>Ga0307510_10007539_pt1 | contig 12960 bp, 13 predicted proteins | sample 12_EM_MG_FD_207224 | JGI IMG/M metagenome (GOLD analysis project Ga0307510, IMG submission 207224) | Populus trichocarpa ectomycorrhiza microbial communities from riparian zone in the Pacific Northwest, United States - 12_EM | ecosystem: Host-associated > Plants > Roots > Unclassified | place... | reverse complement strand
AGTTATTCTCGGTTCAGTTTTGCTGCCACACGTTCTGCAAATGAACTGACACATCATCAGGCACTTGCCCCTACGCCTCAACTTCTATCCCTCCATATTATCATCTCCTGGCACTGCTATCATTAGAATACTGCCGGAGCGCCCGTTGTTTATGAATACCAAACACTGATGATTGGCAAATGGTCATGCGGGTACACGAACGCGGTACTCTCTCGGTAACTGCACTTCCATCCCGGAGCCATCCAGGAGAGGAGCATAGCCTCAATCTAGAACCCTAACACTGGCAGTCTCCTTCGGGAGTTCCCTTGGGTATCCTGCCGGTGCATGTGGGGTTTGGGAATTCCCTCACGTGTCTCAAAAATGGATACAACGAAGAGAGGACAAAGCGAGCGAGAAAGTCATTGGTGAGCATTCCGATCTTCTATTCCCGTTTACCATTCAACCCCTCAACGTGAATAACGGATATCTCGTCATTTGTGGTTTCAATAGCAGCTGTTGGACGACTTCATATTGTATACTCGACGGGATCCCCAGATCAGACTGGGAATTCTATCTACTCGGATGCGGTCGAAGCCCACATAATCACCGAAATGAGCAATGCTGTAGGACTGAATACAACCGTCTTTGGAGGCCTCCGGGTTCGTCCTGCTACCCTCACTTGGCGCTCCCCTAATGAATGTTTTTTCCCTCGAGGTCCTCAAGGCCGCACGGTGAGCCGGAAGAGACCGGGCCGGATTCCCGAGATGCGGCAATTCTATCATATCCACCCTCAGGCATCGAGGATGTTACTGGTAAGTGGCAACAACTACTGATGACAGCCGAAGCGCGCTGCAATCGCCGTATGGATGCATTGAGAATTGGCTGCCCATAGGCCCCTCCATAACTAGACGCGTGTAAGCGACGAATGGAATCCTTGAAGTTCGAGCATGTCAAGGTCCCATGACACGAGGCCGCCACTTCAGACTATAACGGTATTACACTCACCTTCCTGACCACATGCACCATGCGATTTGGTCCAACTGCGCCACGGCTGTGTGCACGGCGCCGGTGGCGGTTCCATCGTTCGAAACGGAAAATTTTGCGCCGAAGTTCGTCGAGGCCGACATGATCGAGGTAATTGGTTGATATGGTGTCTTAGTCAAAGGAGGACAGAGTCTGAGGACCACCAAGGTGAGCAAGTTTCAACTGGAGCCTGCCTTCCTTCGGCTTCAGGGTCTGTGCTTCAGATATGAGCCTGAGTGCACTCGGCCAGATTGTCCCACCTGGCTTGGCGAGCGCTGACTTCACTGAGCACCCTTACCAAGTTGGGATTGAGCGCTTGATCTGGGGCTGTGAGATCTTTAGGTTTTCTGACCTTGTGTCTTTGAAGGGCGTATGCCCGCACTTGGACAATCGAGTCAGCCCGGTCCTCCGTCCTCCGAGGATTCACGGCTGACTGATTTCAACCTCCGACGAACCAGGAACATTCCGTGTTACCTGTCTCTTCTCAATATCACCCCGAGGCGACGATCCACGATCGATGATCCATTATCGTTATCCTCGAGTGTTGTTCCCCGTTTACTTAACTGCTACAATTGAGGATGGTCCGGAGAGCGACGAGTATCGAGACTTCAAGTGGATAAGAAGCTAGCATTGGGCTGAAAGCTAAACATGTACATGCGCTTTGTAAGTGGCGTTCGGCGCTGATATGTATGCAGCTGTTCCCAACTCCTATGGATGACGCGATGACGACCTGTCAATGTCACAACTGTCACACCTTCTTTCTTGCTGTACTGACCTATCCCAACACGATGCATGATATATCACGCTTCCATGTGGGAGTCCTCTCTTTATGGGGACTGGTGGGCCGCAGTTACTTTCAGATGCTGAGTCATTGTCCGTTCCGACTCCGTTATATGTGGTTGCTCCGTCGAAAATGTCGAGCGACACACTCTTTCTACCATCATGGCAGACTTGCCTCCTCTCCCTCCCGACATCGCCCGCATGTGAGTACCATTATGTCCGGGGCTTGTTCTTACGGAGCGTTTTTCTTCTTCTAATCAGAACTGCGCCACTTGTACGTGTGACAAATCCCCATTTTGTCATCATCGATGCCCATTCCTTCTCTCCGTCAGCTTCTAGGAGTACTTTGGAACTGGTGCCTATATGGGGTTCTCATGGTTCAGTTTTGTGAGCCTCGCAGTCTACTTCCCTGCATGAGGTTGCTCATCAGACCGTAAAGACGTGTATAGCTACAATTTTCCCGAAGACAAGCGGCGCATCAAGTTACTTGGCACGCAATCCTTTTCCTGCCTCCATCTCACTCAGCTTCTGACAGCTCTTATGCAGTGTGTTTTGTATTTTTTCTCGAAACCTTACAAACAGGACTCAGTGGCGCAGACGTTTATTACTGGTTCGTCTCTGGTTATGGTGATATACGACATCTCGTTTCTCCGTTTGCGGCCGCCTTCGACGTTCCGATCATCGAATCTGTGGTATCCTTGATCGTCGAATTTTTCTTCGCTCATCGCATCTGGGCGCTGGGCGTTAAGTGGTCCAAGTGGTTCTGCTTGTTCATCTGTCTGGTGGGTCAATCACAAGCACCTCCCGAAAGTAGTCCCAGTTCATTAGTGCATTTTCTTAGTGCTCCGTTCTTAATGCAGCAGCGGCGTTCACTGGCGGTATTTATGTAAGTCTCGTCTTATCCAAGTCGTTTATAAAGTATCTGCGCTCACTAGCGCAGGCACACATCCACGGAAGTTTTGCCAGCGGAGAAGCGCTGAGACGCATGGCGATTGTATTACTACAGTCCTTAAGAGCTCCTCACCAAACTGTCCGACTGACGGTGGCTTCATCTAGACGTGGCTCGTTGGGAACACGATGGCCGACGTCCTTATCGCTTCTGCGCTGCTTTATCACGTGAGTTTGTGGCGCTTCCTTTGTGGTGGACCTTCAGGAACTGATTTTGTTCTGGATACGTGTAGCTGGTAAAACGACATAGAGACACACGTGGTTTTTATGGTGACCATGCTCTTGTGAAGATTGTGAGGTTGACTATCGAGACTAACTTATTGACGAGTGAGTATATACCCTTGGCGTCTGTACGCCACCGTTCTTACGCGCACCTCAGCTTCTGTGGGAATTGTATCGCTTGTGTTGATTGTCCTATATCCCGTGAGTAATCCATAGATAACCATTGACCCCGGAGTCTGATACGATTTCGATATAGAACGAGAACTGGTACACGTGCCCGTAAGACCCGTCTTCTCTTCGGTTCTTCATCATCTCACGGTCTGGCTTCCGCAGCACGGGTATTCTCGGAAAACTGTGAGATCGCTGCCGCCGCCTTGCCGCTCGGCATCGCCGTATATCCCACTGCTACTGATATCCTTGGCAGATACTCCAACACACTCCTCGCCTCGCTCAACAATCGCATTTCGATTCGCGAAGTAGCGACCACTCGCGGAATAGCAAATCGAACGGAGGTTATAACCCTCGGTAGGCCTGGCTTCGACAGCAATACGGATATAGCGATTATGGGGGTCAAGCAGCCCTCAGCGACGTACAAGTCATCGGGTATCGGGGGTGTATGAGAGGCCATGAGTAACGCGGGTCGTTGCTCGTCCACCATCTGGCAAGAATTGATGACTATAGCGCGATTCAGCTTATACTAAACTATGAGCTCTTCCTTTGAATAGATTGTCTGGTGTATTGATATACAGACTGTGGATGTTCCTCGCTGTATCGCATAATGATCTGTAACTTGTATGCCAGGAAGGTATTGTCCCTTCCGACGAGGGCTAGCACAGAAGAGGCTACTGCTCCAAACGTGGGATTCCAGGGCGTAACCTTGGGTGACCTCGGAAGACTACCTACAGTATATGACAGGCAGCAGAGACTTGGACATTTCACTAACAGGACCGGGGTACGAACTGTAGTAACCTACTTTGCGCCTCCCCTGGGCCCCGAGAATAATTGAAAATTAGCTTAGTCATCATTCGGCTCGTAGTTTGTGGCTTCAAGCATCATTTTCCGACATTAACTTTGTATACGTTCCCAGGGTTTTGAGTGTGCACCGGACACGTCGGGTAAAGGGCGTCCTTGGCACTGTTGGCCGGGCAGGGTTAGCCCAACACAGCCCCGGAGTCATGATTGTGATGAGGGAGAACAAGGATCGTCGCGCCTTTTAGCATTGCCTTTCCACTGGCAGTGCTTCCCAACTTCGCGCTGATGGCTGGCCCGGGGGTGATAGAGACAAGCACGAAATTGGTCGTCGTCGACTCGTTGCTAACTCCACTGGCAGCCATCAACATGCATCCTATGTAGCTGGTGCCTATATAATAATAGCTCAATCGCTCATTCATCTCCGAGTCAGGCCACCGGCTTGGACCCTGGTTATCGATCATCCTCATCCATCAACTCTATTTATTTCCTGAAACTGCACATCACAAATCAATGATCCAGTGTCAAACCCTGAACTTCTCGTCCACCTTCTCCCCGATTAGCCGTAAAAGGCTACGAACGGACGACGCCACGCCGAGATACGGAACACCGCCCCTCACACCGGCCGGAGACTTTGACTTGGCTTCCAATTCGATTCACAAGGTCGATTTCAATGGCTCTGTAAGCCGACGAACACGGTACCAATAATGCCTCCGACCACGGGCCTAATCTCAGGGTCACGTCCTCATTCGCCCCACCTGCGTGCGTCGCATGTGGTCACTTTTGGTGACCAAGTGATGCGCCCATTTCAGTTATAATTACCGCACTCCAGCTTCTCCCAAATACCCACATGCCCTCTGGCCCAAAGCACACGGTCACCTTTCCCGGTTCTCTTACGCCCTCCCATCGTCCCGCTCGCTTGCCACCCAGTCGGTCATGTCGGACCCCGCTAGCCTCCCCCCCATCCCCCCAAACATCGTTGAACTGTAAGGACGGCCAAATCTTCTTGTACAAGCAGTCGTGCTAACACTTTTTTTCAGATCTGCACCCCTAGTACGTCCAACCGGATCCACGTCGTTCTCTGACGTTCATGCTTTCCTTATCAATAGCTCGTGGGCGGTATCTTCAACTGGTGTCTGTATGGTTGCCTGGTAGTCCAGTTCTGTGAGCACCGTCTCTTTCTTCATCCCGACCCGTTTATTCACCTCTGTCGTCGTTTCAAGACGTGTACACCTACAACTTTGTGGAAGACAGGAGGCCCATTAAGCTACTGGGCAAGAGAACTCCTCATCATGGCCTATGAGCATCTCCCTGACTCACGTTTTACAGTGTACTGCATATTCTTCCTGGAGACGCTGCAGACGTCACTAAACGGTGCAGACCTCTACTACTGGTTCGCCTCCGGATTCGGGGATATGAATCACCTCACTTCGCCGTATGCTTCTGCCTTTGACACGCCGATAATGGGGGCCTTGGTTTCGTTCTGTGTTCAAATGTTTTTCGTTTATCGGATATGGGTGCTTGGCAAGAAAAAGACATGGTGGCTATGTGGACTCATCATTATAGTACGTCGCTCCTTGTCTGTGTCTTGGAGCTATCTCACAATCACCGTAGACCTCATCTGTCGATGCAACGGCGGCGTTCTGGGGTGGTACCTATGTGAGCCCCCTTCGTTTCGCCACATGCAAAACATGGCTCACCTGCAGCAGACTCATATCCACGGGAGATTTGCCAGAGGAACTATGCTGAAAATTCTCGCAATGGTAAGGTCACCGAGCACGCAAACACACATACCTCCCTGACGAAATAGCTGTGCCCCTTCAGACCTGGCTCATTGGAAATACGGTCTCTGACCTACTCATCGCAAGCGCAATGCTTTTTTTCGTGAGTTTTTTTTCGTTTCGCGTCAATGGGGGTCTACCAGATGTTGACCACCCATCCCCAATCCCACAGCTATACCAGCGGAGGTCTAGGGATGGCTACTTGAGCAGTCACGCACTGGTAAGCATAGTGCGGGTGACGGTTGAGACCAACCTCATGACGAGTAAGCCATCCCGAGTCCTGACTCGTTAATCCTCCTCTCATTTTCGCTCAGCTACAATCAGTCTCATATCCATGTTGATGGTCGTGATCTTCCCTGTGAGTAATGCCGTCTGGCACGCACACATCATCGCCCACCCGCTGAAACTGACGCACCAATTCTTGAAAATAGCAAAAGGGTTATTACTTGTGCCCGTACGTGCCTGAGTTGCTCCATTCAAATGATCTCGTCATCTGATGATCAAATTTCACCCTCATCGCCTGTGTTTACACAGCACACAAGTACTCGGGAAGCTGTGAGTTGCCACATCAGCGTTTTATCTCCGTCGAAAATCCCCACTCCACACATCATCGCTGACTAAAAATATCCGTCTTGGACAGATACTCTAATACTCTCCTCGTATCCCTCAACAATCGCATCGCACTACGAGACACGTCCGTGGCTCAAGGAGGGGTCATCCGGTCCCCGGAAGGGTCATTCCCCGATTCCGCCCGCTCGGACGCGCCTTCAGGGATGATGCTCATGGATACAGAGAAGGCGAATACTTTCAGGATACAACCACTTGACTTTGAGACGACCGAACAGCGGCACGGGGAGCGTGTCATCAGTGAGTCTGCGTCTGGGGATACCTCTCCTCCGCGTTCTCTCGCAGTTTCTGACTACATAGTGCCTGGGCCGGCGACAGACATAGCATGATTCTGATTCCATACCTTGTCCTTGATCTTCTTGTTGCTGGAGGAGTCCTCGGGTGATGATGGCGTTATTTATGGCTCGCAAACGGACTCGTACTGTCATAACACATGTATACCTTGATGGTTTTCTTATCGGCCATGAATTTTCACGATGTTTTAATAATTGATATAGCCCCCGCCAGCGTACCGCTCGCGTTTCTTTTTTTAAACACCTCCCCATGGGTGGAGCTGGTTGGAATGTACAATAGAATACAACATACATGTGATCCACCTATTTGAGCGCGTTCTTCAGCGCCTTCAGCTCGTCCGCGCCGAGCCCCATGACCTCGTCCTGGCCGCCCGAGGCCTCCCTAGATTCCAAGAACGCTCGAAGTGACACCTTCTCTGGACCATCAAACGTCCCGTCATGCGCAGAGATATACGTGTATAGCAATCTGCAAGAAAAAAAATTCCGAACTTGTCATCAACAAAACACTGATATATCGTGAAACGAGTCAAAAGTGGGTGTTTTGATACGAAACCTGGTCAGTTTCTCTTCGAGATCAGCGTCACACCCATCGCCCTCGTCGCCATCTGGCCCGTAGGGCGTAGGCTCCGTCAGCTCCTGCACGAGAACGGGCAGCATAGCGTGCGTGCGCAAGGCGCGTAGCGTCTCGGGTGCCGTGTCGGCCGACGCGGGGTCAGCCACCATCGACGCGTGCGAGTTTGGGTGCACAGAGGCTGCTGCCGATTGCGACTCGCCCCCGCCGTGCACTCCCACACCGGAATTTGTGGCGGTGGAGGCTGCGCCGGCGGCTTCGGCGATAGCGGGCGTGAGGAGGCTGTTGAGGAGAAACGCGACTTTGCGCCGAACGCCGATGTCCGAGTCTTGGTGGTTCGTACAGTAGAACGAACCGTTGAGATGGTATCGGAGGAGCACGACCGGGGTTAAGAATGAGCGGATCGACTCGGAAGGTGGGCACTAGAGGGATTTTTGCGATACCTGACAAAGCGCCGCGCAGAGCTTCCCAACCGCCCGTCAAGCCAAACGGGGCGATGGCGGCAGCGTTGTGTTTCAAGAGGCCCGAGAGCACGTATATCGTCTTGGACCGAAGTTGTTGGGACGATTGGGTCGAGGAGGAGAGGTAGGAGGTGACGGCGGGGAAGGGGTCGAGGGCGAGGTACTGCACGAATTCGCGCCACGAACGAAGAAACAAAGTAAAAAAGCGCGTTAGGTTATATCGTTGCAGGCAGGCAGCCTCAGGGCCTCAACGCGCGCGAGGGAAGAGAGTTGGTGGAGGGGTAAGACGCACCGCTTTTTGTGCGGCGGGATTGTTTTGCACGGCCGTGCCGATGACCCACAACGCCTGCACTTTGATGTCATCCGAGGGAGTGGCGAGTAAATCTTGCAGCGGCGCCCACATTCCGAGCTTTTCGAGATCTGATGAATGAATTAGTTGTATTGGGACGACCCCAAGTCAGACAACCGATGATATAGAGGGCGCGCGTTACCGTTCGCATTATCGATGTTCTCGACGAGCTTTGGTAACAGTAGTGGATTCGTTTATGAAAATCGAATCGGACGAGAGAGAGCCGTCAATCGGAAATCAGCACGCGCTCGGAATGCGACAACGAGCGGGAAGGAAGCAAAGTGGGAACTTTTTTTATTTATTTACCATCTCGAGATCATCCAGCGCCGTCAGCCGCGCGTCCTCGTCCAGAGACACATCCTGCGCCTTTGCGAGGGCCTCTTTCATCAGTTCCGAGTCGGGCCTGCCGAGTATCGCGTCGATGATTCCGGGATCGAGGTCCGTCCTCCGCGCGAGTGGCACGGCATCGGTCGCAGAGTCATTGTCGTTGCCGGAATTCTCGATGCCCCAACGTAGAAGGCTTTGCATTGTGCTGATGTTAAAAGGAAAGCAACTCTACTTTGGCAGTTGGAACGACGACGTGACTGTGATCGATTACATAAATCAACCATATCACGTGAATAGCATATACACGTTGGTTGGTGCATCCCTTGTTGCATGTTGCATCTTGTCTCATTTCGTTTCCGGTGAGGTGAGTTCTGGTATATTTTTTTTCTGTCACCAGTGATGATTCAACATCATACCATACTTTACCACATTCCGAATCACCGTGTGGAGTACCTTTTGATTTCAGCCTTGTCTGAAGCGAGCCCCTTCTTTTCTCACGCTGTCCCGACGTTCATCAACTGACGAACGTGCATTCTCTTCAGTGTCGTCGGGTGTCGCGCTTTCGGTGAATTCTTTGTCGCTTACAGCAAGGGGTAAGTCCATCTGTTCAGATTACTACTCTTTGTTGGCCGTCGAATCTCCCTTAAGATGAATCATTTATTCTTTCGATGGGCGGACACGAACGTTCCTGGCTCATGATAATTCTCCGTTGGAGAATCGGAGCACAGGAACTTGTTGAAATGCATCGAACACTGAGTTTTCTCCTCTCGTCCCTCTTCATTTCCGACTTGGCATCATACTGAATAATGATGATTTTTGTTACAGCAGGAGCTCACGTTGAAACGTGACTTGAATTTCAAACGTGTCTCTCCACTCGACCACCGGGCCTATGAGGGGAATATTCGTTTCGATTCTAGAACCACGTTTTGTAGTTATTAGGTTACACACTATGACAGAGTGTCGCCCAATTGAGAGGTTGCCCTTAGCATGTGGAGTCGAGACCCTGAGCAATTCAGTCGCGGTCGCGGTGGACTCTGGTCACCTGTCTGATCTCGACCTTATTGCGCACTTTTTGCGCCCTCGAGCTCGCACTTTCCCCTCGTCCTTGTCTGGTCATCATCATATGGCGTGGTCATCCTGCATAGTTTAAATTTTTTTCTCCGCTCCCCTTTCTAGACCCTAGACCCGATTTTCTCTGTGTTACCAATGGGTGTTGGACGATTGAGACTTCTTCTCAACACCACGTCTGAATTCATGTCGGCTGCAAAGGTCAGTACACAGTTCACGGTCTCATCAAACGGAAAGGTTGTGCCTAGACTCCCACCCTCATAGTCAAAGGGCAAAGCGCCCGCAACGTCCCCAGAGTCTGTTGTGGGCAATCGAAAGCCTATGCTTGGTATCGATACTCGCTCAAGATCAAGGCAGTCATACGGTACCATCGGCGATCAGCTGCTTAACGGTGGACCAGCCCACCCATACGCACATAGCCCCGAGACGTATCGGAGCAGCCATCTCCTCTTCGATGTCCCCGAAGAGGTGGACGATGATGACTTGGAAGTATTACTAGAGGAAGAGGGGTTCTACCTTGGTCCGTGTCCGTTACAATCACTGGACTCTACCACTCACTCGGCTGATGTCGTACAGGATCATACGACCATCTCGTCCGAATTTACACCATTGTACCCATCACATCCTTCCTTACGTGGCTCCTCCTCGCCTCAGTTCCACCACTAATATGGCCCACCCACTCGCCCGAAACACCGCACGCGCCTTACTTCCCCACACCGCTCCCCGAGCTGCTCCTTTCCATCTCACTCTTTGCGCTTTCGCACCTACTCAACCCATATCTCTTCGCCTTTGCCGGCGCGTTGCTACCCCACCCAACGGCAACAAGCGCGCTCGGCACAGCGCTGCACGTCGTCCTACGCAACGCGCTTCGCACCGCCGCCCTGCCCATACTCGCCATTCCCGGGGGCGCAACGACGTTCCGGGCTCCGGAGTTCCGCCGCGTGTGGTGGCTCGCGCTGGGGTGGTCCCTCGCGGAGGTCGCGGCGGGAATCGCGCAAGGATACGAGACGCTCGCGTTGTATCGCGACGTGCTCGTCCCCGAGAGCAATGCGCGCGAGCTCGTGGCATCGGCGGTGGCCTTCCCGCCGACGTGGCCGCCGAAAAATGGTGGGAGTGATAGCGCGAGTCCCCCGCGGGCCGCGGACGAACGTTTGCGGGAGAGCTGGAGCCGCGGCGAGGACGGCGCCGGATCTTCCCCGGAGGTTGCCGCGTCGTCGTCACCACCACCTCCTCCTCCTGTGCGCGGAAGGCTGCTGCTGCCTTTGTCTCCCTCTGCGGCGTGGACACCGGCGCACGATGCTGAGATTCGGCTCGAGGTGGACAAGGACTTTGATGATCTCGTCGCGGTCAAAGCGCGTGAGGAGCTCGAAGAGCTTTACGGGTTTCCCGCCATCGTGAGTCGTCGACGACGATGGGTTAGATCCCTCACTCTCGGTTATTACTGACTGTCTGTTTTCGTTTTTTGGGAAACTGCAGCGCGTGCCTGTGTTTGTGTCATGCTTATTGCGCGTCGCGTCGATATTTCTGTCACTCGGCATCGCCTTGCTCCTCTCAGCGGGTTACATCACATCACCACTCGCCTTGTCCCCAAAAGCCAAAGACGATCTTGAACTTGCTACGATCATTCCGCCCTGTTGGACGAACAGTCTGTTCTGGGGCACGTTCCTGGGTGTGTGTGCTATCAATTGGTGTCTCTCGCTACTGCACACTCCTGTATTCTTACCACGCGTGGGTGTGCATGTCGTGGCATACCTCGGGCTACTGGTGGGGTTAGGGATGTTATTCGCCGGGTTGGCCGTGTGGGATGCATTATCGTGAGAAACGGAAGGAATGCGAATGATCCCTTGTTTTCTTTTGCAAAATGGAGTGACGGGTTGGGTTTGTATTTGACGGGAGGAAGCACTTTTTGATTGATGTCGTACATCAACGCCACACCATACATTTACATTCTGTACGTCTATTTGTTTTACAATTGCACTGCAGGGCCCAGACGTTAGTTGGTACAGTGATGCGTTTGTACGGTAAACCACAGACTTCCCAAAAAGTCGTCATGGTGACCATCTTCATCCGTATTTGGACATGGGCCACGCTCTCCATCATGCCTCGTCGTGTCGTCTTCTATCGATGGACCCAATCTGCATGAAGTACAGTACCCCATCCTCGCGCTCATGGGAAAAGGTGCAGATAAGCTTTCAGTGGCTTGATACCTTTTTCAAATTGCTCATTGATGTGACAGACATGGGAAATGACCTGCAGGTTCTTCGATGTCGCAAGCCTGTGCCCACTTGCAGTGGATGGCCAACACCACACGCATCAAGCTACTTCTTACTTCTTGACCGCAGCACTACGATGATGAGGTTCTCATGAAAGATGAAGAAAAAAAAAGAGGGTCACTCATGTCCGGCAAGGCACTGCATACGATCGTGGGTTCCTGAGACATTTTTTACCCGACGCCAAGAATAGTCAGTCGGACGACGGAACGACGTCGGTGAGTGTGGATTTTCCGCGATTCGTACTCGTGCAGAATACACTAATTCAGGGCTGTGTTTTCTCCAAGAGGTGACAATGGACTCGGAGTTCTACATTCCTACAGTATCTGTGTGGCGTATTGTGTCCAAAAAAACCGACTAGTACTTTCGTGGGCGACACTGGTGCGAGCAGGACGGATAAATAATTTTTGGATCACGCAATAATACCTGACGTAAGCCAACCGCGTTTTTCCTTTTTGATTCGGATTGTCTCATTTCACGCGAAGGGGGATGCAGTGTTCGCTTTGGATTGAAGGCCACCTGACAGACATTAACATTCACCGCCTCTTATCTTTATCCTATTTGACCTCGCCGACATATCAGCCGCAAGAAAAGCGCGTTTAAAACGTGGCTCTCCCACTCCATTGACAGCGCACGCGTTCTGCTGCAGGGCGGCGAAACATCGTTACCCAGTTTGTCCTCGTCCGACGGGGCCCCGCGATTTCCGGCAACCCCTGCACACGCCCCCCACCCCCCTTTTCGTCCCCCGCCTTTCCACTGATTAATCTGAGACATGGCCTCGTCAGACGTCGCTCGTCAAGCCCCTCGACCACCCTCTGAACCGACTTCTCCACCCCTCACCGCGACTCGCCTCGTGCACTCGCGACAAATGTCCTCGCTGTCCATGGCCACATTCACCACCACGTCGCAGTCGATTCTCCCGTCCGAGCCCCTGCTCCACGGCACAGAGCATCATCAGGAGACGCTCTCCTCGCGGCGACCTAGACGTTCTGGCCCTTCGTACGTAGCTTGGACCTTGTGGAGCTTACTGTTGGTTGATGTTGGTTTTTTTTCTAGACCGCAGGGCAGGGGATTCTGGGATATGGCCCATGTGCGCCACATGCGCCAATGGCGTATGCTCTGTGGCGTTCTTCTATCGATCATGAGTATGTGATGGCTGATGTTCTCCGCGGGGCTGTTGTCGTTTAACTTAAATCACGTCATCGTAGGTTCTTGGGCAACATACACGACGGTTCGCTACTTCGTCGCATATGCGGTCTATCAAGAAAGCGCCCGTCGATCAGCCGCGCTCA
>Ga0307510_10007538_pt1 | contig 12960 bp, 15 predicted proteins | sample 12_EM_MG_FD_207224 | JGI IMG/M metagenome (GOLD analysis project Ga0307510, IMG submission 207224) | Populus trichocarpa ectomycorrhiza microbial communities from riparian zone in the Pacific Northwest, United States - 12_EM | ecosystem: Host-associated > Plants > Roots > Unclassified | place... | reverse complement strand
GGACCACCAGGTCCAAACAGATCTTTTGTAGGCGAGCTGTGGGTGTCAGTGGTCCTTTCTGCATGAAGTAGGTTTTACTGTTTTTTTATTGAGGGTGTTCTGTGGGCGTCGACAGGCCCTATAAACACCTCCCTTTACTGGCTGTTTGGACTGTTGTTCCTGTCCGCCCGGACTATTTCTTGATGGATCTCGGTGCTGTGTCGAACGAGGGGTCAAAGCACGGTCGGAGTCGAAAAACTCACATCACCCGGGTCTTGCGCAGTCTAGCCACAAGCGATTTGTGTATTGTGGGTGGAATAGGCGGGAATTAGGCAAGGACGTCGCCAGAAAATATCTCACGTTGAGTTGATGACTTAGGAAAGCACATAGGTTGCAAGAGAGCATGCATGGGGCGCACGATTTGATGAAAAAGGATTGTGAGGTGGAAGGAAGATGGCAAGGAGATATTCGGAACGATAGAACATGACAGAGAGAAACTGAACGCTGGAACAAGGCTTCGCGAGCTCGCGATGTCTCAGATCTGTCATGAGTGACCCTGGTAAGTCTCGAAGCTGGGAAGAAAAGCAAACGAAACCGATAAAATGTCGCCAGTATATCGACAACCAAAGGCGCCCACCAGGGAGATTAAGGCCGACTATTAGTAAGGGTTGTGGCGATATTATCGTTGGTCCAGATGGCCCATTAACAGACTGCAAGTCTGCATACTGCATGCCATTAGCGCTTGAGACATTCCTATTTTTAGGCACCTGGAATTTGGGAAGCTCACATATACCTTGATTTATGAGTGTGGGGTACAAGTTGCCAGTGCGCATCGCCATCATTGGCGACTCGGACTTGGAGGTGACCATGTTGGCGTTCTTACACTCGGCCCGGGATTCGGAGAATGGCGGTCGTGTTGAACTCCGACAACATCGGTGTTAACACTTGTTGGTTATATTAATATTCTTCGTACCGCCAGCATCACACCACCTTTACTCTCATCCGTCATGTTCACTCGCTCGGCTACCCGCCTTTTGTCCACCCAGACTCGTGCCTTCTCCACGAGCTCCGCACGGCAGACCAAAGTTGCTGTGCTCGGAGCAGGCGGAGGCATTGGCCAACCGCTCTCCTTACTTCTCAAAGTCGATCCTTTCGTATCCTCCCTCAGCCTCTACGATATCCGTGGTGCACCTGGCGTTGCTGCAGATGTCAGCCACATTGATACCGATGGCTCGGTATGTTGTCCTGTACTTCATCCTCGTTAGACGTATCAACATAGGCGCGCGCCTACATGTCAGGTCAAAGGCTACACTGCCGACCAGCTCGATGAGGCCCTTGAAGGAGCCAAAGTTGTCGTTATCCCTGCTGGCGTTCCTAGGAAGGTATGATACTCGCACTGAAATACTGCTTTGGTTTTGACATCACCTTCACAGCCTGGTGTAAGTTTTTTTTCTCGTGAATACCTATGTCACATCCATTAAATATCCCTTAAGATGACCCGTGATGACCTCTTCAATGTATGTGCTTCTAGTCCATCTTCCTTATGGGATCTGAACGTTCGCACACAGACAAATGCATCCATTGTCCGTGACCTTGCCGCTTCGGTCGGTCGTGTAGCTCCAGAGGCAAACATCCTGGTCATCTCAAACCCTGTTAACTCGACTGTGCCTATAGTTGCGAAGACCCTCGAGAAGGCTGGCGTCTTCGATCCGCGTCGTGTCTTCGGTGTCACCACCCTTGACGTCGTTCGCGCTGCACGCTTCCTCGGCGAGGTGACTGGCAATCACCCAAACAACACAGTAGTGCCCGTCGTGGGTGGCCATTCCGGCGCCACCATCGTGCCACTGCTCTCCCAGAATTCATATGGCAAAGGTGTTTCTGGCGAAGACTATGCCAAGCTCGTTTACCGTATCCAATTCGGTGGTGACGAGGTTGTCAAGGCAAAGGATGGCGCAGGCTCTGCTACACTCTCCATGGCATATGCTGGTGCCAAGTTCACAAACGCGCTCCTCCGCGGCTTGAACGGGGAGAAGGGTGTCATCACTCCCACTTTTGTCAAGAGTGATCTTTATGCAAATAAGGGTGTCGACTTCTTCTCTTCTAATGTTGAACTCGGCGTATGTGTTTTGAACAGTTTATTGAGGAGCATATCATTGAATTCTGTCACTAGAAAAATGGCGTCGAGAAGATCTATCCTGTTGGCCCTCTCACCGCTGAGGAGGAAAAATTGCTCGAGGCTTGCTTGCCCGATCTCAAAAAGAACATCGAGAAGGGTTATGCCTTCGCTGCATAGGTGGCAGGATCCTATAGATGTCAAACATTTATGACCCTAATTCACAATTTTGCTATCCTTAATGATATTAGGCGACTAGAAATATAACTTTTGACGAAAGCTATCGTCTAGTTATCGTCTTCCCTTTTGTACGAGTGTGAACCCGTCGTCATCTATAACGGGCTTCGGTTTCGCTGGTTTCTGAACTTGAGCAGCATCAGCAGGCATCAACTGCGGTGCCCCATCTGCATCCTCGTCCTCGTCCTCGTCCTCATCTTCCCCACTGTCATCTTCCCACTCATCTTCATCGTCCACGACCTCCTGCACATCGACCTTCTTCCCTCTAACGCCTTCCGCCTTCCTCTCCCACTCTTTCACAACGTCCTCGCCAGCGCCCCACAGCGCAACAATGTCCGCCGCGACAGCCTCAACGCTCCCGTCCTCAAACGACGCATCAAACTCATCCTCCAGCGCCTGCGCGAGCATCAAGGCGACATCCTCCGCGTCCGGCGTTGACCTTTTCCTTTTCTTCTTCCCGTGAGCGTGCGCGTGCGCGTCCATGTCCGCAGAAGGCGGCTCATCGTCGTCGTCGTCGTCGTCCCCGTCGTCGAACGCGTCGACGATCTCGGACGCTAGCCACCGCCGCTTCTCACGCGAGGATGGGCCGCCCCAGCCTTGTTCGACTGCGACGCGCAACGCGGGCCAGACTTCCAAACGCGCGATCACGCCACGTGCAAAGAGGATGAGAGTCGGATCGGGTGGTGGTGGTGGCTGTGCAGCTCCAGCCGATGCCATTGTTTTTCTGAAGGGGGTTTCCTTTTGTACGCGTTAATGAATGATATGTGCTGTGGATGTGACGCTTCGACCACCTTTGTCTTTGTCTTTCTTGTGTAGATGAAAGGAGGACACAGATTAAGATAAGTGGTCAAAAAAATGCTTGGACACGGGCGGAGTTTCAAGCGATAGATTAGATCCTGGATGGACGGATGGGCACAGCCCATTGTGTCGCTTAGTGCCTCTACTACTGCTACTGCAATATTTAACGTGGAACATGCCGAAACGAAATACACATTAAGTCAATAGCAAAAAAAACTACGTGACTGACAGAAGACCACAATAAATAAATGCAATTAGGAGAGGATATCAGTCAGACAAGGAAGGACAAAGAAATTTTCAGGATGCGAGAGCTTGCTGAAGGAGATCGTCGAGCATCTGAGAGCAGAGATACACAAGGTCAGGGAATACAAGCAAACGATCTGGGGGGGTAATACTTGCCTGGTCCATATCGTTCAGCTGCTTGAACGTCGGTGCGTAAATTTCCCTAATTGCGGGGTGTAGCTCATCCATCTGGATCGGCCGCCCAAACAGCATCTCGTCCACCGGGTGCACCGGCTCCGGTGGTGGGGGCTTGTCCTGCAAACCCGCGAGTTCGATAATCGCCATCATGTGCGACACGCCAAAGTCATCCTTCGGTAGCGTCACTTTGGGCTTTCGCTGCTTCAGCGGTCCCACCTTGGCAACCAACGGGGATGTAGCGATCGGCGAACCTACAGCGGTGCGGTATCCGGACGTATCGGTCATGACCGAGGCGATCGACGTCTGTCGTAGATGCGGCGCCAGTGGCGCCAGGGGTTGCTGTTGCAGCTGAGGAGTCGACCTTCCCTGGGAAGTAGACGAAGGTGTGACCGAGCGCTGTTTGCGGATGTCGGGCGTGACAGTGCGCTCAGAGGCAGGGGATGTCCCGCGGGGTAAGATATCGTCTGCCCTACTACTGATGCCCCCGATTGGCGTCGCAGATCTTGACCGTTCAACAAGAGTTGGTTGCTCGGAGCCTTGCCCCACATCTGAGTAGACACTGTCGACAGTTGTCGCAGACGAGGGTGTTGAGGACGCCGTCCGTTGAATCGTGCGACCATCCTTAATCTTGCTGAGGACTCGATGGAGTTTCTCATCCACGCCATCCTTGGTACGGCCGCGCACGAGAACGCCTTCAAGTAAATCGCCCTGACCAGTCGAGGCAGAAGAGTCCCACTCTTCCTCCATGATATCGCTGATGTCGTACGTTTCACCACCCTCAACATAAGAGTAACGCGTACGCTCGTCAGTATCATACCGCGAGGACCGTAGCACCGCATTGTTGGGTAATAATAAATCGACGCCACGCTGCGAATTCGCTTGAGTGGACAGGATCGCGCGCTGAGTAGCGTGCCACTCAGCCCTTTGAGCCATGATCAACTCCTTGTTCGATATGTGCCGTTGCTTTGTGCCAGTGTCACCGTCCTCTGACGCAGCACTGGAGCTAGATATGGACTCGCGATGCAGTTGTTGTAATGCGATCTCGTCAAGGGGAGCAGAGAGACGGTGGCGTGACGAGGAGGTGCGATATGTGACAGCGCGACGAAGGACGAATACGGGGTCCTCCGGTGTAACGTCATCAGGGCTACCAAGGAGTTGCATGGAGTCAATTGAGCGCCGTTTGGCGTCACTAAATCTGCGGTCGGCCGGACGATAGTTGGGTGGTCGGGGGTAAGAGTCGATGACCTTGCCCGAGGGCATCAGCTCCCGCTCTAGAATTTATTAAACAAAATGAGCATGAAAGGCAGTCGGAACAAAGGACGCCACCCACCCTTGCCGTCGACCAGCACATTGAGTGCATAGCGTACACGTGAAGAGCTGCGTCGCTTTGTGTTCTTGTCCTCGACCTCGTCACCGCCATCAACTACGCCGTCTGGGATCCCAAATCTCTCCAAGCCAACCTCAATGACTTCGGCAACAGTAATGTTCTTTGGGAACATAAAAATCTTGCGGCGGAACGGCGCGGATGACGCTGCAGCCTGCGTACGGTCACGTAGGGTGTTCTTGAACACAATCGCTTCAGTGAGGGGATCGAACACCATGTCATCCGGTAGATCATCTGGATATATCAACAGTTGAAGTGCGAAACGATATGAGGGACTGCTGAAGCGTTCTGAAGGTACTGAGACGCCGATGGTGCTGAGGTTGTTTGGGCGTGGACGTAGGCGGACCCCACCAGTCTCTCCATCACCAGGCACAGACTCGTTCGCAGCATCACCTTCTTCCATCGTTCCGCCTTCATCGGAGGCTGAATCTGAGCGCCTGTTCAGGTAAATTTTGACTGCCGTGTCGTCCGTGAAGTCATTCATCGGCAACTTTTTGATAGCGGGATGTTGTGACAGATTGCTAGCGATGGAACTGATGCTGCCAACCGAACTTCGCTTGACCTTTGGCAGGTCGAGAGCAGCCTCAGCAAGCGTCTCAAAGACGACAAGTGGTTTCTCCTCTGCACGCAGCTCCGCGGACGAGCCTTCAAGTCGCTTGACGGTAAGGTAGTAGTCCGTCGCATCCTCGCCCGCAGGTAGACGGAACCGTTGGATAGCCTGTTTGACCAGCTCGTCCGAACTCGTTGAGGAATTGAGTAGGACAGTTTTGAACGTCGCTTCTGTCTGCAACTTCTTTCCGGCGAAGATGCGTATGACGCTCAATTCGGGAACTAAGCTGGAGCCATCTCCGTTGATATTTCCCCCTATCAAGAGAGATCCGGGGCGGGGACGGCGACCGTCACTGGTCGGTGATAAAGTAGATGCAATACTCCCCTGCCCCGAATTCATGGGAGATATCTGGAGTAATGGCTGCGCTTCAGGCGGAGACGCAGGTGAATGAGTGAGATATTGTCGCTGATACAACGCTTGTTGTTCCCTATCGCGCTGGCGGAGGCCCGAAGTATGCAGGGACACGGGAGGCGAGGTGTTTGTCAGTGCTGACCCCTTTCGTGGCGGAGTTTGTGGGCCCCCACTGTTGTCGGTATGGTTGCTGCTCGACCGGCCAGACTCCTCTGAGCCGCGCGCCTCGATGGGCCGGCTGATGTCGATGGACTCATTGGTGCCCCTCTCCTTGTGCTTGTCCTTACGCCGGTCGAAAAGCCTACCGAACAGTCCACCAGACTTCCCCTTTTTGTCCTTGTCTCTCGAGCTGTCGTCGTCACTAGACTGTGGTTCCTTGCGTAACTTTGCTCCGCCCTGAGGGCGACCGCTTGAGGGCTGTTTGGCCTTATTACGAGCAGCTTCTTCGAGTGCCCCAATCTCTTCGCGGGTTCGCTTGCGCTCTTCCTCTTGTTGTTGCATGACTTCACTAGGAAGCATTGGGCCAGTGGTGCGTGGTGGTGCCTGTCGTGGTGGCTGACTACGCTGGTTGTTATCCTGTACGAGCAATGGTGTCATGCTCAACTTCTTCGTCTCCGATGCGTCAATGGGATCCATGGAACGAGCCGAAGTGGAAGAAGAGGAGGGTGACACGGAAGAAGAGTCTTGCGGCAGAACCAGCTGTTCGCGAGAACCCTGGTGGCGTATGGACAGCCCACCCGGTCCCTGGGTGGACGTGCCGGCGGCTTGACGAGCCATTGTTTGAGCTATGATCTGCTGCTGGCGGCGTTGTTCCTCGATCTGTTGGCGTTGTTGTTGTTGTTGCTGTTGGACCGCTTGCTGCTCCGCCTCTTGTTGTTGCTGCAACTGCTGCTGTAATTGCTGCGCCTGGAGTTCCTGTTGCCGACGCTGCTCTTCAGCTGGGTCATGCGCTCGTGACGGGTCGGGTAGCGCCTCTTCCCAACTCATCCCATCATCCGAGTCACCGCCTCCGCGACGTTCTTGCTCTGCCAACGCAACATCCTCCGCAAGGGACGGATCCTCATCCTCGTAGCCGCCAACATCCCACTCGTCATCGTCGTCTACTTCCTCATCGTCTCCCCAGACTGCGGGAGGATAACGGTGAACCTGTAGAGCAGGGGTGAAGATAACGGAACGTCGTGCGTGCTGTCGTGAACGGGTCATGACACGTGGGCCATTGCCAGGTGTGGGGGATGGTGACTGCTGATTGGGTCCAGCGCGGGAAGACATGTTGTTGCGAAAGTGATCGCGAGACTCTTGAAGGCCATCCTGCATTTCTGCTTGGGTGGGCGAAGCCAGCTGTCACACGAGTTATTTGAGAGTATATGGAAGTAGACAAAGCGGACATACATCAACGTTGCGGTGCTTATTGAGCCTCGCGAGACGTTCGAATGGAGTCTCTATGTTTTCTGCTGGTATATAACCAATCTCTTGTGTTTTGAGGACGCGAACGAGCCACCAGTAGCTATTGCTATCGTCCATCAGGACGAGACTGTCGCCCTTTACGACACTGGCCTGACCCTCGACGGTTGCGGCGAAACTGTGTAGTGAGTAGACCAGGTCGAAGTCGATTGATTCATTGGGTATTGATAGTGAGGAAGAGCGGTCGTCATCGTCGGCATAGTCGCCATCACGCTCATCTGGGTCAGAGTCGTCTTCAATCATTGAGTGTTCCTCGTCGGAGGGGTATGCTTCGCCCTGCATATGCGCGAGATAAGATTGTTCGTCTGAGACTATTGCTTCACGTAAGTCGAAGGTGTCCTGACGCTGTGGCTTATGCGGGGAAGGGGATTCCATTCGGTGTGAACAAGGCGAGGCGCTAAGGGATGGTGTGCCAAATCGATGGAAGAAGAGAAGGCGCTAATGGAGATGAAGAAAAGGTGAAGATGTGCTAAGGAGAGACGGGGGCAATGAAAGCCCTGTGGGTCATCAACAACAGTTGCCGTTGATGTTTTTGAAAGAGGGAAATGGCGGGTTTCAACTTGGCTGATGCGATGCGACGGAACGGTAACCGACCGACCCTGACCGCCATCCGCGGGTCAAACGTCCCTTTCCTCTTTTCTCTCTCACTCAATAATGCTAAGCGCCGTTGCTGCCCGCAAGGCCCGTCTACGGCAAGGATCCCTCTCAACCCCAGAACAAACAAAGAAAAAGCGGAAATCGCCACACAAAACGCCACCTATTCCTGCGAGGCATCTGCACAGCCAGCCATCAGCTGCAGCTGTCATTTCATCCGCGAAAAAGCCAAGAAAAAATGCCCCAGAACGGGACATTACGACGACCGTGACCGAGGTCTCGAATTCATTCACTTCCAAGGAGGACAGCGACGATGACTCGAACATGTCAATAACTTTAGACGACCAAGACACCTCTTTGATCCCGAATCGTCATCCCCCGGAGCCTACTCAGCAAGAGCGTACAAAAGCATGGTCTCCTAGTCGCCCAATTCTCGACTCTTCCGACGCGGCATCGGACGTAAGCGAGCAAAACCTCTCGGATTTCCCGCAATTTTTTCCTCACAATCGTTCTCTTACGAATGAAGAGTCCGAGATGTTGTCCACATACCGGCCAGTCCACGAACAGAATATGTTTCGACTCTCAATAGAGGAAGGGCTAGTTCTTGGCCTGAGCGGTCCTGCCGTCGTCCTGGCACTCTCCCCATCCGCAACAGTGTCGTTCGTGGGGGCATATCGGCTACGCGTCCTCCGTGGCTCTGTCTCCCTGCTGGGAACGATCATCCGACCTTCCCATGTCCTCCATCGTGTCTTCGCGCCGCGATCCTCACCCATTCCCGTGATCGAGGCTCACGAGGCACGTGGAGAGTCATCGAAACTATTCAGTCTACCCGCGCAAATAATGAACACCATTGACGATCGCGATGTGCTCATCGTTTTGCAAGAGCTGCGAACAGGCATTGAGGGCCTCGGATGCGTCGTGCGCACCTTTGAAGGCGTTTTTGATCAGGCAAGTACTGAGAGAACCCTTGATTTACCTCTGGAGGGCGTCCACTTGGTATGTCGTTCGTTTTCCGACGATGCTTCTTTCGCTTATGGGATCTAAGGTGACCAATACCGTCCGCGGCATGCGTGCCTTTCAAGTACCAGCGTCCTGGGAGGCTGCTTTTTCTGCACCATTGCTATCCTCCACACATGAAGCGGCTAGCCTTTCCAAGCCTCCTGTCCTTCTGGTCAAGGGACAGAAAAATACAGGGAAGAGTACATTCGCGCGTTCGCTTGCCAACAGGTTGTGCTCCCGGTACGCAGCTAAGCATGGTTGTGGTCTTCATACTCGCTTACTCGATTCTAGACACCGCCGGGTGGCCTTCCTCGAATGCGATCTCGGTCAGTCGGAATTTACTCCTGGTGGAATGGTAGCTCTGAATGTCATCGAGCAACCTGTCTTCGGTCCACCTTTCACGCATCCCACCCTTCCGTACCAAGCTCACTATCTTGGCGCACATAACCCACGCTCCTCACCGTCGCGGTATTTACACGCAATCCAAGCATTGGTCGAAGTTTATCGCCTAGATCTTCAATTCGCAACCCCATTCGTAGACATCGAAGAGGGGGATAACCGCATCGCGAACAGCATCCCTCTAGTTGTCAATACCATGGGTTGGACGAAGGGCCTCGGCATTGACCTTGCACGACGACTCGAAGAGTTCGTTCAACCCTCTGACATCTTCTCATTCGACATCTCTCCGTCCGATAGCGGGTCCGAACTAGGCGGGCCGCGGCTTCACACAATAGAACCTTTTTCGCCAGCTCAGCAATTCACCCCGTCCGATCACAGAGCACTCTCCATCCTTTCATATTTCCATGCCACCTTCCCGAAACCCATCCATTCCGCCCCGCACCAACAGATAATCGCCTCTCGTTGGAGCACGGACCTCCCCCTTTGTGCGCGACCGCCTTACGAGCTCACATCGCATCTCGCCCTCGATCGCATCGTGCTTACTGGCGCTGGCGCCGAAGATGTCGTCTGCTCAGAGCTGAAGCGCGTGCTGGCAGGTGCGCTCGTCGCACTCGTTTCCGGCCCTCCGCCACCAGAGGGGAACGAAGGACTTTACACGCCCGGGTCCCCACCGCCCGATCCCGCGTCATCGAATTGCCTCGGTCTTGCGCTCGTACGAGGCGTGTCGAGCGACGGATCCAAGCTGCAACTCCTCACGCCTGTGCCATCAGAGATTCTGGCGAACGCCCGGGTTTTGGTTATGGGCGAGCTCCAGCTCCCCGTGTGGGGATGGTTGGACTTTCGTGATGTTGAAGGCGGGGCGTGCGCGGGCATGGACGTGCCGTTCTTGCGCTGGGGCCGCGGTGCTGGGGCAGGCAGCGAGCGGCGGAGAATAAGGCGGAACATCATGCGACGCGGACAGATGTAAAGGTATCTCGTAGATTTATTACGACATAGACCGTACACACTCAAATAAGGATAATGCAGAAATATGCAACAACGTGATGAGGGTAGATAATAAGATGGCAGTGGTATAGTCACTCGAAAACGATCGTTAAATCTGGGCCTTTGTGTTGGAGCCAGTTATCCCAAACGTTCCGGTATACGGTCGACGGTGAGAATCCCTTTTGCGCTGCTGCCTCATCGGAGACGAGACGTGCGATTCGTGCGATCTCCCGGCGATCGCGTGTGCTGATGTATCTGATGGCCTTCTCCGCCTCGCGTAGGGATGGAGGACTCTGCAACGAAATCCCTAAAGCTCTTCATCTCGAGCTTCCTTGGAGTAGTAGGGGCGTACCTTGTTGGGGAACACAAGTCTGCACCACTTGCGATACGTGGACGGCGTCAACTCGTAGTCGTTCGCCACATCGTCCAGACGGGAATGATCGCGATATTGCGGTAGTAGCCGTGGAACGTAGGACATGATCAGCGGGATAGGGCTGAGGCACTCCGGAGCGGAGCCCTTGACTTTGCCAAGACGAGCGTCCAAAGGAGCGAAAAAGGCCCGAATTCGCGCGGACTCGTGCCACCACCTCTGTTCTTCAGCCAGACACCGGTAGTGCCTGTATCGGCCACGACCAGGGAGGATATCCCAGAGGAATAACTTTAAGGGATTCGGAAGGCGGAGACACGACCAGAAATGAGCGAGTCGGGCCGCGATCTCTTTGAATGGCTGGATAAACATGTGCCATTCGAGAGAGCGAGTGAGGGAAATGGGGGTCGACGACCATCTCATGGGATGCGCGAGGTCAAGTGCCTTAGGCGGAGGTAAGCTTGAGAGTTTATGGGAAAGGGCAAAGGGGAACACGCGAGAACTCACCGTGAATGGCCTCATGGTGTTGTGGGAAGGCGGCGATGTATGAGGGAGCGTGTAGAGTGTGGGATGAAGTTATAAATGAGGATGGGTGCCACATTAAGGCAGACAGGGAAAGCAAGGACAACAACTGTAAGGGGGGGAACCTTGTCATGGCATGAGACATGGGCCTGGGCGTCAGCCTTGTATGGCTAAAAGATATCATGACAACGTGTCATTGCCGCAAGGCCATCACACCATGGCAAGGCACTCTATCAATGAAAACACTCCCAAGGACGAGGACGACAAAAACGTGACGGTTGACACTCATATTAAACAAGGACTCTACTTACAGCGAATGTGTGAACAGCATAGTCAAGCACCCCCCACGCTCGCGGGCTCCAAAGGAGACAACAAGTCGAGGAGCGCTCCGGCTTAATTGTGAACAAACTTCCATCTCCCCTCGTCTACTGGTACCCTGAGCCGCGCATGAGAGAGGGCAAAGAGTTGCTCTGCGACGGTGCCGCATGAGCTGTGGCGAGGTGCAAAAATAATCTGAAAAGAAAGTCGGTTGGGTTGGCTGGTTAATTCTGTGCTAATACCGCAATTGGACAAACTGTCCCACGGTTCACATCTTTGTCTCTCAACGAACTCTGGAATATGGAACGCGAGTCATGATAGTCACCCATCGATGCGACATTATCAGCTCTTCTTCTCTGCCTCCCGACGAAAGGCATTTAACACCCCCAAACGACTTGCTTTAAATCTGCGCATTCCGTTCTCCGCCGCGGAATGCTAGCTAGGGATCTAGGGGCCATCTGACACGCCTTTTGGCCTCACAACGGTGCTGACAACTCGGGTCAGTGACACACCTACAGTATGTACAGCAAGCAATTGAAATCTCGGGTACAGTACTGATATCAATGAGAAGGTCGGTCTTCAAGATCACCAGTGACATACGGTTACCTGGCCAGTCTTGTGGCTAGGCGCTCGCCCTGCCAAATAAAGATATCGAGGAACTCTGATCGGCTATCCATTCTTGTCCTCCATTCGTGCCATGGTCAAAGAAGTCCTACGCTGGAGGACACTGGCAGTTGCCCCGTTGGGTCTGCCACATGAAGTAACTGAGGACGACTGGTATGAGGGGATGTCCATCTCGAAGGTCACGATCTGTTTCCCAAATGTGTGGCACTTGAACCGCGACCCCGATATCTATGGTGAGAATGCTGCGCATTTCGACCCGGCGCTGCATCTCGATTCAAATGAGAACAATGCGCCTGGCCCTCCCGATTCCAAGGAGGGACGCGTTTCATACGGTTTTTGACGCCGGCCGGCTGTGCGTCGGGAAATATGTTGCCAACGACTCGCTTTTCATCAACATTGCGATCTTGCTGTGGGAAAGCAAGATCGAGCGTAAGAAGGACCCATCAGGACAACTTCTTCCCTTGGACGGCTTCGTGGACCACGGTATCGTTGTGTGAGCAGACCCGTCGCATACCACCAAGTCGATCTAAACTGACGTGCATCCACAGACCTCCCAACACAGGCTACTACTGTAGTAGCCATCATCAGGAGGCTTCATACTGTCAAACGTAGAAAGAGCCCTCATCCTCTGCCTCTCTCTCCCTTCTCCCTCTTGTAGACTTTCACCTCTCCACTACTCCGGCTTTGTCTCAAGGCACGAAATGATGGGATTTCGTCGATCAGCACCCTTCTAGGCCTTGTCATACTCTATGTAGCTCACTACCTTGCGTGTCCATATCGCAACCTACCTCCAGGGCCTC
>Ga0307510_10007537_pt1 | contig 12960 bp, 8 predicted proteins | sample 12_EM_MG_FD_207224 | JGI IMG/M metagenome (GOLD analysis project Ga0307510, IMG submission 207224) | Populus trichocarpa ectomycorrhiza microbial communities from riparian zone in the Pacific Northwest, United States - 12_EM | ecosystem: Host-associated > Plants > Roots > Unclassified | place... | reverse complement strand
AAGTTTATCTTGAGTTGTGAGTTTCTGTTGGACAGCCATCCATAGAAGAAATGAATGTCTTGGAACAACATTCTTGAACCACACAATGTCATGCCATTCAACCATCTGACGATGACGTCTTAGTTGATTATGCCCTTATTTATAGTGACTCCAAACTAAAATAAACCCTAATGGACCCCTTATGTGGACTTATATGATGCCCACTTACAATTAAACCCAAATAATATAAATAAGCCCTAAACTAAGAAGAAAATAATAATAACAATAATAAATACGAATTTAATATCCTAAATATGATAGGATCAGATTTGTTGCCCTTTAGAAGTCTCATATAAGCTAGGAGAATCAAATCTGAAGGTAGAATTAATTCTGAAATCTTCTTTCCTTTTTGTATCTAGGATGAATATGGAATCCTTGTAGGAAAAGGATTCTGAAATTTTTATGAATCCTTGCCACACATGGAAACTATGTTGCAGCCCATTAAAGATCTTTGAAGAATTAGGAGATTCCAAAATAAGTTGCCACATCCTTTTAGGAAAAGAATCCTAGCCAAATAGGAAGTCCACAAGTCAAAAGGAAGTAAATAACAAAATTCGTACAGTCTCTGTTGACCCGTATTGCGATGCCTTCCCGAACTCTGATTGATCTAAAATTTTAACTCAAGGTAGGAAAACATGTCAGGAGACTCCATGTGAACTTTTAGCTCAATCCAACGGTCGGATTGTGAATTATGATTGTTGCTGTAAAACTGGATAGTTGCACATTTTACAGCAAAATCCGAATTTGACCTTGCCTAGGTCGTATCATTCCCTCTCTCTTCAAGATGATTCATCCTCAAATCACCAACAAGTTGAATGGACAATTCCTTAGCCTCCTTTTGAAGCCTTTGGAGTTCTTTTCTTGCCAACAATCGTCGCCCACAACTTTGGATGAATGTTGCAGCCGTTTTATTTTGTATATCATCACTGCATCCTTTTTTCTCCTCTCTTTCTGAAGCTTGCTGGGCATTGATTGCTGTCGTTAACACATCAAGTTCTTGTTTCATGTCCCCTAGAATACGAGATAGACTCTTGGATTCTTTTTTTAGAACACTACTCTCTTTATTTCTCTCCCTTTGATACCACCTCTCCTTTTGAATCTGCCTTTTTTCTTTTGCCATAGCACCCCATCAAAATACATGAAATCCCTTCGGTTTATAGGTTGCCGAAAACCTTCCCGATAGCCTATGGTCTCATCCTTAAAACCACCATAAGTAATATCATCAATGTCCTCCTCAAAATCCTCATAATCAGCCCACCTTGGCCTTTTGGCCCCACTGCCATTGTTTGATTTTGGTTTAGCCCCAAACTTTCTCACGTTTTGGGTACATGTCCCAGCCATGTTTCCATGGTTTCCCACCTTCTCAAGTCTGTCACACACGTTTCCCATCACGGAATTCATTCTTTCCATCATCTTCGTCATGGCTTGCATTTGGAATTTAAGTTCTACATCGGGAGGGGGTGGTGTTTTGTTCTGATCTGATATGATAGTACCTGCAAGAATTGGTTAGTGGTAAAAAAAATCCTCACATCACTCGTGTTTCGCTCAAACACTCTTAATATCCTCACACCTCTCGTCTCACCTTCTTGCGGTTCTTGCGCAACTGAAACCAACACAAATTAGAACCAACTTGGCAGCGCAATCCAAATATATATATATATATATATATATATATATATATATATATATATATATATGACTCAAGAAGCAATAAAAACCAGAAAACAAGCAAAATAAAACTGCGATGAATCTCACGAGTAGCGTGCGAATCTATCTGAAATATAAACGAAACTGAAGACTCGAATAAAAATAGAAATGAAATATGAAAAACGATGAAACAACACCCAAATATGTTGGATATGATGAAAATAAACTGCAAGAATCGAAAACAACAGAAAGAAACCGAATTTTAATAGTTGACGCAAAACAGACTCGTTTATGACGAGTTAAGTCGGAATCTGGAACCTAAAGTAAATAATGTCCAATTGAGCTAAAATTTTAGATGTTGTGCTATATCATCCAAAACGACAGAATATAAAGTTTGAGCAATTTATCATAAGGTTTGATATACTGACGCAAAAACGTTATGAATGAGACCTGATTAGACCCGAAATTGAAACCCAAAGAAAACGATATGAAATTAACCCCAAACTTAATATGTGATGTGATTAGGACCCCAGTAATAAGAGTATCAAATTTGAGCTAATTCCTAGTTGATTTAGTCCAATTTTCCCTTGTTTAGTTTTTTATGGTAGAAACCAATAAACGTCTCTTTGAACGATTTTTTTTCTTTTCTTTTTTCTTTTCTTTTTTTTATGCTACTGATATATTTTGGACAGTAATCAAACAAAATAACTAATCTTTTGATATACTGCAAAATCAAGGAGAAGAAGAAATTGGACACTAAGGAATTTTTGCAGAAACAACAACAAAAAATTCAAAATGATATAACCTGATTAATGGAGCCAAGCTCTGATACCAAATGATACGAACCTCATGATCACATGGTCACACCAATTTCTAGAAAGCCAAGTAAATCAGGTTTGATAGAAGTGTGACACAAAGATAACTTATACCTAGGCACCAACACTATTAGAAACGGTAAACCCTCACCCAACAAATATTGATTCACGAACGAGAAGTATTAGGATGAAGCCATGAAGCCAGTTGTTCTTTGAAAAATCGTTTTCAGTTCTTTAGAGAACCATGGAAGGAAGATTATCTCACCAACACACGTATACACACAAAGTGCAGCAAACAAGAAGTTTTATTAATCTGAATTGTCTAACTTACATGTCTGGTTATGCCTTTATTTATAGTGACTCCAAACTAAAATAAACCCTAATGGACCCCTTATGTGGACTTATATGATGATGCCCACTTAAATGGCACTCTCAAAACTTGAAGAGCTTTTCCATAAGGGTTGTGGCTTCATAAACTAAGTTACTAATTATTATACATGCTGATAAAATAGGTGCTTAAAAGAGACAATATTTTTTGACAAGGCCTCGAGTTTTGACTTGAGCATCCTGTTTTTCTTTTTAATTCACAGAAGGTCACCTCGTCACATACCCAAGATAAGAGATTAAAATTGATATAAAGAATCATAGAGAAACTATTTTAATCTTATAATGGGTCAATTTCTATTTTCAAAATACAAGACAATCAAATGATTGCATGTATATTAAAGGCGTATGTTGGGTCTTTGATCAAAGAAACTTGATTTTCAAAATACTTTTAAAAACTGACATCTCTCTTATTTCATTTCAACAATTATATTTGAATAGACATGATCTTTGAAATTTACGATTTGATTCCAGAGCAAGAAAGATTTTCAAACAAAAAGAACATCAATCGAGTTGACAAAATCCTTGACATAAATGACATTGACACTTCTTAATCATCCTTGAAAAGTTAAGCTTCTGAGGGCAATGTAATTGACCCTAGAAGGGAAAACAAACAATATTTAGATTAGTTGAGGGGCAAATAAACAAAATCAAATGATGATTAACTGGAATTCATCAAAGTTATGGCAACGACAAATACCTCTTGATGATAAACAAAAGAATGAGCACATTCAGATCAATTGAGGGTATTGTTGCTCAAAAGACAACCTATGATTTAATGAACTTCAACATTAGTTGAGAGTAACGCTGCACTTGAAAGACATCATCATATCTTCATCTTGGTTTACCCTCTGAAACATGGCTATGACTCTTAATATATGTTATCGCATAGGTGCATTTGAATGAATGTTAGAAGGATGCACACCACCAAGACCACCAAGACTGACTGTGGGACAATTTGCTTTGAAGCTCATTGATTCAAGGTGCATTTCACCAATAAGAGTATGGGTGATAAAAGGAACATCATTGATGATGACAATGCATTTCTTTTCACGATCTTATTAGACGAGCTGAGAGGAATTCATTGAGAAGAACACTAGGTATATAACAGTGAGGCTTTACTGCAAGTTATGATATGCATGCCTAGACGACTTGACGGTTCTATCGCGGGGCGACATCAAAATGGCGTGCTTTAAGAGCCTTCAAAGATGTAGGTTGTTTGGAAAGGAAAGGATTTTTAGTATAATCATAATGTTATGATTATAAAGTTCATGAATTGCTACTAGTATTATGGTTACTAGGAAACCTATGTGAAAGTCTGAGTAAGGGATTGGTTGTGCAAGGGGAAGACCCATCACCCCCAGTACACCCTACCTAAGATAAGTTGCATTGTTATTTGATTGTTTGTCTAGGTCAAGTTTTTATTCACTGGTCATTTTCTAATGTCTAAGGCGGATCTCTCTTCGTAAGGGAATCTCTATATCATTGAGTGAAATCCTAACCGTTCTAAAGTCTAAATTTTAGCATTGCATTTATTTTGCACTTTGTATTTTTAATACTTAAGAGTGTACTATGTAGTTTTTACACCCCCAAATATTAAAGTCTACATCTAAACCCTAATATAAAATGAAAAAAATGATTAGTGAAGAGTTTTAGACATTTTGACTAAATTCTAACCGATAATCATAAACTAGTTACAATATCCTCTCTTTTTTTGCATTTTTAAAACATGAGAAAATTGTAATTTTTTGTTTTTTATGAAAACATGGTTGGAAAACTTTTAGGATCTGGTTGTATGCATGAAAACAAAATATATTTTTTTTTTCTTTTGAAACGTGAAATTAATTTAAACATTTTGAGATTTTTTTTAATTTTTTAATTTTTTTAAGAAACCTTTTGGAGAAAACTAGATATTTTAATATCGTATTTGTATCTTACACTGTAAATATATAGCTTAATATTATGCAAAATTGGTAGAGAAACATGCGAGAAAATCATAAATATTTTGAAATGACCCTAGGAATTTTTTCATTTTTTTAATATATTATTATTATTATTATAGGGCAGGACTCAGCCCAGCCATTCGGGCTAGGTCGACACGGGTCAAGTCCGATCTTCTTTGTTTTTTTTCTCGATGGGCTGGACTTGGCCCAACCATTTGGTTTTGGCCAAATCAGGTCTGGTCCACCTGAAGAGTTAATTATTTTGCAGAACATGAATCACTATTCACGTTTTGCATGCCACAAAAAAGGATGTAGGTCGCAAGGGCGAAGAGAGGGATGGAAGGCGGAGAAGCTCACCTGACACAAAAGTTTCAGCTGTGATTAGGAGGTTTAGAGGGGGTTGATTGTTTGCCAACTTTCGACTCAAATTTCTCCTCCTTCAAGCCATGAAATTCACCCTTATTTATAGGGGGTGGAGGAGGGGCATTTTGTCTCATATGGTGTCAAATATTGGCCCTTGAATCAACCCAGAAGTATACCAACCTTTGGTTTAAAATGGCTATCATGGGCTGTCAGATTTGTTGCAGGAAAAGAGTTGGTTGGGTTTGGCCACTTTGAAGCGGTGCCACAACCACTATGGTGTCAAATGGCCAGAACATACCACACTAGGGTGTAGTCAGATGTTAAGTGATCATTTACGTGTAATTTTTATCCAATTTGGTGGCTAGAGGAAGCATTAAACGCCTTGGAAATGAGGCTACTTGAGCAGCTTTTTGATGAAAAGCTGAAAAAGAAGATAAATAGTCAACCCCAAAACGATGTTATATTGGTAAAGTTCATTTTAGTCCTTCGATTTCTGATTTCTCTCAATTACACTCATGATTAGCGTCAAACTTTAAGTTTTGTTTAATTTTGCCCCTAACAAACTTCAATTTCAGCCCTGAATTTCAGTCCTTGGTTTCGGTTTTTTTCAATTTAACCTTTCTCAACCCAAATTAGGCTCCCAAACTTAAGTTTCACCAATTATGCCCCTAATAAAATTAATTTGACCCATTTAAAGTATCATTAAGTCCTTGCACCTAATGAAATCCTTCAATTGGATCCAAATTAATTTTTAAATATAATTATTAAACTTTAAATTTGCCCATGATTAAATCAAATTGACCTATGAAAAATCTAATTATATCTCTAGGCTTAATTGTTATGCAGATTCGTCCAATAATCATGTAACTTGACCTTGAATTTGCATGGTCTCTCTAGTTTTGGGTAAAATGGGGTACAATTAGGCTTCCAAATCCATCTAAAATTGCAACTTGATATTTTTCTACATGTGAAATCCTCTCATCTTGCTTTTGCCAAAATGCTAGTCTTTATTTTATTTTGGAAAAAAAAAGATGAATTTGGAGAATAACCAAGAAATGGGTTGTGACAGTTACCTCCTCTGTAAAATGCTTACGATAGATAGTCTAATAAGATATTTTAGATAGTAAGCTTTGTAAAGAAGAAAAAAGAATGAGAGATAACAGACTCACCAAATCAAGAAATGGTCACTCCTTCTAAAAGTGTTTGAAGTGAAGGCTCAAAAGCGCATTTAGAGGAAAAAGAGATAAGGCTAGAAAGCGCATTATCCAAAGGACGAGGGCTAGAATGCGCACTCGAAAGAAAAAGGAGATAGGGTTTGTAAAGAAAAAGATGATCTTTGAAAAACTGAAAGACCCTTTTTTTAAAGTAGTATAGTTATACCAGGAAACCTGCCTATTAGTAAAATTAAAAAAAAAATGAAATGGTTAAATTATCATGGGTGACCTGCCCAGATGAAGAATAAAAAGGTTTTTTCAAAGTGGTCTCATTGTAATTGGGTGACCTACCCAAATAAAAAAATACAAAGGTTTATATCCAAACTTGATGCGAACCTCATGATCACATGGTCACGCAACTCACAATCAAGATTGAGATATGATCTAGAAAAGCCAAAATAGGTCTAATAAGAGTGTGACACATAGAAACCTTCCCCAAGGCACCAACACTATTGGAATGAAGTAGAATGATGCCATAAAACCAGTTAATCTTCTATAAGTCAAATTTTGTTTGTTACATGAGTTTAAATAGTTCTTGAAAAATTAACCCTAATGGATCTACTATAGTGAATTGATTTGACCCACTTGCAAAACTGACCAAAAAACCTTAAACAAAAAAACCCTTAACTTGATCCAAACAAGCCTTGGATCCTAGCTAATTCAGTCCAAACAAGCCTTGGATCCTAGCTAATTCAGTCCAAACAAGCATTGGGTTGTGTTTAACAAAATAAAATAAAGCTCATAATATTAAATCCATGTTCTGCCATGAGAAGAAAAGAAGGAAATAAAATATTACATAACTGATTCAAGGCTTATTTATAGCCTTACATGCAGCCCATTAATCCCAGAAACAAAAGGAAAAGGTAGCCAACCACCCATGTTGTTTACAAGTTGTTGTAGGATTCTTTTGTTTACTTTGTTGTCCACACCTCATGGCCCAAATCAAGTTGGATTGGGCCCCTCTTGTACATGGATAAGATGTACCAGGGCATTCTCTTGATACTCTAATGAACCCTTCAAATATGACTTGGTTGAAACCTTCAAAACCAATGAATTTAATGTCTTTGTCTTGGACCGAGTCATTGGACCATTTGGAACATGTAATGAGTCCTTGCTGGTGTTTCTGAGCTGGTCCACATCATCCCCTCTCTCATAAAAAAGATTTGACCTCGAATCAAAATCTGTGTCAAACAAAGTAAGATCAACAACATTAAAGGTAACACTAACACCATACTCACCTAGAAGATCAAATTTATATTTGTTGTCATTGATCCTCTCTAAAACTTGAAATGGACCATCACCACGAGGTTGTAATTTTGATTTCTTTTGGTTAGGAAATCGTTCCTTATGCATGTGCACCCAAACCCAATCACCATGTTGGAAAACAACCTGTTTACCCTATTTGCTTTAGAAGCGTACAATCTGTTCTTTTTTTCTATTTACAGTTGAACTCCCTCATTGAGTTGTCTCGCCGTCTTTGCCTTCTTTTGACCATCTAAACATACCCTTTCTTCAAAAGGTAAAGGAATTAAGTTTATAGGAGTTAGTGGATTAAACCCATAAACAATTTCAAAAGGAGAAAAGCCTGTGGTCAAATGCACAGTTCTTATACGCAAACTCAACAAAAGGCAAACATTCCTCCTAACTTTTTAGATTCTTTCGAATAACAAAACGCAAAAGTTGGGATAAAGTTCTATTCACTACCTCAGTTTGTCCATTTGTTTAGGATGACAAGTTGTCAAAAATAAGAGTTTAGTTCCTAATTTTTCCCATAAAGTCTTCCAAAAGTAGCTAAGTCCCCAAAGAACAAGTCTGCGATATGAGATGCATAATCTATTTTATGGCATGCAATAAATCTACCTTTCTTTGACCTAGGTAAACCTAAAATAAATCTAGAGTACAGTCCATGCGAGTGTACTCTAGATTTTGCCTTTCTACAAGCAATGCGATGTTCATAGATTCATGGCACATCCCTTTTCATCTTTGGCCAATAAAATGCTCATGCAATACATCCAAGATTTTTGAAACCCAAAGTGACCCATTAAACCACCCCCATGAGCTTCATGAAAAAGCAATTCACGCAAAGAACTTCTTTGAACAAGTAACCATTCATAAAAAAAAACTTACCTGATGCGAACCTCGTGATCACGCAACTCACAATCAAGATTGAGATATGATTCCGGAAAGCCAAAATAGGTCTGATAGGAGTGTGACACAATGAAAACCTATCCCAAGGCACCAACAATATTGGCATAAGTAGAATGATGCCACGAAGCTAGTTAATATCTTCGATAAGTCACATTCAATTCGTTCAAGAACTGAAGATTGCAAGAATCACTCTCACACGTTAAAACTGAAAAATTTAGAAGTAATAATCATCTAAAGCTGCCGAAATTTTGGTTACATGAGTTTAAATAGTTCTTGGAAAATTAACCCTAATGGACCCCTTATGTGGACTTATATGAGGTCCACTCAAAACTGACCCAAAACCCTAAACTGAAAAGCTCATAACTTAATCCAAACATGCCTTGGATCCTAGCTGAAAACAAAGTATTAATTAAGTCCAAACATGAAAGAAAATATAAAAATAACAAATCTGTCATCAAATACCACCAACCCTTCTTTTATTTTATAGCTAGGATGAATAATGAATTCTTATAAGAAAAGGATTCTGAAACATTAATGAATCCTTACCTCACTTGGAGATTATATTGCAGCTCATTAAAGATCTTGTACCAAGGCAAGTAAATCAGGTTTGAACACAAAGATAACTTGTACCAAGACACCAACACTATGGGAAACGAAAACCCCTACCCAACGAATATTGATTCGTGAACGAGAAGTATAAGGATGACACCACGAAGATAATTGTTATTCGATAAGTCATTTTTTCAGTTCTTTAGAGAACCGTGGAAGGGAGATTATCTCACCAACACACACACACACACACACACATAAAGTGCGGCAAACAAGAAGTTTTATTAATTTGAATTGTCTGACCTTACATGTCTGGTTATGCCCTTATTTATAGTTACTCCAAACTAAAATAAACCCTAATGGACCCTTTATGTGGACTTATATGATGCCCACTTACAATTAAACCCAAATAATATAAATAAATCCTAAACTAAGAAGAAAATAAATATAACAATAATAAATCCGAATTTAATATCCTAAATATAATAGGATCAGATTTGTTGCCCTTTAGAAGTCCCAAATAGACTAGGAAATCTGATCTGAAGGTAGAATTTATTTTGAAGTTTTCTTTCCTTTTTGTAGCTAGGATGAATAAGGAATCCTTATAAGAAAAGAATTCTGAAATATTATGAAACCTTGCCACACTTGGAAACTATGTTGCAGCCCATTAAAGATCTTTGTAGAATTAGTAGATTTCCAAAATAAGCTGCCACATCATTTTAGGAAAAGAATCCTAGCCAAATAGGAAGTCTACAAGTCAAAAAGGAAGTAAATAACAAAATTCGTACAGCCTCTGTTGACCCGTATTGAGATGCCTTCCTGAAATCCGATTGATCTGAAATTTGAACCCAAGGTAGGAAAACATGTCAGGAGATTCCACGTAAAATTGTAGCTCGATCCAACGATCGGATTGAGAATTATGATTGTTGCCATAAAACTGGATAGATGCACTTTTTACGTCAAAATCCGAATTTGACCTTGCCTGGATTGTATCATTCAAGGTCGCTTCACTTAACTTCTCTCTAAAATACGCAATAGGTAAATCTGAATTTCAACATACTCGTGATAGAGATATTAAATGCTTTAAGTGTTTAGGGAAGGGGCACATTGCATCTCAGTGTCCAAACCGAAGAGTGATGCTTACAAGAGACAATGGGGAGGTTGAATCTGAAAGTGAAGAGATGCCACCTTTGGTGGATTGTAGTGATGAGGAGATTGCATATCCTATTGAGGGGAAGGCCTTGGTTATAAGGCGTGCGCTGAACATGCAAATCAAAGAAGATGATGTAGATCAGCAACGGGAAAATATATTTCACACTAGATGAAATATATTACACTAGATGAGGTAGTTGTGCTAATATTGCTAGTGATACCCTTGTGAAGAAATTGAATCTGAGTTGTATTAAGCATTCTAGGCCTTATAGATTGCAATGGTTGAATGAATGTGGTGAAGTATTCTGATGAGATTTTATGTGATGTAGTCCCAATGCATGCTAGTCACTTTTGGGGCGTCGATGGCAGTTTGATTGGAAAGCGGTTAATGATGGGTTTAGAAATAGGTTTACTTGTACCTCTTTCTCCAAAACAAGTGTATGATGATCAAATAAAATTAAAAAAAAAGAGTGTGAGGATGGGATTGACTAGTGACAGTGATTGTATGAAGAAAAAGCAATCAACTAATGTATTGAAGCCCTAATCAAGACTCTGCAATTCTTTATTTTATAAACAACCCTTGTTAGACTGGGCTCGGAGTTAAGCAAGGATAAGACTCGTGTCATTATTTTTTAGTTCACCAAATTAACTTAGATCAACTCTAATATATATATATATATATATATTGTTTTTTTATATAAAAATAAATAGTCAATAAATTGTAGTTAAGTATTTATTCAAGCCAACTATTAACGGAGTCACTTGGATTTCTCCTTATGCATATTTAAGATTGTTTTAAAAAAAATATTTAGTTTAAGTTCACATATAAGCTAATTCGATAACACTTTTTAATATAAAACCAAAAAAAAAGAGTGCTATATATCATCATCAACTTTATTTGGTTTCAATTTAAATCAACTTTTCAATAAATAGTTAATGTTAATGAGCACAGTAGCGAGAACTAAGCGGTGTTATGTGTATTTGGGACTGTGAATACTGTACACTTTGGCTCTCTTCATACAGTCAATTGACGTTGACACATAATAAAAATGAAAAAATTTTACTACGTGGATTTGTGATTAAACTACAATACTAAATATACCCACTCTGAGGATTTGTGATTAAACTTGGAAAAAAACTACAATACTTAAAAAGCCATATGTGAATTTGTGATTAAGAAAAATCATTTATTTTTTTTTATTTTTTGACATATTAGGTTCCACTAGAATGTGAGTGGTTGTCTTTTTTCTTTTTTATGAGGATCCAATAGATGCATCAAGTCGATCTAAGGCTCCACAATCACTGTCACTAGTCAATTCCCCCAACTTGTTGTGTAAACTACTTTGCTTTTTCTTCATACATAGACATGGAAAGTCAGGAGAAAGTTAAGGCCATCCGGGATTGACCTACACCAAAATCGGTAAGTGAGGTAAGGAGTTTTCATGGATTTGCTAGTTTTTATAGAAGGTTTGTGAAGGATTTTAGTACTATTGTTGCACCTTTAACTGAAATTATGAAAAAGTCTTTTGGATTCAAATGGAATGATGAACAGGATAAGGCTTTTAATTTGTTGTAAGATAAAGTTTGTTCGGCGCCTGTTTTAGCTTTGCCAGACTTTACGAGAGCTTTTGAAGTTGAATGTGATGCGTCAGGTATTGGTATAGGAGCTGTGTTAATGCAGGATAAGAGGCCCATTGCGTATTTCAGCGAAAAACTTAATGGGGCAGCTTTGAATTACCCTACATATGACAAGGAGCTCTATGCCTTGGTAAGAACTCTAGAGACGTGGCAGCATTACATGTGGCCCAAGGAGTTTGTGATACATTCTGATCATGAAGCACTTGAAAGGGCAAGGTAAGTTGAGTAGGAGACATGCCAAATGGGTGGAATTTATTGAAACCTTTCCGTATGTAATCAAGTATAAGCAAGGCAAAGAAAACATTGTGGCTGATGCACTTTCGCGCAGGTATGTTCTTTTATCTACTTTGGATGCTAGATTTCTAGAATTTGAACACATAAAAGAATTGTACAAGGATGATAGTGATTTTGCTAATGTTTACAATACTTGCGAAACTTCAGCTTTTGGAAAGTTTTATAGACTTGATGGATATTTGTTTAAAGAGAGTCGATTGTGTGTTCCATTAAGTTCTATGCGTGAATTGCTTGTACGTGAAGCACATGGGGGCGGGTTGATGGGGCATTTTGGTGTTGTTAAGACTTTGGATATGTTGCATGAGCATTTTTATTGGCCTAAAATGAAAAAAAGATGTGCAACGTATATGTGATAAATGCATAACTTGTAAGAAAGCAAAGTCTAGGACTCAACCACATGGCTTGTATACCCCTTTGCCTGTACCTAAGGAACCATGGGTAGACATTTCGATGGATTTCATCTTAGGTTTACCTAGGTCAAAACGGGGTAGGGATTCAATTTTTGTAGTTGTTGATAGGTTTTCAAAGATGGCACACTTTATTCCATGTCATAAAGCCGATGATGCCACTAATATTGCTGATTTGTTCTTTAGGGAGATAGTATGTCTTCACGGGGTCCCTAAGAACATTGTTTCTGATAGAGATGTTAAGTTCCTTAGCTATTTTTAGAAGGTGTTATGGGGAAAATTGGGTACTAAACTGTTGTTTTCAACTACTTGTCACCCCCAAACAGATGGACAAACCGAAGTAGTTAATAGGACCTTAACACAACTT
>Ga0307510_10007536_pt1 | contig 12964 bp, 10 predicted proteins | sample 12_EM_MG_FD_207224 | JGI IMG/M metagenome (GOLD analysis project Ga0307510, IMG submission 207224) | Populus trichocarpa ectomycorrhiza microbial communities from riparian zone in the Pacific Northwest, United States - 12_EM | ecosystem: Host-associated > Plants > Roots > Unclassified | place... | reverse complement strand
AACACGTAGTCACCTTGAGAAATACCGGTGACCTGTACGATTTCCTGGACTTGCCGCGCCCGACCCCGGCCTTCGATGTAGACCACAAGGTCAACCGCCTCGGCCACCAACGCGCGCGGCACTGTGACCACGACTTCCTGGATCAGTTGTTCGAGCCGCGTCAGCGCGCCGCGGGCTGATCCCGCGTGGAGAGTTGCGATTCCGCCCGGATGACCTGTACCCCAGGCTTTGAGCAGATCGAGCGCCTCGGGACCTCTGACCTCACCTACAACAATACGGTCGGGACGCAAGCGTAAAGTGCATCTGACGAGCTCGGCCATCGATGTGACGCCCGGTTTGGTACGCAACGGAACATGGTCATCGGAGAGACACTGCAGCTCGATCGTGTCTTCGAGCAGGATGACGCGGTCTCCCGTTCGCGCCATGACCTGCAAGAGCGCGTTTGCCAGTGTTGTCTTTCCCGTCGACGTCCCACCTGCGATCAAGATGTTCTTGCGCATGACGACTGCGGCGGCCAACACCTCTGCTTGGTCCATCGTCAAGATGTTTTCGGCCACGTACCGTGACAACGGAATGACTCCAACCGCACGCTTTCGGATCGCGAAACTCGGTGCCCGTACAACGGGTGGCAGCACGCCTTCAAAGCGTTCTCCCGTTTCTGGGAGCTCGGCTGAGATGATGGGAGCGCCGGCGTGTACTTCGAGGCGGACATGGGCGGCGACCAGACGGATGATCCTCTCTGCATCCTGAGCCGTCAGCGACAGACCAGACGGCGATCGGCCTGATCCCAGGCGGTCAAACCACAACGAGCCATCTGGATTGAGAAGCACTTCAATCACTTCCGGATCATCGAGAGCTTTCGCAATGGCCGGGCCCATCGCGGAGCGGAGCATCCGTGTCTGTCGGTCCAGGACAGTCGCGATTCGGCTCGTTTGAGGTTGTGCCTCCTGACTCATGCTGTGCGTCCGTCCTCGGCTCTGGGGGTGCCAGATGAGTCCGCGGTTTCAGGTGAGACTTCTTGCCAGACAGAGCGGACCAGGCTGCCGCCGCGCTGCAGGTGTCTCGCTAGCTGCTCAATGAATTGCTCAAATCGAGCCCTGCCTTGCGCTCGAGCGGCGTCCTGGTGAGCCTCTGGAAGCGGAGTCGTTATGGAAAGATGGTGTCGAATAAACAGCGCAAGACACTCGATCAGAATCGTTTGATCTCTCTCGAGCCGCTCCTGGCCAGACGCGAGGCGGTCTAGACGCCGCATGATGACCGCCTCGCGCGGTTCATTTCCGTCGGGTGTTAGAAAGGCGGCGAGCGCCGCCGCGACCAGAGATGATTTGGAGACTCCCTGCTGACTGGCGACGGCGGCCACTCGCTTCGCGTGACGAGGCTCGATGAAGATGTTGAGTCGCTGGCGGCTCACAGGGGCAAACCATCATCAGGTTCCATGACCGCAAAGCGGGACACTGTCTTGAACTGCTCGTCGCTGATCGCAGTGGGATCCTCCAAATTGTCGTCATCGGGTCCAGTGTCAGTCTGTTCCTGGATGAGTCCCCTGCGATCCGGTGCACTCACCGAGGTATCGCTGCCCTCAATAAAAAGGCCGCCACCGTCGCTCCCGGGGACGGAGTGTGAATCCCTCGGGATGAAGCCCGCCTGTGGCTGGATCAGCGGCGGGAGTGAACTCCAGTCATCGGATCGAGGCGATGGTCGATCCGCAGCGCTGGCTTCGTGCGACGGCGGCGGCACAACTCGTCTTTTGAAAGGGGGATCGTCGTAATAACGCAGCTTCTGAGCTCGCACCGGGGCGTGCCCGGAGACCATGACGATCTCGTCATCCGGCGGCAGTTGCATGATCTCGCCGGGTGTCATGAGCGCCCTCGCCGTCTCCTGTCGGGAAACCATTAAGTGCCCGAGCCAGGGAGACAGGCGGTGACCCGCGTAATTTCGTTGAGCGCGTAATTCGGTAGCTGTTCCCAATGCATCCGAAATGCGCCTCGCGGTGCGCTCGTCATTCGTTGAGAAAGCAACGCGCACATGGCAGTTGTCGAGAATGGAATTGTTGGGACCATAAGCCCGATCAATTTGATTCAACGACTGCGCAATCAAAAAGGCCCGCAAACCATAGCCGGCAATAAAAGCCAATGCAGACTCGAAAAAATCGAGGCGGCCGAGGGCTGGAAACTCGTCGAGCAGCAACAGGAGGCGACGACGCTGGTAGGCGTCTGCCAGGCTTTCCGTGAGCCGTCGACCAATTTGATTCAACATCAGGCGGATGAGTGGTTTGGTCCGCGAGATATCTGAAGGGGGAACCACCAGGTAAAGCGACACTGGATGTTCTGCTTCAACGAGATCGGCGATTCGCCATTCGCAACACCGGGTGACGTGAGCGACGGTCGGATCGCGGTACAAGCCCAGAAAGCTCATCGCAGTCGAAAGGACTCCGGAGCGCTCGTTTTCCGATTTGTTCAGGAGCTCGCGAGCCGCGCTGGCCACCACGGGATGAGGGTGACCATCAACGTGCGGCGTGGTCATCATCACCTTCAGAGTTCGCTCGATCGGCCGCGCAGGATCGGACAAGAAGTTGGCTACGCCCGTCAATGTTCTGTCTCGCTCGGCGTAAAGGACGTGAAGAATGGTGCCGACGAGCAGTGAGTGGCTGGTCTTCTCCCAGTGATTGCGGCGTTCGAGGGCGCCTTCCGGATCGACCAGGACGTCAGCGATGTTTTGGACATCGCGAACTTCCTTCTTTCCGCGCCTGACTTCCAGGAGCGGATTATTGGCAGCCGAGTCGTCGCGCGTTGGATCAAATCGCAGACAGTGTGAGAACCGTGAACGAAAACCCGCGGTCAACTGCCAGTTCTCTCCTTTGATGTCGTGAATGACGGCCGAGTGGGGCCATGTGAGCAAGGTTGGGATGACCAATCCCACGCCTTTTCCAGATCGCGTCGGTGCGAAGGCCATGACATGCTCAGGTCCTTCGTGCCGGAGGTAGTTGGTCCCGAGGCGACCGAGGAATACTCCCCTATGTCCTGTCAGACCCGCATGGCTGATTTCCTTTTCTGACGCCCAGCGCGCGGAGCCGAATGTCGTCACCAGGCGAGACTGGCGCGCGCGCCAAATTGAACCAGTGACGGCGGCGATTGCCGCCGCGATGCTGCCTGAAGCCGCTATGGCGCCGGCGGTTGTGAATATCGTCGGCGCGTAGGCTTCGTAGGCATACCACCATTCCAGGAGGCGCCAAGGATAATAAATGGGTAGTCCCGCTACTTCGAACCAGGGTGCCCCGAGTCGGAGTTGGTAACCGAGTGCTGACGCCGCCCATTGGGTTGCAAACCAGAATCCTCCCAACACGATGGTGAGAACGATCAGCACTTGACCTATGAGAACGTTGGTGGGGATCACAACTGCCTTCGCCTGAACAAGACACGCCACAAGGCGATCGAATGAACCAGGGACGGGGCGAAGGATTTGCGAAGAGATGCGGCGCGTCAAAGACTCTTTGAGTCAACAGTGTTACTCAAAGAGTCTGGAATCGTGGCGATGAACCTCACCAGGAAGGCCGCCCGCATGGCAAGTACCTACTCGCAGGATGGCCGACGGTCAGCAGGAATTTTTGCGGCGGGATAGCACATTCGTAACAAAGACCCGCTGACCCCGCGGGAGGCGTCGGAAGCGATTCGTCTGGCGTTTAGACGGCACCGACGTCTCACAGAATTCTACATCGTAACCACTGTTGCGGATGATGACACGTTGGAGGCAGTTGCAGAGCGTCCCTCGAGCGAGCAATCGCGGCCCTTAAGCGGCGGGTAACCGAATTTCTGCAGAACTGTGAAGGGGGTTGATGAGCCGAGGGTATAGAGAGCGCAGCCCTCCCCAGCGCTTACTTGTATCGTCGTCTAAAATCTGAAATCCAATCTGTGATTCCTGCGTAGTCCTTCCCATCAAGTCGACACTCGCTCAGGATCAACTCTCTCGATCCGGCGGTGAATGTCGATGTCGTGACAAGCACGCCGATATTTGCTTTGCGGGAATCGTGCGCCACCACACCAAGGAGTGCTCGCAGCGTCTCTAGTTGCACTTTATTACCCTCCGCATACTTTTTGCATTCGAAATAGAAGGTCAGTGGAATGCCATGAATGATCTTGGACGCGATTACGTCCTTCCCACCGTCACAGCTCCTCGGCGTTAGCACAACATCGGAAAAACCAATATGATCGACGAGTTCTGCGACGAACACCTCGAATTGCCTCGGACTAAGCCCATGCATCGTGCGTGGGTCTGCGCTCGCAGCCTTGAGCAACGCCAAGGGCAGGCCATCGACGCTCTGAATCCGCCGAGCGAATTCGTCCGGAAGGATCAGCTTTTCCGGCTCAGCGAGACGTGCAGCATCGATTCGCTCCACGGTGTTTAGGGGAAGATGGGTTAAGGCGAACGCAATGGATTGTGCCTTCTCGTTCTGCTGCTCTCTCGTCTGCAGAGCCATCCTCAGCAGCGCCTCGCGGTCGACCAGGTGCAACTGAGCGCCGTGCACCTGCGCAAACTCAAGCGCGCCTCGTGAGAAGTTGGACGTTGTGATGAGGGCGGCAACAGTCACGCGCTTCGCCTGAGCCATCCCGTACAACATGCGTACGTCGCTCACGCCGATGGGGCGGTCGCGGCTTCGTTTCTTGCACGTAACGATCGTGTTTATAGTACCAAGTGGGATATGTAGAACCGCAGAGAGGTCGGCCCCCTTGCTTCCGAACGTGACTTCGTGGCCCTGAGAGGCAAGCATATGAGCAACAAATATCTCGAGCCCCCGGGCAGAGAGACTATCTATTGCGGACGGATCACGCGCGAGCACATCGAGGAAACTGACGAACTCTGTGCGGTTCTCCATTGCCATCAGTGCACCTTCTTTTTCGTCCAAGAGCGCGAATGGTAACTAGCGTACGTGGGACTTCTCTACAATGCGACGCGCGGCGCGCGTGGGTACAGTGAACGGTGGCGGCGACCTCTGCCGCTGCAGCGCTCGAAACGTCTACCGGGAGCGGACCGCCCTGCCAGCAGCGCTCATATAACTTCATGATCTCCGTGCAGGATTTCTCTTAGCGGGATGGTCTCACGATTAGTCCGAAGTGAAGGGACGAAAGAAATCCCCTCAGTCGCGTGAGTGTCCGCTCTCCCCAGTGTTGACCGCAGGTTAACGGGAATGACGGAGTGACTGGATGGGGTCGGACATCGACGATTGACTGATGGCGCAGAGTTGAGCTTCGGAATGATGAATTGGCAGGCCCCCGCGTCGCTGCGGGCTTCAGGGGTCTCGTAGGACTCCGATGCAAGTTGCGCTTGATGCACTTCCCCCGGGGCACTTCACGTGCGCCAGCGTGAAATATCCTTTCTCGCTTCTTGCCTGCTCGCAGCTTGCTCGGCATCATGATCTGCAAGCCCCTTCTCCGCTCACCACAGAAAGCGCCATCGAATTGTGGGCTCGGTACTAGGGTCCGCTTTCCAAATTTGAATGATGGGTATTTGGACCGGTTGGCTGACCGCAGCGTGTCGGTTTGGGGTGTAGTGGTTTGAGGGCTCTCGGCCAAGAGCAGATGATCCTCCGCAAAGCGATCAATCGATAGTGTAATGCGATGTCAGCCTCTCCCGGAGGGTCCCTAGTCATGTCCGGTTTCGCAGAGTTGATCGATGAAACGCTTGCTGCTGAGCTGACCAAGCGCATCGTTCCATTATCCGTAGACGCGCTCGCCGCGCGCCTAACGCCGCTTACGATGGATCTTCGGCAGCGTGTGCCCGTGGCGTACCGCGGCTTCCCTATGTTTCGGATCCAACCGGCTGGTGAGAGACCACTCAACATTCGCAGCGTCGGCGCTCCTCCAAATGGTTCTCCGACAGCGCAAAGACTGAATGAGCCGGGTCAAACTGTTCTCTATCTCTCCGACTCTCCCGCTACAGCATTCGCCGAGCGCGGTGCGCTTCCAGGCGAATGCTGCCTCTCTGAATGGACCACCACGGCAGGAAAACTTCTCATGGTGAATGGAGGCATTCCGCCAGAAGCGATGCTGCAGTTCTTTTCTCAGAACATCTCTGAGGGAAGGGACCCATTCCCACTAACTCCCAAAGATGAGCAAATTCTTAGCTTTCTTCGGAAAATTTACACCTTCGATGCAGATAGCGACAGATTGCTCTATCGCTGGTCAATCGCCTGCGCGCGCAGTAACGGATTCTCACATGTGTGCGAACTCACCGGTAGGACTGAGGCCAACGGCATCACGCAGTTCCAGGGTCCATTCCCATTCGCCGCTATTGCATATCCAAGCGTTCGGACCGATCCGATCGCACTGAACTTTGCGTTCAACGATCGGGGACGATCCTTGGTCCATCTCAACTATGTCCAATGGGTCCGAATCAGTCCCGAAGGTAAGTGGGAGATCTTGGATTTCGCGGACAGGTGGGATGCGGCGGGCGACATTTTGTGGACCGGAAAACCAGGGTTTGTCTTGAAGCCAGGAGCTCGCGCGCGCGTGATCAAGAACTCAGCAACAACGTGGTGCTACGATATCGATTAGCTCACGAAAAGCTTGTACGACTGACCTCCCTCTAAAATACAGCGATGGGCCATCGCCGCGAGACCGGCGAATCACACCAGGCTGAGCATGGGAGGCAAACGCATCAGCGGATGGCGCTCCGCCGTGTGCACTTTGGGGAGAGGCCGTGTAAAAATCTAGAGATGAACAAATGCGGTCGCCGGTGGAGGTATGCTTTATTGAGTCGAATTCGCGTTTCCACCGGCGAATGCAATCAAACGAGTGAGGTTATGCTCTCACGGTCCTGATTACTTGTTGGGTCCCGAGAACCCGCATCAATCGTTTTAAGTTGTAAGCCAACACATGCGGGCTCATCTCCGTACTCAAGCGAGGCAAGGTTTTGGTAAGGAAGTGGGTCGATATCCCATCCACCCTTTGAACGTACCGCAGGGGTGCTCAACGGTCTGCCGGCGAAGCCGCGATGCCAGGGCCCGCGTTTTACCGACCGCTTCCCTCGCGCTTAGGACAATTCCGAGGGCCACGGTATCATTCAGCTCATGAGCGGTGCGCGCCGTCACCATTGGATACCCGAAAGCTACCTAGGGCTCTTCAGCCGCGAAGGCAACACAGGCTCCCAAGTCTTCGTTGTCGATTGCGTTGAGCGGAAGTCATTTTGGACGTCGACGGACAACGTCTGCGTCAAGCGCGACTTCAACCGGATTGAGTCGCCCGACCTCGATCGCAATGCGCTGGAGAAGCGCCTAGGCCAGTTCGAAAGCGACGCCATCAGCGCATTCCGGGAAATCGGCGCCGGTCGCGCGACGACCGGTAGTCAGGAATGGCTCTACGGCCTCAACCTGATGGGCCTGATCGCAACCCGCAACCCAACGACGCGCCAGCAGCTCACCCGATCAGCCGAGCGGGTAACGCTGGGGCTGCTGCAGAAGTCTCTGGAGTCGAAAGAGGCTTGGCAGGCCACCATTGCCGACATCAAGGCGGCTGGCGCCCTCGACCCTAGCTTGCCCGTCGAGTTCGAGCGTCACCGGGAATTCGTCGAGAGCGGCAAATTCTCCGTGGAGTTTCACCAGAACTTCCTGATCCTCCAAGAGCTGCGGGGCGTCATTCCGGCGATTGAGATGCTCGGACGGCGCACATGGAGCCTGCTGGAGGCCCCTGTGGACTCTGGCGGGTTCCTGACGACAGATCGACCCGTATGTGTCTTCCCCACTAATGGGAGCACGCCGACAGCACCAACACGGTTGGATGACCCGAAAAATTCCATCGTCTTCCCGGTGTCGCCGCGCCTGCTGGCCTACGGCTGCGCGCACGGCAGGCAGTACGTCTCGGACATTACCCGGCGCGCGGTGAGCCGGTTTAATCTCACGCTGCTCCGATTCTCAACAGGCCGCGTCTTCGGACCTCATGAGCGATGCGAGTTCGGCTCGAGCAAGCCTGAGCTGCCCTTGGTAGTCGGCAGTGACGTGCTGGAGATCGTCGGGGATTTTGTGTGGTATGACGACGACGCGAGCGAATCTGATGAGACGTCCACCGCCCGAACACCTTGACGGGTGCCGCACAACTACTCTCCTAATTACTTAGCCCAATAGCGGTCGTAGGGGATATCTCAGTTGGGTCGAAACCGCACATCGCATGTCAGATCGGGTCTGAGCTAATACACAGGATTCGGCGCAGGCTCGAACGAAATTGGCAAATACTCGACTAGAGGGACGGGCCTCGGTTCAGGCCGACGTCCCACGATACAAAACCGCCCCGGCTGACAGCCTTGAGCTCGGCGCCCAATCGATTCTCGATGACGGGTCGCCAGGGTACGAGGCTGAAGCCCGCTCCATCGTCCAACATTGCGAATCGGCCACTGACGAGTTGTACAGAACTACGGTAGACACCGGTGATGGGCTGACCTTCTTCCACAGGCCTGTGCAGGAGGCCGGTCTCGGCATGGATTCTGGCCGCTGCCATCTCGATCTCGCGAGCACGAAGTGTGGCGAGCAGATCCCTCATGAATACAACACGCTGACCTCGACGCGTAGCGAGTCCGGCTTCGATCAGGAAGTCCTTCCGGCGCTCGAGCGCGTGGCGCAGCTCGCCACCAAAACCGTGCGGCGCTGACTGCGATTTGGCACTGAGCAGTTGTTCGTCTAGCCACGTCGCGCCCATGGCTCGCACTTGGTCCTTGAGATCCAGGTGCGACCGAAGGTGAACTGTCGCGCCGCCGTCCCTGCTCGCATCATAGGCGAGCCCACGAGCCGGAAGGTCCGACGGCACTCGCCACACTCCGTCCTCGAGTCTTTCAACGATTCCTGCTCGACGTAGCGCTTCAAGCCTTCGAACATGAGCCTGCACGAGCCCTTCGGGGTCGGGGCGACTCCTAGCCAACTCCAGATGGCGGCTCACTCGATAGATGCCACCCTCGGCGATCCTCGAGATGTTCTTGTCCACGGCGCGAGGGGTTGAGGACATACCGATCTCTACGATGGCATCATTCGGGTATTGTTTTGAGGCAGCCCGTGCGGGAATCGCGAAGTAATAGGCGCGACCATCAGTCGCTTCGATGATCAGGAAGCGGCGGTCATGCAGCTCGTCGACGCGCCCCTGGGACGCGATACGACCCATGATTCGGACACTCTGTTCCTGCTGCCCGACGATAACAAAATCGCCCTTGGATCGTCCCAGAGCCCTCTGCATAGTCCGGATGATGTCGCCACGCTCGCCCATCGCTCGCAGTGTCGACTGCACGTTTTCTTCGAGCACCCAGATGCCTGACTGAGTCTCCCGGGCCAGTCCCATCTTCTCGAGATGTTGGAGCCGGCCGATCTGAAGCGACTGATGGAAGGAAGGCTTTGACTGCTGTACTGCCCGCCTGAGGTCGATCACTCCGGAGGGGTGGTCCGCGAGGATCGACTGATCCAGGCTGGTCCAGCGCTCCTGAGTCACTTCTCGCTGGAGGCTGTTGCGAATTTCCATTTCACTGCGAGGGCCCAGCCACTGAGTCGCCAGTTCGCGTGCCCGTTCGCGCATTCCGTGAGAGATGTATTCACGCGCGATGACCAGGTCGTCGCCGTTGGAATCCTTGCCGCGCAAGAGTATGTGCGTGTGAGGATCGTCCGTATCCCAATGGTCGACGGCGACCCAATCGAGCTCGGTGCCCAGGTCCTTCTGCATTTGAGCCATCAGATTGCGGGTGAAGCTTTGGAGGTCGCCGATTGAATGCCCCTCTTCCGGGGAAACGATGAACCGGAAGTGATGTCGGTCATCCTTAATCCTGTCTTCGAAGGATTCCCGGTCGACGCGATCGTCGGTTGCATTGTAGAGGCGGCCTCGCTCACCGTCCCGACTCGCACCCTCGCGTTGGATGTAGTTCAGATAGTCTCGGGTCGATGTTGGACTCGACTCAGCTCGCGTAACGAGCCGCGTTTTCACGATTACCCGACGGTGCCGTGGCCCCACATTCTGGCGAACAGATCGAGCGGCAACGTGTCCTCTTCCGTGCTTTGCGCCTGGTCGGAATGTCTTCGACTTGGAACGAGGATGGAGGGTGCCGCCGTCACGATTTGCCGCACGGACAACCCTGGAAACAGTTTGCGAGACCTTGATGAGCCGCGCGCCACGCGACCCTTTCGACCTCGGAGGCCCGGGCCGCACACGGAAGAAGTCGTTATCGCGGCCGGCCACTCATCGACACTCTGGGGCGGCCAGCCGACGGCGAAGCCCAGCGAAATGCCGCGGCCATGTGTAGCGAATAATTGCGGTGCATGAAGCACTTACAACACCGGCGGCACACTTCGAGCTTCGCGGCGTGCCGCACAAACCCATGTGCAGACAATGGCTTGATAGCGACGACGTGTCGTCGCCTTTTATCTTGCTTCGGGGTCTGCGGGCATGTCATCGCTGTATTCCGATTTCCAACTTGAGTCCGAGCGAGAGGTTTCAGCGGCGCCGCTGGTGCCTCAGATTGATAAACAGGCCTCGCGAATGGGCTGGTACGCTTCCGCGATCCAGTCCGACGGTGGTCGCGTGGAAGAGTGCTCCCGGGATACTCTCCGATTTGATTCCGGTCGCTAACTCGGATCTTCCCCGGGCGAATACTGATTCGTTTGGCGGTTCAGTGTTGATGTTGGCCAACACGCGACGGACATAGTCGACTGTGCTGCTGGGAAGCGCCTCTCCGTCCCGCAGATGGCGCCCATAGAGGGTCGGCCCAGCGTGGTACGCGGCGATCGCGCCCACCAAGCCGAATTGATCATAGAGCTCTCGCAAGTACCCCGCACCCGCCAGAATATTGTCGTGAGGATCGAAAGGATCCGCACCCAAATGCAGTTCAATTTGCAGTCTTTGCCAGGTGCTGGGCATGAGCTGCATCAATCCCATGGCGCCCGCCGATGACATCGTGGGAAAGCCGTTCCAGTATTCGCAGCCGGCGCTTTCTACCCGAAGAATCGATTCCAACCATGCAGCAGATACCTCGAACCGGCGCGCAGCGTCCTCAAGCAATGGTCGCCATGGTCGGGTTCCGCAATACGCGCTCGAATCACTCGGTACGCCGTCTCCGGCGGTCGCGACCGGCGTAATGAGAAACATCGCCACGAGTAGAAAACTGGCGCGCATCACCATGTCCATAGGGGTATCGCCGTGCCCTGCAGCATCGATTCATTGACGGGTCCGAAATATCGACTGTCGAATGACTGAAGACTGTTCTGGTTCAGCAGAAAATACTCCCCGGGCGCGAGGACGCGGCAGCCTTGCCAGGCACTCAGGTCTCGGCCGCGACCGTCCTGAGTGACTGCTCGAGCAACGGGGCGACCGTTGATCGCTACATTGCCGGCTGACTCGCACACCGAATCGCCGGCCGCAGCCGCGAGTTGCTTCAAAACGGGAACCGTTCGAGGGATGTAGTGGCGATCGTCTGCGAGCTCGGCCGCTGATCGAGGAATATTCGAGATCGTAAAGGTTCCGAGCTCATGCGACTGGGTGTCGGCGAGCCAGTACCAACCACGGGGCGCGCTTGAGCTGGGATTGAAAAAGAGTCGATGGGGTAAAGTGCAGCAAGTCGGGAGAACGCAAGCGCATACGGCGATTGAGGCCATCGCGATAACGAACACCGGACGGCTGCTCGAATGGCCTGGTGCCATCTCAGGATCCTTCGACGGGCAAACAGAAGCGAACCACCCAAAGCGAGTTGTGCACAGGTAGGCCACTGTTAGAACCTTCCAGGTGTTCTTGGTTAGAAGGGTTAACAACACTCAATTGATAGCATTCCCAACGACTTGCATGCTGGCTTCGCGCCTGATAGCACGACTCAACTGCGCCTGATGGCACGACAGGATATGCGCCGGATAGCACGTTGGAATTCACAGCTTCTTCACCTCTCGGATGGATTGAACGATCTCCGCAATTGATTTGCCAAAGCCGCGGGGCACACTCGGGCGAAAGACCAAGACCTCGCCTTTGCGCCGATGTTGAATGATTCGAAGCTCGTATCCGGGCAGGCTTTGCCGAGCAACAATCCTTCGAATATCTAATGCAAAATCGGAAAATCGAGCGAGGCTGCCGGACTTCACGTGAAGGTGGCGCATTGGAAACCGCCAACCATCGCGCTGACGGCCTGCATGCTTGCGCACCAGCTTATAGAGCCAGCGCTCAATCCCTCCGGTGAGTGAGAAGTAGGCGGAATCGATTGTCAGCACCAGACTGGCGTCCAATACGCCGGAATAGAACCAATCCGGCAGAATCAGCTCGAGACCGATAGGCTTGCCTTCGGGTGTCGACCGTTCCTTCCACTCGTTGATCCATGAGAACCGGTGCAAGCGGCGAGCGGCAGCCTGGCGGATGGAAGTCGCAACGGTAGTGGCTTGCAAGCGATCGAACGCAGCCTTGAGTCGAACGTAGTCACGCACAGAGGTTCCGCGGTGGATGAAGCGCAAAATTTCGTACGGCGTAGCCGCTAAGAGACGAGATGTCGGCAGCCCAGCATCACGCGCTTCAACGATTTGAGACGCCGCCCACATGAGGACATCGGCGTCCCAGATTGTTGCGATTCCATGCTCGTGCGTACCCTCTACCTGCAAAGAAAACTGTGCGGATCGGTATCGTATGGGTGCTACGCGCTTCGACTTCGCGAGCGAGAACCACGGATAGGCCATGAGATCCTGAAGATCACGAACAGCGAACCCTCCAGGCAGCGCGATGAACACTTCCATCGGCTCGGATTGTGGATGCTGCCTATCCGCTGACACGATCATTGGACGACTCAGGGCCGAACGAGTCGTATCAGATAATCGGAGGTACTATCGCAAGCGCGAGCATCGGCCCACGCCTCGAGATCCGGGACGGAATAGACCACGCGACGACCGAACTTCCGGTACCGTGGACCGCCACCAATGACACGGAATTTTTCGAGAGTACGGGGTGAGAGTTTGAGTACGTGCGCTGCCTCATCATTG
>Ga0307510_10007535_pt1 | contig 12965 bp, 7 predicted proteins | sample 12_EM_MG_FD_207224 | JGI IMG/M metagenome (GOLD analysis project Ga0307510, IMG submission 207224) | Populus trichocarpa ectomycorrhiza microbial communities from riparian zone in the Pacific Northwest, United States - 12_EM | ecosystem: Host-associated > Plants > Roots > Unclassified | place... | reverse complement strand
GCCGGAATGAGACGTCCGCTTCCTTGTTTGATGGATCGGGGTATTGCTAACTATGGTCTTTTCACCGCACGAGTTCAAAAGGAGAGCGGTCTTCAAAGTAAACGAACAACTTATATTTATAGTTGCACAATGAGAAGATTAAGAGAGAAAGAGGGGGGGGGAGGAGAGAGAGGGGGAAGAAAGAAGAGGGGGGCGTAGATATTGAGAGGCTACAGGGGGTGACCCAAGGGTCACGAGGTATCACTCGTAACCACAGCAACAGAGAGTGTTGTGGAAATATTGGATGGAGTGAGGGTACGAGATATGAAGAAGTAATTGATTGCTTGAGAGGAACAGAACACTCTAGTCTATCTCAAAGGGAAGGGGCTGAAAGCCCTGACTATCTACTGTTTGGGAGCGAGACGAAAAGGTCGAGCGAACAATACAATAACAAGAAAAAGTGTGATGAGAGAAATGCAAGAAGGTATCTTCAATAGTGCCGGAAATCTAGATGTGCGATAAGGTTTGATGCAAGGGGAAGAAGCAATAGTACGAGTGACACTACAGTAGTGCCAGAAGTATGTTTCAACAGAGAGTGTTCGTATATGATTTCCTGATCCCCCCAAATATGGTTTCTTTCTCCTCTCGAATGCTGCTTTCAGCTCTTCATGTTTTCCATACTCATTACTGGTTGAAGCCTAATGTGCGTTCTTTCATTGTTCCTTTTGTTCCTCTCAGGTCACCCCTTTGATAGTCTTTGATTTCCTTGTGGAGGGATCGCGGTGGTAATGGCTGGACTCAACCACTGTACTATATAGCTGAGCTATGTCTTTCTTATTATTCAATTGACAGCCGTTGTCCCAACTAGTTCTATTATCACTTCTCCGTCCAAAGTACCGATCGCATATTGTAACAGAGAGCACAACCGGACCACAGTTTCCAACAGGGTTATAGGAGCAAAAACACTAGTCAGGCTTATTGATGCTACCAGCATAATTTCCAAAGGAACCACCGATCTAGGGAGTAGTTTGCTACTACTACCACCTAACAAGGTAATATAAAAGACGGATTATCCCATGGGCGGGGGGTCCTGCTAAGAGCTACCAAGGAAACCTAATCCCTCAGACCCGCTCCCGTACCGTAGAAACTTGAATAATTGAACCGTGTGCTACGTCGCTATGCTTTCCTCTCTCAGTAAGGCCAAGAAACTTGTTTTTTTTCTGACTCGGAAGGGGGAAAGGGGCTGTGTTTTGCTGTGCTTTTTGCCCCTCTTCCGGAGAAGGAAATTCTGGACATCATAGCACACGGTTCAATTATTCAAGTTTTCATAGTAGTGCCAACCCTAACCTCAACCAAACTCCTTCAGATCCTCACGTGGGGCTGGGGTCTCTGGTGTTCTCTTCAACCTTCTCCCAGCGTTTTTCCATTGGCACCAAGTACCGGAGAAACTATTCATGCTACCTCTGAGAGTTTTCGAACAGCTTCTGCAAGTGTTTGCAGTGCTCCCGACGGTCGGAGGACCCATCGGGGCCTCGAGGTGGGACTGCCAAGAGCACAGGACGGGATTGGTCTGCATCTAGGGGTCAGTCTAGGGCAGCGAGATCTCAGGATAATCGTCTTTGGCTCGGACTGATTCTCTGACTGCGTGGGGTGAGATAATGTCCCCCGGGGGTGAGGGTACTAGTTGGACTGTAGGAGATCCCAAGGGACGGCCGGGGGAGGGGCTCGACAGCTGGAGACGGGGACGGGTGGGAGTGGAGGATAGGATGAGTAATGTTTCATGATTTCAGCTCTGAATTTCCATGCCGAAATCTGATCAAGGGAGTGAATGGCCTTGTAGGAATCCCAAAGTCTGATTTGTGGACGGGCTTTTGCTCGGGAATGAATCTTCGGGTTTTATCTGCTGCTTCTATTAATCACAAGTTTAGGTGCATTCCACAATTCAAGGGAGCATTACGGAGCTAGTTACCCTATCCCCAACTCTATAGCCTGGGAGGCACCTACGAATATGGGGTGCCCAAGTTAGGCGGGTTCACAGGTCCGATAAATAATATGGTGCGACACCGTGAGGAGTACACTTTATTGGTATAATATAAAGGACGGCGGGGGGTCCCTTCCTCCTTCCAAGAGGGATAGACTAGACCATTAGGAATACTGTAGAAGGCTTATGTGGGGGTTGTACCCGGCCTATGGCACGGCTAGCCGCCTTCCGTTGGCCTCCATTGAGCATATTGACCCGCTAGCCTTGAGGCCCCGGCCGCGTGGAGAATAGTGGTTGTTACCACCCGAGGATAGTCCTCTGGTATGGAGGGGCAGACTCTATTAGGGAGCATGGATTACCCAAGTGTATTGTGAGGGAAGTTACCGGAAACAATATCCCTCCAAACAACCCCCAGGACCCGACACGCTCTAGAGAACCAAACAGAAATCCTCAGGATCGGGGTTAAGTCAGGGTTTGCAAAATAAGCAATTTAGGTTCACCCGACTCGATTGCTTGTAAATTTAGGATTGTGGAAGATACCCGTGAGGTTATTGCTTGTATCAATAAAGAAGAGTTGCAGACTAAAATGGGGAGGATAGGAATAGAGGAAGGTGTAGAGGTTTGTCGAAGTGATGGGTATACGTAGTGATTTCTTGAGTAACAGCAGCGAGGGATAGCCGCGCCTGTGATAAAGAAAGAAAGAAAGAAAGAAAGCCGGAAAACGCGACGAGGGATTCAGGAGTTCATATTGGAGTGTCTAGCAACTCGAGCCACTCGATTTCTGTGCTTCAAACTACTATTTTTAGATTTTCCCTACAGTAAGAAATAATTTAGGTTAATACCGGTCAGTAATAGGGTATGCGATAAAGTTTGTCCAATCCTTGGTGTACAGTAGTGGATGGAGAAAACACTGTCCTCTGAGTGGTCAAGGAGGTCCTGAAGCCAGTAAGAGAGGAAGTTGGGCAGAATCGCCTTTCCTACAAAATACATTACTTGCCGAGCCAGCTCATTAAAGGGTATCATGGTAGGAATCCCCTACTTGGCGAACCGGTAGTGAAGTGCTTGTAAGCTATGGGGTTTTTTTTTCTCGTGGTAGTCCGCGGCAATGTGAGAATGGGGTAACATCAATCCGTTTCCTTGGGGTGGAAACAATTTTTTTCCAGTGCTCGGCTACGAAATAGCCACCCAGGCCAGCACAAGAAACAAAGCCTAGGTTGACCTGCTGTAAAAGGAAACACCCGTCAAACTAGACGATCAACTACGATACCGTACTGTTGGACTGAACTACACGTTTACCGGTTATTAGATATTGTGAGTTGCCCACCGGAGCATAATTGCTTAGTAATGGAGCTGTCAGGTGATCATTGGTGGCAGGTCTCGCCTTTTCTTTTCAAATCTTCTTTTTCTTCTCGCTCTTTAACAAAGTTCTCTCCTTCCCGGAATACCAATCAATAAAACCAGTTTAACTCGTTTCTTATTTGGCCTTTCATCTCTTTCTTGTTTTCGCCCTTGCACCTTCCGCACCGACGCAGCCACTATGGAAATAGTCTGTTCGGCCCAACACTCATTAGGTTCAACTCGCCTCCAATCATTCCTAACACTCGTACCTAGAGCCCCGCGTTAGATATATCAAGGGCTGTATGCCGGAGCGTGGCTGCTTAGTCATAGAGCCGTGCCGGTTGTCATTGGGAATGGGTTTCCTCCGTCTTTTCGAATCTCCTCTCTCTTTTACAATATAAGTCTGTTTCCCGGCATACTAAATCGATCAAACCTGTTTTACAACTCCTATTTTTTCCCTTTCTTTGCTCTCTTATTTGTACATTCGGTATAGCTACACGCGATATCTTGGCAATTCCAGTCACTACGGGGGCATGGCGAAACGGGGCGGTTGGCAAACAGGGGTACTTCGAGGGCAAAAGTGGATTGTTGAGGTTAGGGTTACAAAGGATTAGCGTTGCTATCATACCGTAGAAACTGGAATAATCGGACCTCTCGCTAAGACGTTCGAAATTCCCTCCCTTGGATAGGGGGCGAGCGCACAGCGAAAAGTGACCTCCTGAGACCGAGCTTAAGACAGAAAAAAAAGAAAAAAGAGCCAGACCATACCAACAAAGGCAACTCCAACGTCCCAGAGTCAGGTCCTATTATTCCAGTTCTTACGGTATTTGCTGAGCATTTCCTGACTCGCTAAGAGTGCTGAGTCATTTGTGCACTCAAAAGATCGAAAATCCGAGATTCCGACCAAACTTGGCTGACTATGGCCGAATCTGGTCTTGTCGTAGCCTAATGAGGTGTAGAAATGGTTTCTAGGTGATCTTGGTGATTCACTTCCTCTCTTGTGGAATAGCCAACGCCTGCCACAAGAAAGTGAGACCCGCTCTACTTCGGCTAACAGAACGAGAGGTCCATAAGCCTTTTCAATAAATTACCATATATCTAGACTATCATCTCACCTCACCAAGCCTTATCCTCTATGGATACATTACCAACGGGGGGCAGAGGATCAAGTCTCAGTAGCTATCCTCACCAGCCTGGCATATCGCATACTCGTACCGATCATAACGTGACCAATAGCATCCGCGGTGACTCGAACACACACGTTGGGAACGTTTCAGCTACAATAACACAACCATCAATGTAGGAGCAGAAATAGTCTCTACGGATCCAAAAATGGCTGTCGCCACTCGAACCTCATAAAAGGCATCAAGATGTGAGAAACCGGCGGCTTGACGGTGTTGGGGATTGGGTTCTATGGAGGAATGAGTTTGAGTCATGGCGTAGGAGTCAGGACGGCTCGGTGGATTCAACTTTGCTGTGTTATGGGGGCCAAGGAGTTGGCAAGACCTATATAAGGTAAATGAGTATTCCCCCGAAACCATAGACGATGCTAACATGCAATGAAATTAGTTCATTAGTGATAGACACACTACGCGAGCAAGCCAGTGGACAGAATATCTCCGTTTTATCTCTCTATTGCGATCATCAGGCGCGGAAGGACCAATCGGCGGTAAATATGATCGGGGGTCTACTCAGGCAGGTTACCTTGGGGGACCACGGTTCCCGGCGAAATTAAAGATTATTTTGAGGAGGCGAGGAAGAGAGGTGGCCAAGGCCTCCGATTACCGGACACGTTGAAATTATTCGTCCAAGTAATCAGTTCTATTGAGCAAGTATACATCTGCATTGACGCAGTGGACGAGCTGCTAGCGCATAACCGATCGGAGTTCCTTCGTGCATTACGGCAGATCATTCAAGATGCACCCAATACTCGGCTATTCCTTACAGGGAGATCGTATATCCGCGGGGAACTTAAGAAGCACCTCACGAAAGGGGCTTATGTTATACACATCGTTGCTGATCAAGGAGATATCACTCGATACCTAAGCCAGAAAATGGATGAGGATGATGACCGGGATCCAGAGTTGATGACGGAAAATATGAAGAACGAGATCAGGAAAACTATCTTGGAAAAGGCTTCTGGGACGTAGGTAAAACAACTCCGTTACAAATTTGGATCACCTATTGATATTCTGCTAAGGTTTCTGCTCGTTGCATTAAGTATCAATGCAATCTTGGGTACCTCATTAGCGAGGAGAAAGAAAATGTTACATAAGGTAGCGACGACTGGGGTGGACCTAGACAGTGTGTACGCTCAAACACTGTAGCAAATGAGGGAACAGGAGGGTGACCGAGCAAGACTTGGGATCGAGGTGCTGATGTGGGTATCCCACTCGGAGCGACCTTTGCTGATTAGAGAAATCCAATATGCTCTGGCGGTAGAAGTGGGGTCCACGGATATGGACCCGGAGAACATCCGGCCGCAAGATACGGTGCTAGGGTCATGCTTAGGGCTTGTTGTACTTAACGAAGAGACATCGACAGTGCGACTACTCCACTACACACTCCAAGAATACCTTTTGGGACCTGGTATCCTACCTGGCGCGCACACAACTCTCGCGCAGACATGCTTGACCTATCTAAATTATGAGCAGGTCAAAAGGCTTCCGTCCCATAAGCTCCCTAATCTCCGAAACATGCCGTTTCTCGAATATTCCTCTTTGTATTGGGGAAGCCACGCAAAAGAGGAACTTTCAGATGGTGCGAAATATCTTGCGCTGCAGCTATTAAGTCGGTATAATAACCGCATATCTTCCACCTTACTTTTCAAACATACAGAAAATCACAATTCTTCCTCGTTTACTCACTGCCAACTTACCGGCTTACACTGTGCGTCGTATTTCGGAATTGTTGAGGCCGTGGCTGCATTGATAGAGACGGAAGTCTTTAATATCAATCAAAGAGACTGTATGGGTTATACACCGCTCACTTGGGCTGCTTGGCGTGGGAATGAAGGGGTAGTAGGACTGCTGCTCATGCGGGGTGATGTCAGCCCCGACCGGCCCACTCCCGGTGGTTGGACAGTCTCTCGGTCCCCCTGTTGGGATGAGAGATTGGTGGGATACCGGCTCTCACCGGAAGATGCCAATATCCACGGCGGTGGTCAGACAGAACTCAGCCTAGCTTCTGCTTCTGGGCATGAGAGAGTTGTCAAACTACTGCTCACACGGGGCGATGTCAATCCTGACAGGCCGGACAACTGTGGCCGAACAGCGCTCTGGTGGGCCTCTTATTTTGGGAATCAGGGGGCGCTAAGACTACTCCTCGCACGAGATGATGTCAATCCCGACAAGTCGGACAACTGTGGCCGAACAGCGCTCTGGTGGGCTTCTTGCTTTCAGAATGAGGGAGTGTTAAGATTACTGCTCGCACGGGACGGTGTTAATCCCGACAAGTCGGACAACTATGGCAGGACAGCGCTTTGGTGGGCTTCTTACCTTGGGAATGAGGGAGTGGTAAGACTACTCCTCGCACGAGACGATGTCAATCCCAACAGGTCAGACAACGACGGTACAACAGCACTCTTTTCTGCTATTATTGGGGGGGGGTTCCGGGTTGCGGTGCTCCTCCTGCCCCGAACACGCCTAAATTTCTTCCTTTTCATATCCTTGATCCCCGCAGTCTCCCTGAGCGTAAGCTCACTGCTGGTGACCGCCCCGTTTTCTGTTGGAAGATATATAACACTGAATATATGTTATTCTACGTATTTTCTGATGGCTCCCATGCGGAAGTTACCCGCACGTCCTTCTTTGAACTGGCGTTGGGGGGCTGCAGCACTCCTCGAACCTCTATATCTCTTAGTTTTTCATCTTAGCTGTATCTCTATCTGTGGCCTTGGATGGAGCGTGGGCTTGTTGCTGTCGGAAGAGTTCTGGCCTATTGCATGCCATATATCTTTCCTACATATTATTATAGCACTATCTGTTAGGAAATTTTTCGTATTTTGGCGTTTGGCTAGACAGACCCCTAAAACTATGGTTTGAGATTTTTTTTTTTAACGGAGTAATACTCCATTAATGTCTTGTATTTTAACTCCAGTTCCACGCAATTTCAAATATCACCGTTATTATTTTTCCCAAGCGTCAACAGAATCCAGGGCCTCATCTGCCGGGATGTCCGATCAGCCCGCGGGGGCATCCAGGCCATTTATATGCCGGGCACTAATTAGCAGAATTCAACTGGAGATAGGATCGCGTTAGCCCGGAAAAGATTATTTGTGGGGCTTAGGAAAATAACAAAGATGACTCCCATGTAATGTCGCCACACTCTCGAATCCGGTTCCTCTTCAAACTAGGATTCTGGGCTACGCCAGTGGGGATTCAACCATACAGGCCGACATAATCCCGGTAAACAAGATAACAGCAGGCAAACACCGGTCCGTCATGCCGCTGGCGGGGCATGAGGGGGGTGGAGAAAATGCCCCTGATATGGGAAGCGGTCAGCCCCGGGAAACCAGGCAAATACAGCCAAACACCACGCTCGGGTGAGGCTTGCAATGGTCACGAGGGGGTGGTAAAATACTCCAAGGACGAGACAACATCAACCACGACAAGCCAACGACGGCGGCTAAACACCTCTCTGGTGTGCCGCGGGGGATTCACGCAAGGGAGTTGTAGCGCTACTCCAGCCTCCATAACCTGCCCCCCACAGCCCTGCATAAGGCCCGTGACCTGTCGCCCTTCTTACGTTTCTCACTTTCAAATATATCTAATATATGCACCATCCACACAGGACCTCAACGGCTCCACTAGCACACCCATCACCACCTCCCCCCCGCCCGCGCCTCAACTCTTCGTGCTGCTCCAATCACCACCTTGTCCTGATACCCTCTCCCCCGGAATATGCCTGCGACTGACTCGTGGCTTAAGTATTTCTCTTCTGGTTCTAGGAAATACCAGCCAAAACTTTTACACGGATATGCTGAGGCAGTAAGATCAGGATTTGCCAGTTCTTGTGCACAGTCCAGAGTTTGTTGGTGGGGGATATTTCTGTTGTGTTGGAAAAAGACCGTATAACCTGAAATCCCCCTTGCCCCCGCTCCCTAGTCCCTTTCTTTTTATTTGTATATCCTCTTTGAACACCGGCTATTCCTTTGACATTTTCGCAATTCCCTTTCTCCCCCTTCTCCCACTGTCTGAAGTGTAGACTAGTGGGGCGTTTAGACATGGATATAGAGAAGATGATATGAGCTTTCGCTAACCCGGGCAATGATTAAAAAGCGACTAAAATTAGAAGCTAGCTAAGTTAATGCATTAGAGAAATTACTTGTTCCCACTAAGGGCTCAGTTAAACGAGCATTCTGTTCATATACCGCGATCCCGACCCCGAGCCTGAATCCGAATCTGGAAGACCACCCACACCTCCTATCGTTACCCATTTGGGAAATGGTAAAGTAGTATGAAGCCCCTAAACACCGAAACCAACCCCCCACTCTGCAGATCCCGTGGTATTGTTATAAACTTGAGGAATAGGCTGATCTTGGACTCACTATTTTACTACACCATTTATTCATGATCTTAAGTGAATACCACTTGCAACCACCTATGGTTTCGGAGAGTAGTACTGAATAGGAGAAGCCAAATTAGATTCATAATATCTTTGTCTGCGAACTGGGAGTTAATTTCGTTGTTTTCGAAAGCCTAGATTAAGTTCCTTTTCCTCCTCCTCTTTCTTATGCTATGTCACCGTAAATCCTCCTCCGACCTCCACCACCCGCTTATATCTCCATTAGATTTAAAGTGGCTTTTTCTATTATGTATTAGCCGGGATAATAGTAAGTTACCGTACTCCACCACGGTACATCATATCGCCCCTCATGTAAACTTAGGGTCATAAAGCTCAGCGAGTGACACACTGTGACTCAATCCGGCCCCGGGACGAGCTCACATGAGGCACGATAACTTCCCACCCGCTCGCCACCCTCCTCCACTTGCTCACTCCCACTCCCAGCCCCAGCAGTACAGTACACTGTTGCACCCTGCTTCAGCCAAAGATAGGGAGCCCCAATGGCCGTTCACATTTTTCTTATATTCGAGTACTTACTGGAATAGAGTACAGGTTTCAGAGATAATGTTTTCCGATAGTTAATTTAGGTTAACCCGCAGAAGTCCTGTCATGTACGAAAACACTACCCCTTTGCTATTGTACTTTACCGTATTAGGAACAGTTAATACAATACAGTAAGTCAGAGCTGTAAAAAAAACTTTGGATTAGTATCTTCTTATGAAGGGTTTGTAGGCTGTTCACTCAGCGATATAGTTTTCGGGTTATCCTTGCTTAGGGTTTTTCATAAGGCTTGGAAGTTTGGTTGTTTACTGGGGTACAGTGTGGCATAGAATTAGATGGTCCTTATCTTCCTAGAACCTAGTACAAGAGCGCTTGCCCATCTGCATTGGCTTCAGGTCTTCAACAATAGGGGGTGCGCACAGCGGCTCCGATTACGCCTCCCAGGGCAAAGGGGAAATTTTATTTGTACGGACAAGTATAGTAGAGAAAAAAGTTTGGAAAGCAAGAGATAACAATAAAATGAGAATCGGCAATAACGATGACTGGTGCGAAACGACTGACGACCGAGTGGTGATAAAATGAATGCGTGGTGGGTAGATAACAAAATGAACAAAGAGAAAAACAGGCCATCTTATATCCTTCTTGAGACTGAATCCCTACCCCACGGAACACTCCCTGCGCATGCCATATCTGGGATCAGTTTCTTCCACTAGTCGTCTTTCCTCCAGCTTCACCGAATGACATCCGAGGTGAAAACAGAATGGCCGAGGATGTTGTTAACCGGCTTGCCGAAGATTGAGTATATAACCGCAGATGCTGGTGATGTTCCGCTATCGTAAGTGTTTGTGTTTTATTGTAGATCGGTCGGTGTTTGGTACTGTCGCATTAGATATGCAGGGTTGTGATGGAGTAACCCCATCGTGGTATGTTAGATTAGGGCACACTCAGGCTTGTAGGTGTGAGCAGGGCTATTGACCAGACCGCGCGGCGGTGACTGGTGTTGTGTGGTAGGAGCCTACTGTGCGGGCCACCACAAACTGTATCTAGTCTGAGCTGCGTTCCTTTCTCTGTATGAGAACTTCTTATGATCAACACACACTCCTTTGCGAACACACTTGTCATATACATCGAATATCGAACACATCTCCATTTTCCTATCAGCAGCTGACCCGGATTGTTCTCGTGACGACAGATCCGATCATAGATGTATCCTTGCAGTGCCAGTACGACGGCATATTCCCTGTGCGGAAACTAGACCTTCATCATGTTATGAGCCCGGCCAAATCCATCGCGATTGTTGGCTGTTAACAGGAAGAGGTTTTCACACACATGCAAGAAAAGGAAACTGTTTTTCACCCGTGATCTTTCGGTAGTGAATATTTTTCTGGTATCACCTATTACCACATTACGTTGTCCTACGTACGCTTCCGTGTCTAGCTCAGAGAAGCAGCGCCGTCGGTAGTAGGAGCAAAGATGAATGGACAAGATGGTTCATCATCGTTGGTCGGCATGAGCTTTGTGAAGCTGGATGGGACAAATTATCAGTTGTGGGCGATGAGGATGACAGACTATCTCCAGCAAGAAGGCTTGTGGAACCTAGTCAATGGTCTTGAGAAGCAGCTGGAGAAGCCGGAGAAAGAGGAGTCTGACAAGGAGAAGCTTGTTAAGGAGTACGAGAAAAATATCGAGAAGTACGAAAAGCAAGACCTTCGAATGCAAAAGGCAAGCGGTACGCTTCGGATGGCAATGACAGACGCTATCGCGATTCACTACTACAACGAGATGGAGTGGACTACAGCTTCAAGTATCTGGCTTGACGCGCACGCCAACCATCAGACGGCTACTAGCTACGACTCGAACCATTTGCAATGAGAGCTATACGAATCCATGCTTGAGGAATCGGGTACTGTACTCGAGTACATCAACCACATTCAGGAACTCAGAGACAAGCTCGTGATGTGCGGGCAAACCCCGTCATAGGCGCATTTAATTTTTCACATCTTGGAGGGTCTACCTGAGACGCCAGAGTGCACAACATGGGTTATGGTAACCAAAGCAGCACTTCCGGACCAGAATTCTCTCGCTGGATTCAAGAAGTTAAAAGAACTACTGCTAGCCTATGAGGCTGAGCTTCGTAGAAAGAAGTCCCTACTTCCCGACCAAGAGTTATACACGAAGGGTAGAAGGGGAAACCAAAGACGTCAAGAAAGCACAGGTCCGGCTACTCATTCAGTATCGGGAGTGATAGGAAAGAGTCAGAGGCCTAATTCCTTCGGTGGTACATGTCACGGCTGCGGCAAGAAAGGGCATAAGAAAGCTGATTGCTGGCAAGAGCGCAACATTACCGCACCAGGTGGGGGAGGAAGAAAGAAAGAAAAAATAAGGCAATCGTTATCTCAAAGGGGACAGGATTTCGGAGCAAACAACAATCATATTTTACACAGCGATGAGGAGGCGGCAATCGCTACCAAACGCAAAGCGGACACTTTGAGGGAGAGAGGCAGAGAGACCTATTCTGGAGAAGAAGTGGACCATGGATATACTGTTGAATGCGTGCTGGGAGGAGTAGGCATGACAAACAAAATTGGATCGGTGGTTGATTCTGGGTGCACGAACCACATGACTGGAAACCACAACGCTTTCGTTAAGGAGACCTACGTTTCACTATCAGCAAACCAACGTCAAATGAAGACAGCGACGGGGAGCTTGTCTCTGCGGCTGGTATTGGCACAGTTCAAACTTATACATGGAAGCCAGGAGGAGGTCGTCAGCGGTTGTTTCTGACCGAAGTACTGCATGTACCAGGAGCGACAGAGGCTGGATTGATATTGGTCAGCCAGCTAACCAAGACGGGCGTCAAGATCGCGTTTACGGATGACGCGGTCGAGTTCTATCAGGATGGGATTCTCATCGCTATTGCTGAGAAATGGAACAAGCTCTACAAGCTAATACAGAGTGGGAAGTACCTCAATTTCGGTCTACTTCTTTCTAAGAAAGACGATACGACAACTGCGCTCTGGCATCATTGGCATGGACATCTACACCTACCAGCTGTACTAAAGATGAGTAACACGGAGGTGGCTAGTGGTATGCCTTGTTTGCAAGCAAATAATGGAGAGAATCGCTGTACGGCGTGCCTTATGGGAAAAATGACGCGTACACCATTTCAAGCATCAACCCACCGAACTAAAACGCCATTGGAGTTAGTCCATTCAGATCCTAGTGGACCGATGCAGACTCAGTCTCTTGGAACATGTCGATACCTTATACTCTTCATCGACGATTTTACCAAATATGCGTCGATATACCTGCTCAAGTCAAAGAATGAGGCAGCAGGCTATTGTCAGAACTACAAAGTGGCTATGGAGAAGTTTTTCAGTGACAAGGAGAAAGGTTGCAAGATAAAGGCGATTAGGACCGACGGTGGAGGTAAATACTCCAGCGGTGAGTTCCAGAGGGAGCTAAAGCGGTCCGGCATCGAGTGGCAAGTTACCATGCCTTATACTCCTCAGCAGAATGGAGTCTCAGAGAACAGCAACAGACTTCTAGTGGAGAGAGCCAACGCATTCATCCAGCACGCTGGAGCACGGCACCTAAGAGT
>Ga0307510_10007534_pt1 | contig 12965 bp, 13 predicted proteins | sample 12_EM_MG_FD_207224 | JGI IMG/M metagenome (GOLD analysis project Ga0307510, IMG submission 207224) | Populus trichocarpa ectomycorrhiza microbial communities from riparian zone in the Pacific Northwest, United States - 12_EM | ecosystem: Host-associated > Plants > Roots > Unclassified | place... | reverse complement strand
ACCGCGAAGGGGACACCGGCCAGCGGGCCGACGTCCTTGCCCGCGGCAATGTCGGCGTCGATCGCACGCGCCTTGGCGCGGGCGCGATCGGCGGTGACGTCGGTGAAGGAATTGAGGACGGTGTCGTGCTGCTTGATCCGCGCGAGCGCGGCTTCGGTGGCATCGAGTGCGGACAATTGGCGACCGGCCACCGCTTTCGCGATGTCGGCAGCACTCATCTCTGGCTTGGTCGTCATGGCGGCGTCAGACGGCGAAGATGGGCGCCGGCTCGGTCTCGTCCGGCAGCGCGAATTCGTCGACGAGGCGGCCAAGCCGCAGCGAGACTTCGAGATTGGCGCGCACCGCCGGCCTCCAGGCCTCCTCGATCGGCAATGCCAGCGCTTTCGATACGGCGTCGATATAATCGTCTAGCGGCTCGGCCATCACGCTCCCAAACAATCAGTGAACCGGCAACGGCGGATGCGGGATCGCCGTCAACAGCTCCTTGGTATAGTCGTCCTGCGGATCGCTCAAAACCCTCTCGGAAGAGCCTTCCTCGACGATTCGACCCGACCGCATGACAATGACACGATCGCACAACAAGCGCACTACGTTCAAATCATGCGAGACGAACAGATAACTCATACCTAGCCGCGCCTTGAGATCCTGGAGCAGGTTCAGCACCACCGCCTGGACCGAGACGTCGAGCGCCGCGGTCGGCTCGTCCAGGATGACGAGTTTGGGATGCAGCGCGATGGCGCGGGCGATGCCGACGCGGGCCTTCTGGCCGCCAGATAGCTGGTGCGGAAACCGGTCCAGCAGATTGTGCGGCAGGCCGACCATGGTGGCGAGCTCCTCGCAGCGGGCGCGAAGCGCGTCGCGCCCCTTGACGTCACCGAGCTGCATGATCGGATCGGCGATGGCGCGCACGGCGGTGAAGCGCGGGTTGAGGCTGTCGGTCGGATCCTGGAACACCATCTGGATCCGGCTGCGCTGCGGCAGCCGGGCGAAGGAGGCAGGCGGCATGGCGCCGATATCCTCGCCGTCGAACTGGATCAGGCCGGAGGTCTGGTCGAGCAGCCGCATCACCATCATCGACGTGGTCGATTTGCCGCAGCCGGATTCGCCGACCAGGCCGACGCTCTCGCCATGGCCGATCGAGAAGCTGATGCCGTCGACGGCGCGGAACACATCCGGCTCGACCGGCGGCTTGCGGCCGAACAGTTTGCCAAGCGTCGCGGTCGCGCCCTGGCGGGGATATTCCTTGACGAGCTTTTCAATGAGGAGGAGAGGCTTTTGGCCCTCTGCGCCCGCCACGGTGGTCGAAGTCACGGACACTGCGCTCGCGGCTGCAGCGGCTGCGCCCTCCTCTTCGGGCAGCAGGTCTCTCAGGGACACACCAAGCCGCGGCGTCGCGCGCATCAGCTTCTTGGTATAGGGGTGCTGCGGGTTGGCGAAGATGTCGGCGGCCTTGGCGGTCTCGACCACCCGGCCCTTTTCCATCACCACGACGCGGTCGCAATAGGCTGCGGCCAGGCCCAGATCGTGGGTGATCAGGATGGTCGACATCGCCTTGCGCTTGGTCAGCTCGACGATCAAATCCATCACCGCCTTCTGGGTGGTGACGTCGAGGCCGGTGGTCGGCTCGTCCGCGATCAGCAGCTGCGGATTGCAGGCGAGCGCGAGCGCGATAACGACGCGCTGGCACATGCCGCCGGAGAGCTCGAAGGGATAGGCGTGGTAGCGCTCGCGCGGGCGGGCGATCTTGACCTGCTCCAGCGCCTCGATGGCCCTCTCGCCTCGGTCAGCGACGGGCGCCTGCTGCACATGGGTGCGCAGCACGTCCTCGATCTGGTCGCCCACTTTGCGGATCGGGTTCAGTGCCGCGCGCGGATTCTGGAAGATCATCGAGACTTCGCGGCCGCGCAGATCGCGCATCTGGTCTTCGGTGGCGGCCTTCACGTCGATGCCCGAAAACATCACCGAGCCCTCGGCGATCCGCCCGGCACGGTCGAGGATGCGCATCACCGCGTATGATGTCACCGACTTGCCGGAGCCGGACTCGCCGACGATGGCGAGCGTCTCGCCCTTGGCGACGGAGATGTTGACGTGCTGGACGGCTTTGACGATGCCGCGGCGGGTGGAGAATTCGACCGTGAGGTCCTGGACGTCGAGCAGCGGCTGGGCGGTCATGAGGGCCTCCCGTCACTCAAAAGGTCGAAAACAACCCCATGCACAGTAGAAAGGGGGTTGGAATCATTGGAGAATTTTCGCGGGAAATTTGCCATCACGTCCTCCGCTGCGGGTCGACGATGTCGCGCAGGCCGTCGCCGAGGAGGTTGAAGCAGAACACGGCGATCATCAGCGCGAGGCCCGGGAATAGCGCGATCCACCATTCGCCTGACACCATGAAACCGGCGCCCTCGGCGACCATGATGCCCCATTCGGCGGTCGGCGGGCGGACGCCGAGACCGATGAAGGACAGGCCGGCGGCGTTGAGGATGGCGTAGCCCATGGTCAGCGACATCTGCACGATCATGATCGGCATGATATTTGGCAAAATGTGCACCAGCAGGATGCGGAATTCGCCGTTGCCGGACAGACGCGCGGCCTGCACGAAGCCGGCATTGCGGCGGACATTGGCCTCGGCGCGCGCGACGCGGGCATAGAGCGGGAAGTTCACGATCGCTGTCGCCAGAATGATGTTCTGCACGGTGTTGCCGAGGGCTGCGACGATGCCCATCGCCAGCACGAACAGCGGAAACGCCATGATGGTATCGGCGATGCGGCCGACGATGCGATCGGTCCAGCCGCCGAAATAGCCCGCCGCGATGCCGGCGAGGCCGCCCATCAAAAACACCAGCACGACGGAGGCGACCGCGATGAACGTATCAAGGCGCGTCGCTACGACGACACGGCTGAAGATGTCGCGGCCCAACTGGTCGGTGCCGAACCAGTGCGCGGCTGAGGGTGCTTTCAACGCCGCCGCGGTGTCGGAGGCGAGCGGATCGTACGGTACGACATAGGGGCCGAAGATCGCGGCAAGGAGAATGACGATCAGCAGGGCGAAGGAAAAGCCCGTGACCTTGTTCTCGCCCAGGACGTAGCGGGTCTGTTCGAGGATCGCGACCAGCCCCGAGGTCCGCGCGGGACCGGCGGGTTCAACAGCAGGCGCAACGGAGCTCATGATTTAGCCCTCCAACCTGACGCGTGGATCGATCACGCCATAGAGAATGTCGATCACGAGATTGAGCAGCACATACATGACCGCCATGGTCAGCACGAAACCCTGCACCGGCGCGAAGTCCGACGAGATCAGCGCTTCGACCGCGTAGGAGCCGATGCCGGGCCAGGCGAACACTTTTTCGACCAGCACGTTGGCGCCTAGCAGAAACGAGAACACCATGCTGAGCGTGGTGATGACCGGCAGCATCGCGTTGCGGAACGCGTAGCTGACGATGACGGTTGCCGGCGACAAGCCGCTGGCGCGCGCGGTGCGCACGAACTCCGACGACAGCACCGCCAGCATCGAGGCGCGCGTCATGCGCGCGATCGGCGCCAGTGAGAAGATCGCAAGCGTCGTCGCCGGCAGGATGAGCTGGCTCAGCGCCGAACGGAACGCCTCGAAGTCGCGCGCGATCAGCGTGTCGATCAGATAGAAGCCGGTGATCGTCGGCGGCGCGGTGTAGAACACGTCGAGCCGGCCGAGCGGCGCGGGCGACCAGCCGAGCCGGAAGTAGAAAAAATAGACCAGCACGAGGCCGGTGAAGAACACCGGCAGCGAGACGCCGGCTGTCGTTGTGACCCGGCAGAGATGGTCGACCCATGATCCAGGTCGTGTTGCCGCCAGCACACCGAGCGGAATCGCGATCACGATCGAGACGATGAGGCCGATCAGGGTCAGCTCGGCGGAAGCCGGCAGGCGGTTGCGGATTTCGGCGGCGACCGGCTGGCCGGTGGTCAGCGAGTTACCGAAATCGCCGTGGGCGAGGTCGTTGGTGTAGCGGAAGAACTGCTCGACCAGCGGCTTGTCGAGGCCGAGCTTTTTGCGGATCTGCTCGACGGCTTCCTTCGTTGCCGCCGGGCCGGCGAAATAGGCGGCGGGATCGCCCGGCAGCGCGCGCGTCAGCAGGAAGGTGACGATGACGACGCCGATCAGCGAGGGAATCGCGAACATCAGGCGCTTGCCGATCATGGTCAGCATGGTATGCGCTCCGCGCTGGTGAATGGCGAGTAGCGAATGGCGAATGGATATTCGCAGCTGTTGGCAATCATCACTTCCCCCTATTCGCTACTCGCCACTCCCTATTCGCCTCTCTCACCCCTTCACCAGCGAGCGATAATCCAACCTGCGGTGGAACCAGTATTGGTAGCCGCTGATGTTCTTCTGCATCGCGACGTTGACGAAGGGCTGGTAGAGCGGGATGCGCGGGATGTCGCTGAAGGCGAGATCGACAAAGCCCTTCACGTCGGTGTCGTAGGTCGCAGTGTCGCCGGTGGCGGCGGCGGTGCGCGCGCCCTCGATCAACTTGTCCATCTCCGGCGACTTGTAGCTCATGGTGTTGAAGACGGAATTGTTGCCGTGATAGCACCAGTAGAAGAAGTATTCGGGGTAATCGAGCCAGCCCGAGAACACGTTGGTGAAGAGCGGCATCTCCTTCTTGTTCAGCTCGGTGCGCCAGTTGGCGCCGGGTACCTTGTTGATGGTGGTCTTGATGCCGATCTGGGCCAGGCTCTCCTGCACCAGCACACAGAGCGGCTCGTTGACGCCGGCAAAATTCAGATCGAACGAGATCGTGGTCTCGAAACCGTTGGCGTAGCCGGCCTCCGTCAGCAGTGCCTTCGCCTTGTCCATGTCAGTGTTGTATTTGTGCGGCTGCGGCCATGCGACTTCGGTCGGCTTGTCCTTGGCCGCACCGAACATCGGGTTCGCCAGCCCGAACATCACCGCGTCCATGATCTTCTGATAGGGCAGCGCGTAGGCGACGGCCTGACGGACCTTCGGGTTGTCGAACGGCGGCTTGGTGACGTTCATGCCGATATACTGGATGCCGTTGGAGAACGGCAGTGACACGACGTTGAGCTTGCCGCTCGCCTTCATCTCCTGAAAGTCCTTGTTCGGCAGCTCGTAGGAGATGTCGGCGTCGCCGCGCTCCAGCAGCGCGCGGCGGTTGCCGGCCTGCGGCACCATGCGCCAGATCACGCGCTTGATCTTCGGCAGCGGACCGCAGACCCAATCCTCGTTGCGCTCCATGATGACTTCGGTGCCGGCAGTCCACTTCGTCACCTTGTAGGCGCCGGAGCCCGCGGTCTGCTGTTTTGTAAACTCGAGACCCCAAGGGTCCTTCTCGCTGGAATTTTTCTTCACGAGCTCCGAGTTGACGATGCAGGGCACGATGACAGCGAGGTCGGGGACCGTCAGCCTGTCCTTCTTCAGGAAGTCGACGCGCACGGTGTAGTCGTCGATCACGACGAACTGCTCCGGCTTGGTCAGCGAGCCCGCGCTCATCTGGAAGGTCGGAAAGCCGCCGACGCTGACGGCGCGGTCGAGCGACCATTTCACGTCCTTGGCGGTCACGGGCGTGCCGTCGTGGAATTTGGCGTTCTTGCGCAGCTTGAAGGTGACCGACATGTCGTCGATCTTGAACTCCTCGGCGAGCTCGGGCTTGAACTTGTCGCGGTCGTAATAGGGCACGCCGCCGGGGCCGACCTTCATCTCGTGGCTGATCAGGCGGTCGTAGCAATTCCAGGACACTTCATAGCCGGGCACGTTGGTGCCGACGCCGTGGATGTCGAGATTGTTGGGGCCGCCTTCCGAGACGATCAGCAGCGTCTCCGAGCGGGCGTCGGCATAGGCGGTGGAGACCACGGAGGGCATCGCCGGAAGCGCCGCGCCAGCGGCCAATCCGGACACGGACTTAAGGAAATCGCGGCGCTTCATGAGACTGCTCCAACACAAATTTTCTGGTTGGAACTGGCTTCGCAAGGTTCGTGCCAAAGCTTAACGGCACCTTACGAACGATATAACTATCAGAATTTACAGGGGAAAACGCCGTATTGCGGGTTGGGAACGGGAAACCGGGGGCGCGAGCATTGCATACAAAGATGCTAATTTGCTCATTTAATAGACCCGTCAACACGCCAGCCTATTCGGCGAGCTACTGGCAGAAATCTTCGTTGTTGACGCGCAGGCAGCGCGGCGCTGCGACTGTCCTCTGCCGGCTACAGCCGTCCTGGCTGTCCACCTTCTTCAACGCGCGCAGCGCGGCCATGGTCGGCCGATACCAGAGGAAGCGCTCGTCGGAGAGCACGGAGGCGCGGCGCAGGCTCTGGATGGTGGCAGCATCGAACACCCCGCCCTGCTCGGCTGCGAAGCATTCGAGCCGTGCCAGTTGCGCCTGGATCAGCTGCACCAGCTCACGGCCCTCATAGGTCGGCCCGGCGCTGTCGAGCACGGTGATCTCGCGCAGGCGCGAGGCCGCACCGCGCGCTTCGTCGGCCTCCGGCGTATCCGGAAACAGCGCGGCGACGAGATCATAGGCCTCCGCCGTGCGCGTCTGCCGGGCGCGATCGAGCACCAGTGAGGCGGCCGCGGGCCCGCCGGTGGCCGCGCCCTTGTGCAATCCGGCAGCGGCGGCGCGCGCCTCATTGGCTTCCGGGCTCGCCGGAAAGCGGTCGATCAGGAGATCGTAGAGCGCGACATTGCCGGTCTCCTTCGCGGCGGCGAGCAGCTGCGCGGCCGGGCTCGGCGGAGGCGGCGGCGGCACAAAGAAGAAGTCGAGCTCGAGCGAGGTGGATTCCCAGGGGATCTGCTGCTCGCCGGTGGCAAGCCGCACCTGGCGGCGCACGCTCTTGAACACGTCCTCCAGCCGCTCGCCGGGCACGATCATCGCCTCCGCCAGCGCCCTGGTGTAGGGACTGTGGCCGTCCTCGCCGTCGAAGGCCGTCTTGCCCGAGCCGGTGGCTGACGCAATGAACACGCCGTAGACGGCGCCCATCGGCACCAGTCCGGCCGCACTTGCAGCTATGCCCGGCGGAAACGGATTGTCGCGGCAGGCATCGACGATGAGGATGTTGAGCGCATTGCCGGCGCTGGCGAGGCGATCGGCAACGCGCTTGACGCTGAGCGATTGCGGCACGATGTCGGCGCGGCGCTTGATGTCGGCGTTGACAGGCACGAGGTAGTTGGCGCCGTCGCTCTCGACGCCGTGGCCGGCATAGTAGAGCAAGGCGACGGTCGAAGGACCGCGTGCCTTCACCTTCTGCGCAAACTCCTCGACGTCCTGCGACAGGCTTTTCAGATCGCCGTCGGCAACTGAAGTGACCTCGAAGCCGGTCTGGCGCAGCCGGTCTGCGATCAGCTGGGCATCTCGCCCGGGATTGGCGAGCGTGCCGAGCCTTGCGTAACGGGCATTGCCGATCACCAGTGCCAGCCGCGGCGCCGAATCGGCGACCGGTTTGCGCGCTTCGGGTGCGGCGCGCGCGGAGGCGATCTGCCCCGCCGCCAGCACCCCGACAGCCGCGGCGAACAACATCGCAAGACGACTTCTTCGCATCTGCACCATCACATCGTCATCTGCATGGGACGTTACGCAAATGATGTTGAGCTGTCATGTCAGGCGACCAACATGAAGTGAGGCGGCCACCACTCTCTCATTCCCTCCCCCCTTGCGGGGGAGGGGCAGGGAGAGGGGTCCACACGGGGAATCCATCGACCTCTCTCTCCTTCGGGACGGACGTACCTTTTCCTGGGCCACCCCTCTCCCCCGCCCTCCCCCGCAAGGGGGGAGGGAGCGCAGCGGAGCGAGTGGACTCAGTTTCGTTCACGACCAGGCTTCACTCGACGACACATCGCTGCCCATCTAGAGTTGGATTTTTCAAGAGTCGTTTTCCGCCCGCCATGCCAACCCAAAATCCCGTCTCGATGCTTCGATCTGCCCTGAGCCGGCTGGCGCTGGCCGCTGTGCTGATCGCAACGCTCGTGCACGCGCTGCCGGCCTCCGCCGGCGTGCTGAGCGGGCGCGAATTCCAGAACCTGATCGCGGGCGGGCCTGAAGGCACCACCATCGTGTTTCAGGGCGGCACCGACAAGATCTTCTACTCGCCAAGCCTGAAAAACCGGCTGCGCCAGAGCGGCGAGCTCGGCCCCGAATTCCTCAAGCAGAAGATCCTGCAGAACACCGTGACCGAGGGCACCTTCATCGGCGCGACGATCGAGGGCGGCAAATGGCGCACCATCTCCGGGATCGCCGGCATCGCGGCCGATGCCGACAGCGGCCATGGCGTGCTGACGCTGCTGCAGACCTTCCCTGAAGACACCAGCATCAAGGCGTTCCAGAAGCGCGACCGGCTCTATGCCGTCGTCATCGTCGAGGACGCGCCAAGCGGCGTCGTGTGCCGCAGATCACAGTGGGAGCATTTGTTCGCGCTTAAGGGTGAACCGAAGCTGACGACGGTGCCGTGCGAATTCACGGTCGGCAACGCGGTGACGCCAACGGCGCCGCGCTAGGGGGATTTTCATGACGACACTGGTTCTCGGAGCCCGCCTGGGCTTCCGGCGCGCGAGCTTGCGGATGCTGGCGCTGATCATGCTGGCGATGCTGGCGGCGCTGGTGCCTGACCGCGACGCATCCGCATCGGCCGTGCTGAACGCCGCCGCGACCACCGCCAATTCCGGCCTGTCCGGCTGCAGCACCAGCCAGGGCAAGGCGCTCTACAATTGCGTCGCCGACGTGCTCGAGCGCATGGCCAACGACGTCAATTCGATCAGGGTCGGCGAGACGCAACGGGCGCTGCTGACGGCCGCGAGCCAGCTCCGCGCGGCAAGCAGCAAGGCGCAGGCACTCTCCGCCATCTCGCAATGCCAGGCCGCGATCGCGGGCGCGCTGCGGCAGGTGAAGGCCACCCCCGGCGGCACCATGATGGTGCCCGGATGGGGCGACAGCGGGCTTTCGTCGATCGCGGGCGTGCTGGCGCGCGCGGCGCGAATGATCCAGGCCAAGGGATAGCAAGACACAAGGCATAACGAGCACAGGGGCGGCATCATGAGTTCGGGACATCACCTCATCGCATCCGCGGCGAAGGGCTTGCGAATCGCCATCGCGCTGCTGCTGTTCGCGGCGAGCCCGCTGGGCAGCGCTCCGGCATGGGCCGGAGGCGGGACCGGCGCCGCCGCCGCGGTCGGCAGCGCGGGCCTCGAAGCCTGCCGCACCACCAGCGGCAAGGTTCTCTATGACTGCGTCGCCGGCGTGCTCGACCGGATGGGCGGCACCCTGACACGATCGGCGCAGCCGGGAGCGCGCGAAGCCCTGGCGACCGCGGCGTCGCAGTTGCGGGCCGCGAGCAACAAGGCCCAAGCGCTCTCCGCCATCTCGCAGTGCCGCTCCGCGTTCGCAGGCCTCATCCAGCAGGCGAAGGCGGCCAAGGGAGAAGCCCCCGGCCTCACCGCCATCGTCGGCGTGCTGGCCAAGGCCGCCGCACTGATCCAGGCGAAGGGGTAAGCCGTAACGCACGCAGCCGAGAGCACCGAGGAGCAATCGATGACCGCATGGGAATGGAATGCAGGACTTCGTAGTGCAATCGCCGCGTTCGGCGCCAGACTTCTGGTGGTGATGACGCTGGCGCTGCTCGGCGCGATGCCGGGCAGTCGCCTCGCCTCGGCCGCGATCCCCGTCACCGCAGCCGCGCAGCGCGCCGATGCCGGCCTGTCCGCATGCGACAGCAGCAGCGGACAGGTGCTCTATCGCTGCGTTTCCGACGTGCTTTACAGGCTGTGTCGCGACCTCAAGGGCGCCGACGTCCAGCAGACACGCAGTGCGCTGGACACCGCGGCGGCGCGGCTGCGGACCGCCGTCAGCAAGGTTCAGGCGCTGTCGGCGATCACGCAGGCCACCGCCCTGATCACCGGCGCCTTGACCAGGGCGCGGTCGGTCGGAGGCGTGCTGCAGGGGTGGGGCGACGGATCGGGGCTTGCCGCGATTGCCGGGGTTCTCGGCCACGCCGCCAAGCTGATCCAGGCCAAGGGGTGATCAAGCGCTGATCGCTCAGCCCGGCCAGATCAGCTCCTGCAATTCGACGAGATCGTCGGCCTGCTGCTGCCAGCCCTCGATGCAGATGTGGCTGTTGAGATCGCTGGCCTGGTGCAGCAGCATCAAGGCCATCAAGCGCCGCTTGAGCGCATGGTCCGGCTTCGCATAGCCAAAACCTTCGAGCAGGCTGCGCACGCGGCCGGGCCGGCCCGCCGCCATGAAGGCGCTGGGGCCGAGCAGATCATAGTCGCGCCATCCCGCCCGCACGTCGCCGAAATCGAACAGGCCCGCGAGCGACCATGTGCCGTCATGGCAGGCGAGCAGAAAATTCTCCGGGATGTATTCGCCGGTCAGGATCACCGGCGGCGCATCCATCGGAATGAGGCCGGTCGCCGCATCGCGCAGGAGATCGTCGAGCCCTCCAAGGAATTTCGGCGCAAGGCCGAGACGCTCGTGCCTGGAGCGGCAGCCCTGCATCTGGGCGCGCATGAATGCATCCCAGCGCGGCTCGATGCTCGCGAGCGGACCGAGCGGCGCACGCTGCACGGCGGCGATGGTCTCGCCGATCTGGCGCAGCAGACGCTCTTTCTGCGCTTCCTCCAGTTGCGGCCACACCTCCGAGCCGAGCTTGCCGGCTAGGCGCGTGATGACGAGATAGGGCCAGCCGTCGCGCTCACCCTCCGCGACGATCTCGGGGATCGGTAACTGAAGGCGGCCTGCAAGTTGGGTCAGCGAACCGCGCTCGGAGACGAATTGCGCGCGCAGCAGCGGCGGAAAAATCTTCAGGATCAGGCGTTCGCCAAGGCCGACCACGAGATTGGTGCCGGTCGAAAACACATGCGGCGAGCTGATATCGAGGCCATGGCTACGGGCGATGTCGAGCGCAATCGGCAGCCATCGCGCCCGGTCGGCGCGCAAGGTGCGGTAGGCCTCGAGGCTCGTCGACGCGGACGATCCCCAGGCGCCGGCCGAATCCGGCGGCAGCGTCTCCTCCATCAAAGCGCCCGGTCCTGCACGGCCCTATTCCAACACATCCTTGACGCTGTTCTTGATGGTCGAGGGGACCGCATGCTCGGGGACTTCGATGGTCTTGGCGCCGCGCGTGATCCGGTAACTGAACGCATCGGCCTGGCCGGGATGCGCGGCAGGAACTTTGTTTGGATCGGCAAACAACGAGTCCACCGTCTTCTGATCGGCGGCCGGCAGATCCGACACCGCCACTTCACCGCGACTTTTGAGGTGAGGGCCGCCGAAGCCGGCGAACCCTCCGACGCGCTCGATCTTCAATCGATCCACGCTTTCTTCCTTTCGTAAGGCACTGCGCCCAGCTTACAGCCCGACCGTCGTCCATCCCGCATTGACGGCGGCATAGACGGTGGCATCGCCGGGATACAACGTCTGGGCACCCTGCCGGGTCCGCGCCGCAAACGCCTTCATCGTCATATTCGGCGTCGGCCCGAAACCGGTGAGCGAATTGTACCACACCTGCCCGATCTTGGCCCAACTGTATCCGCCAAGCGTGGTGCAGGCCGTGCAGAAGGCGAGATTCGGCGGCCCGCTGGAGTAATGCGGGTCCATGCCGGGGGTGATTTGCGAATATTTGGTCGGTTGCGGCGCGAGGCAGTGCTTGGCTGCGGGATTGGCCATATCGCGCAGGCAGGTGAACCCTTTCTTCTTGGCGGCCGGCCCCATGATGTCCTTGCCGATCAGCCAGTCGGCCTTCTTGACATCCTGCTTGGCTTCCCACTGCCGGAACATCGAGCCGAAGCAGTCGGAGATGCTCTCGTTGAGGCCGCCGGCATCGCCGCTATAGGCGAGCTGGAGGCTGTGCTGGGTCACGCCATGGGTCAGTTCGTGGCCGATGACGTCGTTGCCCTTGGTGAAGTCGACGAAGATGCTGCCGTCGCCGTCGCCATAGATCATCTGCGAGCCGTTCCACATCGCGTTGTTGTACTTCTCCCCGTAATGGATCGACGACATCATGGTCATGCCGTGATCGTCGATCGAATTGCGGTTGAAGACCTGCTGGTAGAACTTGGCCACCTTGGTGGTCTGATTGAAGGTGCGCTTGATGGACGCATCCGAAGACGTCTTCGGCTTCGGTACCGGCGTTCCCGGCAGCGTCTGCGTGTGCTTGCAGTCGTAGACCGTGACAGCCGGCGCCGCGGCAAGCGTAACCATGCCGCTGGCGCGCGCCGCCACAACGTTCGTCAATTTCGCCGCCTGCGTCCGCATTTCGCGCAGTTCATGACTGACCTGGACGGTGTCGACCAGCTGCTTGCGAACCACAGCGGACAACTTCTTGTCTTGGGAGAGCCTGGTCAGAACGTCGTTCGGGATGATGCAACATGTGCAAGGCATGGGTGATCTCCATTACAACTTTTCCGGAAAAATCAAATGCGAAACAACCTCAAGATTATCCCCGCCATCGCGCGGCGACAAGCGCTGCCGCCCGCCTGGGCGTCACGCTTTCGAGATTATTGCAGGCACACGGCGCATTGCGTGTGAGCTCGCCCACATCTTTCGGGTGGCATGATGTCCATGGTGTTCGCTGGTGCAGCGAACCTCGCGCCTGATGCGCCAGCGGCCGCGCCTATCGCTCCGGGCTGGCGCGCTCGAACTGACGGAGCAGCTTGTTGCCGCGCTCGACCGCGGAATCGAGTGCTGCTTGCGCGCTCTTCTGGCCGGCAAAGGCCTGCTCGAGCTCGTCCTCGATCGCGCCGCGGATCAACACGAAGGAGCCGAGCCGGATGCCCTTCGAATTCTCGGTCGGCGCATGCAGCGTGATCTCCTCGAACGAGATCGCCGAGCCGGGATTGCGCTCGTAAAAACCCTGCGCGCGCGTCAGCTCGAAGGCGGCGCGGGTGATCGGCAGATAGCCGGTGTTCTGGTGCCAGGCGGCCTGCACCCCGGGCTGCGACAGATAGGCGAAGAACCGCGCCACGCCCTTGTATTCCT
>Ga0307510_10007533_pt1 | contig 12966 bp, 10 predicted proteins | sample 12_EM_MG_FD_207224 | JGI IMG/M metagenome (GOLD analysis project Ga0307510, IMG submission 207224) | Populus trichocarpa ectomycorrhiza microbial communities from riparian zone in the Pacific Northwest, United States - 12_EM | ecosystem: Host-associated > Plants > Roots > Unclassified | place... | reverse complement strand
AACGCAATGAAGCCAGCAGCGCTCGTTTTTCTTCTGGTCGCGGCGCAGGCCACGGCTGCCGAACCCGTTGACTGGGTCAATACCTACATTGGTACCGGGGGCAGTACAAAAATCGGTCCCGACTACGGCGGCACGATGCCCCTGGTGACGACGCCGTTTGGAATGACCAACTGGACACCGCAGACGCGACAGAACCGGATCAGTGTCAGCTCCTACGCCTACGAGGATGACACGATCTCAGGCTTCATCGGAACGCACCAGCCGGCGGTCTGGATGGGGGACTACGGCTATGTGACGCTCATGCCGCAGATCGGCAATTTCAGTTCCACGGTCGAATATCGGCGGCTGCCGTTCTCGCATGCCGATGAAGTCAGCACGCCGTACTACTACTCGGTCAAATTGGGGGCGGATCCGGCGCGTCAGATTTTTGCGGAGATGACTGCAACGGATCACGGCGCCCACATGCGCTTTACCTTTCCCGCCAACGAGGTCGGAAGCGTCGTGCTGGAGGCCACGCGAGCCGGCACTGTTGGTTACGTGAAAGTGGATGCAGCCCACCGCGAGATCGTCGGTTACAACCCCGACCGCATGGATGCGCATCTGAGCAACGTGAAGCTCCCCAACTTCAAAGGTTACTTTGTAGCCCGGTTCCGGGAACCGTTCGTCGCACAGGGCGTCTACCGCGGAGTGCTGCCCGTCGACGGCCAGTCCGAAGTGACCGGCGCGGAAGTGGGTGGCTTTGCCAAATTCAAAGCGAAGACCGTCGAGGTGCAGATCGGCACCTCCTTCATCAGCATCGAGCAGGCCCGTGCCAATCTCGACGCCGAGCTGCCCCAGTGGCAGTTCGAGTCCACGCGCGCGGCGCTGCAAAAGAAGTGGAACGACAAGCTCGGCATCGCCACCATTGAAGGCGCCTCCGACGATCAGCGCCGCATCTTCTATTCGGGCCTGTATCACGCCCTGCTGTATCCCAAGCTGTTCTCGGAGAACGGTCGTTACTACAGCGCATTTGACGACCAGGTTCACAATGGTGAGTCCTACACGGCTTTTTCCATCTGGGACACCTTCCGCGCTGAAAACAGCCTGCTGACCTTGTTTGCGCCTGAGCGGATCGACGGCATGGTCAACGCGCTGCTGCAGAACTACAAGGAAGGCGGCTGGCTGCCGAAGTGGCCGAATCCCTCCTACACCAACATCATGATCGGCACCCACGCGGACTCGCTGATTGCCGAAGCCATCCGCAAAGGTTTCAAAGGGTTTGATCACGAGCTCGCCTACCAGGCTATTTACAAGGACGCCAACACTCCACCGGATGGCGACACCACGCGGCGATGGTTGGATAGAGAACCCGGCGTGCCCTATGAAGCCCGTGCGGGCCTCACCTACGCGCGCGAGCTCGGCTACATCCCGGCCGACAAGGTGTCAGAGTCGGCCTCCAGCACCCTGGAGGAAACCTACGACGACTACGCGGTAGCCCAGGTCGCCAAAGCGCTCGGTAAGACGAGCGACTATCGTGACCTGGTGCAGCGGTCACGCAACTACAAGAACCTCTTCAATCCGACGCGCGGCTTCATGCAAGCCCGCAACTCCGATGGAAGCTGGGCCAGCCCGGCTGACGGCTGGACCGAGGGCGACGAATGGGTGTACCTGTTTGCGCCGCTTCACGATATCCCGGGAGTCATGCAGCTGCTGGGTGGCCCTGCGGCTTTCAATGCGAAGCTGGATGAGCATTTCTCCGGCCATCACAACCATCATGACAACGAGCCGAGCCACCACTACGGCTACCTGTACGACTATGGCGGCCAGCCATGGAAAACCCAGGCGCTCGTGCGTCAGATTGCACGCGATGCCTACTCCAACACACCGACGGGAGTTCTGGGTAACGAGGACTGCGGCCAGATGTCAGCCTGGTATGTCTTCACCGCGATGGGGTTCTATCCGGTCAATCCCGCGTCGGCGCAATACATGATCGGCAGCCCGCTGTTCACCCGTACGAGTTTGCACCTGCCCAATGGCAAGCAGTTTGAGATCTCGGCCGCCAACAACTCGGCCGACCATCCCTATATTCAATCGGCGCGCCTGAACGGCCGGTCGCTCAACGAGCCCCTCATCACATACCAACAGATTGAATCGGGCGGGAAACTCGAGCTCGTGATGGGCCCCCAACCGTCCCGCTGGGCATCGGGCTGGGTGCCCGGGCACTGATGTCGGTCACCCTGACATCCAGGCAAGTCGTTTACGCCGCGCTGGCGGGGAACCTGCTCGTTGCGGCAACCAAATCGGTCGCAGCAGTGTGGACCGGAAGTTCCTCCATGATGAGCGAGGCACTGCACTCGTTCGTCGACTCACTGAACGAAGTGCTGCTGTTGTATGGGCAGCACCGTGCTGCGCAGCGCCCCGACCTGGAGCACCCGTTGGGATACGGCCGCGAGCTGTATTTCTGGAGCTTCATTGTGGCCCTGCTGATCTTCGCCATCGGCTCCGGGGTCTCCATCTACCAGGGCATTGCGCAATTGCGCGAACCGCAGCCGCTGGAGAGCCCCTGGGTCAACTACATCGTCCTGGCGTTCGCCCTGGTTTTCGAGGGGGCCTCGTGGGCCATCTCCCTGAAGCAGTTCCGCAGCACCACGGCCCGCGGCCGGCTCACTTTCTACGAAGCCTTTCGCCGCAGCAAAGATCCACCGTCATTCATGGTATTGTTTGAGGACAGCGCCGCTCTGCTGGGAATCCTGATTGCCGCCGGCGGGACTTTCGCGGCAACGCACTTCCAGAAGCCCGAGTATGACGGCGTCGCCTCGTTGCTCATCGGTCTGGTGTTGGGTGCCATTGCCATGTTGCTAGCCCGCGAGAGTAAAAGCCTGCTCATCGGCGAAAGTGCCGGCACCGAGCTGACGCGCTCGGTTACGGAGCTTGCGGCGAGAAACCCGGCTGTGCGCCGGGTCAACGGCATGCTGACGGCCCAACTCGCACCCGACCAGATTGTCGTCGCCCTGAGCCTGGAATTCGCGGACGATCTGCGCGTCCCGGAGCTCGAAGAGCGGGTCATCGAGATCGAGACCAGCATCCGCGACCAACACAGTGAAGTCACGGCGCTGTTCATCAAGCCTCAGACTCCGAAAACCTATTCCGAAGCCAGCCGGGACCGGTTCGGAATCGAGGGAGATGGTTAGTGAGCCGTACTGACGTCCTGATTGTGGGAGCGGGACCGACAGGTCTCGTGTTGGGAAACTGGCTCGCCCGGCTGGGCATCCGGTTCCGGATCATCGACAAGGCGGCCGAGGCCGGCACAACCTCGCGCGCGCTGGCAGTGCACGCGCGGACACTGGAGCTGTATCGCCAGCTCGATCTGACACACGCCGTCGTCACGGACGGGCACCGGGTACCGGCGGTCAATCTCTGGGTGCGAGGCAAGCCCGAAGCACGTGTGTCATTTGCGGATTTTGCCAACGACCTGACACCCTATCCCTTCATTGAGATGTTTCCGCAGGATGAGCACGAAAAGCTGCTCATCCAGCGCCTGAAATCGTTCGGCAGCAGCGTCGAACGACCGGTGGAGCTGATCGACTTCACCGAGGCACCTGATCGCGTCATTGCCCAACTGCGCGGACCGAATGGCGACGAAACAGTGGAAGCGGCCTACATCGCCGGATGTGACGGTGCCCGCTCAACGGTCCGCAGGATAACCGGCGCCGGATTCCCCGGCAGCACGTACAACCAGGTCTTCTATGTCGCCGACGCGCGAGCGTCCGGTCCCTCAGTGAACGGTGAGGTCAACATCGATCTCGACGAAGCTGACTTCCTCGCCGTTTTCCCATTGAAAGGCCAGGGGCGCGTGCGACTCATCGGCACCGTGCGCGACGAGCGTGCCAAACACGCCGAGTCGCTGACTTTCGCGGATGTGAGCGGCCGGGCGATTGAGCACCTGAAAATCAAAATCGACCAGGTAAACTGGTTCTCCACCTACCACGTGCATCACCGGGTCACGGATCACTTTCGCAAGAGCCGCGCGCTGTTGCTCGGGGATGCGGCCCATATTCACAGTCCCGCGGGCGGACAGGGCATGAACACAGGGATCGGCGATGCCATCAACCTGGCCTGGAAGCTGGCGGCCGTGTTGCGACAGGAGGCACCCGATGAGCTGCTCGACAGCTACGAGGCCGAGCGCATTGCCTTCGCCCGCAAGCTGGTCAAGACCACCGACCAGATATTCAGTGTGGCGACGGCCGAAGGGAAAATTGCCGAGCTGATCCGGACCCGCCTCGCACCGCTGCTGATCCCAACCGTCACCAAGGTCGGAGTCGCGCGCGAGTGGCTGTTCCGCACGGTGTCCCAGCTCATGATCAACTACCGCGACAGTGAGTTGAGCACCGGCAAAGCAGGCGAAGTCCACGGTGGCGATCGCCTCCCCTGGGTCAAGTCGGCCGACAACTTCGCGCCGCTGTCCGAGCCTACCTGGCAAGTCCACGTTTACGGAACCGCGAGCGCGGAATTGACCTCATGGTGCGCCAGCCAGCATCTGCCGCTTCACGTGTTTGAATGGACCGAAGCCCATGGGGCCGTGGGCTTCGCCCGTAACGCGCTCTACCTCATTCGTCCGGACACCTATGTAGCCCTCGCGGAAGCCTCGGGTGCCCCCGAGGCGATTGAAGTCTATTTCAAGGACCGCGGCTGGGATAGCTTCACGCAAACAGCGGACTCTTCCGCGGGTTAGGGAACAACCCGCTCAACAGGGCTGCCAGCGGAAACAACACGCAGCCCGCGATCCCGACTTCCCACGCCCCCAGCTCCAGTGTCTTCAGGCCGAACACAGCCAGGAGCGTCACTCCCATCACGAGAGCCAGGCGGACCGCGTTCTTGCCGAACAGCGAGCTCGAGATCTCGTGACGCAGAGCGAACGCGCAGACGAGATTCACCACCGCACTGCTCAACAGAACCGCGAACACCGCTCCCGTGGCGCCAAACCGCGGGATCAACGTGTAGTTCGCCAACACAATCAGCGCAGTGCCGACAGCAAGCGCGCCCAGGTAGGTGTTCTGTTTCTTGACGGCGTACAGCAGCCGGTACAGAACGACCTCGACACCCTTGAATACCGCCAGGACAGCGAACAGGGGAAGCAGATGCCCCGCGGGCTGGAAGGCGTTGCCCAACAAGCGGGTCAGCACGAGCGGCGCCAGGCAGTACAATCCAACGGCCAACCATCCACTTGCAAATAACACGCTGCGGAAGAAATCCCTGGATAGGGGCGCGAACTCTGCAACGCCGTGCGCGGCACTGCGGCTCAGGACCGGGTAGGCTGCCGTCCCGAGCAGCACGAGCGGCATCAGACCCACTTCGACGATCTTGATGTCCGTGGCATACCAGCCGCCGTTCGCCTTTCCCAACAGAAACATGATCAACAGCAGATCGACGCGCATGTAGAACTGGCCCAGCGCCTCGCAGACGGTGAAGGGAGCCGCGCCCCGAACAGTTTCCACCACTTTCCGCCAACGGGCGTGGAAGCTGAATCTCGCGCCGTGCAGTTTGGCATTGCGCAGCGAAAGCGCCACGAGTACGAGCCCGGCAAGCGGAAATCCCGCGAGAATCACCGCCAGGGGGATGGATTTGTACAGACACATGGCGAGCGCGAACGAAGTTCCCGCCAACCGACACGCGAGCTCCGTAAATGCGGGAGCGACCATTGCCTGGGCTGCGGATGCGGGAACGTACAGCGTACGCGACAACCCCCAGCCGACGAGGAAAATCGTCAACTCGAGGATGACAACGGGACTGGCGCGCGAGGTCCCGGCCACGAGCATCACCGCCCCCAATATCAACAGCCCGAGCGAGAGCTGAATCGTTTGCGTAACCAACAGGCCGTGCCAGCAGTCGGACTTTTCCTGTGGAGTCTGCAAACACGACAACTGCCGCACACCGTATTGTTCGATGCCGGATGTCGCCAGGATAGCGATGAACGCACCGAGCGCGAAGGCGTAGGAATATTCGCCCGTTCCCATGGGACCATAACGCCGGGAGATGACTGTAAACAGCACCAGGCCCGACAGATCCGCTGCAATCCTGCATACGGACAACCAGACAGTATTTTTGATGACAACCATGTAAAACTCTCACGAAGAAAGGCGTACGGCGACGGATTGCAAATCCGCCGAGTGTTCCGGAGCGCGTCTTCGTGAGAAATCAGGTTGGGAGCGGCGACGAAGCCGAAGCGGCTCCGGAGCTCAACAGCGCCTTGCAACCTGTATTGGCAATGAGCGAGCGTCCGGGGAGCGTGTACGCAGTCTTCGCTGCGGCGCCCTGCTCCCGCCTCACATAACCGTGCTTGCGCTTGCGCCAGGCAGCGTGATCAAACAACAGTTGTAGTGGGAGCGTTTTCAATAGCTGTGCCTCGCCCATGAACTGGAGCATAGGCGCCTGTCACCGCCGCGCACAGAAGCACATCGCGGTACGTGCTGTCAGGATTCTCCTACGTGCGCTTTCCGTTAGCTTTCGTGGGCTTTCACGGCCCGGCAACACGCTTCAGCTTGCGTTTAGCATCCGCTCACCGTGTAAACGGCCGCGGCGCGCGCTCACGCCGCCAGTTGCTCGGCGTCGATCCCATCATCCGCCGGAACTGCCGGCTGAAATGCGCCTGGTCCGCAAATCCGCAATTCATTGCAATCTCACTGAGCGGCGCATCGCTGCCCAACATCTGCTCCACCGCCATGCTGATCCTGCGCTTCATCAGGTACGCATGCGGCGAAGCCCCGAAGGTGCGCTTGAATACAGCGCTGAAATACGACGGACTGCTGCGCGCCAGCGCACTGAGGTCCGACACACGTATGCATTCATTAAGATGCGCGTCGATGAACGTGCGCACGCGATTGATTTGCCATCGTGCGAGCATTCCGCTCTGGCTCGGCAGGGATTGGGTGTTGCGGGCCAGATGCGACTCTAGAAGTAACGACGCTTCGGCGACGATCCGCTTCGTTACCTCGTAGTGCGTATCCGCGTTGTCCCTGGCGGTCCCGAGCATTTGAGCAAGACGCGCGACGAGCTGTGCCGACCCTGCAGGCACCGCGCCCGGCGGCGAAGTCTGATTCTCGAGTAGCATTTGAGTTACACCGATTGGCGAGTGGAAGGATCCCCCAATCGGAAAATTACGTTAAATAGACCGGTGTGCCTATTACCTTTAGGGTTAGCCGGCAGCACCCCTGCGCCTCAGGCCTACCGCTCAGGTGGTAGCGGCGACCGCGACCAGATCGTCCAGCTCGGCAGGTTTGGACAGGTAGCGGTTGATGCCAACCTCGTCCGAGCGTTCCCGGAACTCGGGGGTATCGAATGCCGTCAGCGCACACAAGGTAATCCCTCGACCCCAGCGGCGGCGGCGAATGCGCATGGCGGTCTCGAAGCCATCCATCTCCGGCATGGCGAGATCGAGGAAGATGACCTCAGGATGCAGCGCTTCGGCGAGCTCGAGCGCCCGTTGTCCGGTGTGGGCCACATGCACTTCGTGACCACAGGATTGCAACAGCGACGCCAGCGCCCAAGCCGCATCATCACTGTCATCGACAATCAGCACGCGATTCTGTCGGGGCACTCGCGGCGGCGGGGCCTCATCGCGCATCGAGCCAGGTTTCATCATCGAATCGCCCCAACTCACTGTGACGTTCCAAATACAGCACTTTTCGTGCCGCTTTCAGTACCGCCAACTCGTCAGGTCGGCACCGGCCGGCGCGGCTGTTTTGATGCGCTCCAGGATCACCGGAAGATACTGATAGTTATAGTGAAGCCGCGAGTACGCATTCGACACCTTCGGATCGCCATTCCAGCAATGCTCCGCGCGGTCGCCGTAAGCCACGGCGCCCTTGTATTGCGGCCGCAACGCTTCGAGCCGCTCCTGGGCAAAATATACGGAATCGGTCAGATAGTAGTTGTCGCCGTTGCCCACGTAGATGTGGATCTTGCCCGCGAGCTTCGGGCCGAGCGTCGCCCAATCACGCGCAATGATGTGTGACAGGTCGAAGTGATCGCGCCAGTAGGCGGCCACCGATTGATCGATCACACCCGTGACCTTGTCGAAAATCGGTTTGGGATAACCGTCCGCCCCAACCGGGCTGAATACCGCCTGCCAGATGTCGTACTGGCCGCCGGAGCGACTATGGTCGCCCTGCGCCAACTCCATGTAGTTCGCATCACGCTGCGTCGCGAATACCTCCCCCAGGTAATTCCTCAACGCCGGCCGTTCGACGCTCGACGCCTCGCCTTTCAGCGTATAGGCATTCGCATCCTCATAGAGGTTGATCAGTGTGTAGGCCCGGAAATCGATCGGATCCGGACACGCGGCGAATGCACCGTTGTACATGTCGGGATAGAACACCTGGGTAGCAAGGGCCTCCCAGCCACCGGTGGAACCGCCATAGGTAAACCGAGCCCACCCCGCCCCGATACCCTGGAAGCGTTTTTCGATTTCCGGAATCAACTCCTTGTTGATGGCATCGCCGTACGGCCCGAGATTCGCGGAGTTGACCGCGTAGCTGTCATCGAAATACGGGTTGGCATGTTCGATCTCCACCACCAGGAAGCGCGGGAAATCCGTGGAAATCCACTTCTGGTAGAACGCGTACGCTTCCTGTTGCTGGATACGGTTGTAGCCGGCGAGATGAAACCGCTTGGAATAGTCCGGCTGCAAATGCTCATCGGGCGGGGTGGTACGGAAGCCGGAGATATCTTCCGGGTAGTGTCCGTGGAATACCATGAGCGGAAAATGCGCCTGCGGGTGCTTGTCGAAATCCTTCGGCAGCAGTACGTGCGCACCAATGAAGACATCCCGGCCCCAGAAGCGGGATAACAACTCGCTGCGGATGCGGATGTGGCGGATGAATTCGGAATCCTGCTTCGCCGCGAGCGCCGGGATCTCCTGATCGAGGACCAGAGCAGTCCGGCCCGTGTGGCCGCCGCCGACACTCATCTTGATCGGTTTTGAATACAGATTGCCGGGCTTGCGCGCCCAGCTCTGTCCCTCTCCCTTGTCCGGGGCCAACAGGAGGTTGCGGCCATCGGCGAGATGGTGGGCCTCATACCGATTGAACACCGCCTGCACGAAATATTCGCCGGGCGGCACCGCGGACAGCGCCCGCGCCGGCCAGCCAAACGCCGTGTCGTCCAGCACCGCCGCGGTTCCCGGCGCGAGGTTGAGCACATTCAGGCCGAAAATGTAGGGACTGTCGAGCGGCTCGTCGGGTTGCACGTGGCTGCGCGGCTCGCGCTGCAAATCCCGGCTGATCAGCAGTATCACGCGTCCGCTGAGCGGCGTGCTGCTGCGAACAGCCGGGAAGCTCACCGCAAACGAAGTCGCCTGTTGGGCGCCACACACGCTGCACGCGAACAGAGCGAGCCACAACGCCAGTGCTTTCATGCTGACCCTCTACGGAGCGACCGGCAATCCCAATGCCTTGCTGGTGGCGACCCGCCATTCTTCGATCATTGTTGTGTAGTGTCGTGCGGAGAGGAATTCGGCAACAAAGGATTGGCCGCCCTCGCTCACCGCGGTGAGAGTGTATCGCACTGAAATATCGGTTCCACCACCGGCCGTCGTGCATGTGACATCGACGATTCCGATGTTCGAATCCTGCACGAGACGCGCGTAGCTGACACGCCCTGCAGCGGGTCGATAGTCGGTCACGATCCATGTAATGGTGCTGCCATTGTGTCCGCTCGTGATGAACGCCGAGCCGCGCTCCCGGGAGCCGCTCAATATTCGCGGCTCCCAACCCGGCGCCCATGCACGCTCCCCTTCGGCTGTGAACAGCGGGAAGACCCGCTCGACCGGTGCGTTCAGATGAAAAACTCCAATCATCGTTGGGATGAGGACAGGCATAGGACCTCCTACTATGGTACATTGGTACCAATGTACCATCACGGAATACCCTGATGCCATCCCCCAAGCACCTGGTCGAGCGCGTCCAAACCGGCGTCCGGCTGGAAAAACGCCTGTTGAAGGTCCTGAAAGGCCTGGCGGAATACCTGGACTTGTCCCTGGGCGACCTGCTGGAAGGGATTGCGCTGCATGCGCTGGAGAACAAGTCGCCTTTCAAGGCCGCAACGCTGGAGAAGATCGCGGACCTCAGAAAAGTCTACGAGTTGGATCTCAGGGCCGAGGATAGCCACCAACTGCGTGAGAAGTGATGCTGGCGGAGGCGTGCAAAAACGCGGCGACCCGTTCCTCCACCTCATCCGGATTCACCGGCTTGGTGAAGTGATAGTCGAATCCGGCCGCTTTCGCCCTTTCCTTGTCGTCGTCCTGCCCCCAGCCGGTCACCGCAAGCAACAGCACGCTGCGACCCCAGGCCTGCTGGCGAATCCGCCGCGCCACCTCGTATCCGGTCATATCCGGCATGCCGACGTCGAGAACAAACACGCTGGGCCGCTCCCGGACACCCAGGTCCAACGCTTCCTGACCGTTGTAGGCCACAAACACATCGTGTCCGGCCAGCTCCAACAATACCTGGAGGCTGTCGGCGGCATCGCGATTGTCGTCGGCGACCACGATCCGACAGCGCTGCCCTGCGGCAACAGGAACGGCTTCCGGCACGCTCGGGCGGCCGGATCCGGTCTCGACGACAACAGACAGCGGCAGGCGGATCGTAAACTCGCTGCCTTGGCCCAGCCCCGCACTCGTGGCCTGGACGCTGCCGCCATGCAGCGCCACGAGACCCTTGACCAGCGCAAGACCGATTCCCAGGCCTCCCTCCGCCCGATCGATGGCGGAATCGATCTGCGAGAACATTTCAAACAGTCCCTTGATGACCGTGGGCTCGATACCGATGCCGTTGTCGGTCACGCGGATCTCGAGCCCCTGCTCATCCTGGAAGGCCGTGAGAGTGATCCGACCCTGCGCGTCCGTGTATTTCGCGGCGTTGGTCAGCAGATTGGACAACGCCTGTGACAGGCGCAGCGGATCCACTTCCAACTCCACCGGCTCGGGTGGCAGATTGACTGCCAGGCTGTGATTCTTGGCATCAATCAGCGGACGGGCGGTCTCGACGGCCGAGCTCACGAGCGTCAGCAGATCGATATAGTCTTTTCGAAGCTCGAGCCGTCCGCGCGTGATGCGCGAAACATCCAGCAGGTCATCCAGGAGCAACGCCATCCGCTGCACCTGGCGCGCGATGACTTCGCGCCCCCATTGTCGCTGGCGATCATCAGCCGACGCAGACTCCATGAGCTTGACCGCATGGATCACAGGCGCCAGCGGATTGCGCAGCTCATGCGCAAGCGTCGCCAGAAACTCATCTTTCTTCCGATCAGCCTCGCGCAACGCCGCCATGGTGGTCTCGAGTCGCGCATTCGCGCGCGCGAGCGCAGCCTCGGCGGTTTGCCGAATCCGCACTTCTGTGGTCAACGCCGTGTTCGACTGCTCCAGGGCGCGGGCCCGGGTCTGTACTTCATCCAACATGCTGTTGAATGCTTCGACCACGAGCCCGATCTCATCATCCGTGGTCGAGCGCGCGCGCAGCGAATAGTCCCGCTTTGTCGTGACCTGGCGAGCTACATCGGCCATGGAGTCGAGCGGCTCGGTAATCACCTTCTGCAGGGCCGTGGACAGCAGCAACGCAACGAGCATGCTCATCAACGTCACGAGACCGAAGATTCCGAGGTAGGCCAAGGCGCGCGCGCCGAAGTCGTGATGCGCGCGAAGCAGAATTGTCCCCAGGCGCTGGCCGTCCTGAACAACCGGCGCTGTCAGCTCGACGCTGCCTCCCTCAACCCGTGATGATCGCACTACCGCTTGCAACTGTAAGGGAGGCGATGGCTCGCCGCGCCTGACAAAGCTGGCGAACAACTTGCCATCCGCGGAATACAACGCCGCGACGAGGACGGTGGCCCTCCAGCGTACGGCGTTCACATTCCGGTTCGCGACAGTCCGGTCGCCGGTCAGCAGAGCCGAGGCCGTCGAGGTGGCGAGAATGCTCGACTGAGTATCGAGATCCGACACCCAGGAATCACGGTACACGCTCAGATCGTGCGTAAGCATGCCCGCGCCGGCGGCCAGAAGCGCAATCGCGGTGGTAGTCACCACGATGCGCATCATCTTGCCGCGCACGGATTTCTGCGCCTTGCGCAGGGATCCGCCCGCCAGCCAGGCGCCGGCCACTCTGTCCCAGAAGTTCATGCCCGATTATAGGCATCGGGGACAGGCGCCGACACGTGGCTCCTTCTAAGGAGAGCCGGCCTCCTTGGGATACGCGGGCAGCGCCGGCGGCGGCAGCGGCAGGCTCGCCGGGTGCTTTTTCATCTCGGCAAGGATGTAGTCAATCGCTGCCTGCAACTGAACATCACGTCCCTGCATCCAGTCACCCGGTGTGTCATCGACGGGAATGTCAGGATCGACACCGTGATTCTCGATCGCCCATTGGGAATCAACACCGTAGGTGGCGTCCTCCGGAATCGTGATGTAACCGCCATCCAGCAGGAACCATTCACCGCGAATTCCGCGCACACCACCCCATGTACGGGTACCCATGAGTGGTCCCAGTCCGTACTTGCGGAAGTAATACGGGAAAATGTCGCCGTCCGAGGCCGAGTAGTGGTTCATCAGACAGATCTTCGGTCCGATGATCAACTGGTTGGGGGTGGGAATGCTGGCACCCTCGCGGTTGGTATCCATGCCGATCAGGATGCGCCGCAGGCGCTCGAGGACAATCTGATCAATGAAACCGCCGCCATTCCAACGGTCATCGATAATCAACGCCTGCTTGTCGAGCTGCGCATAAAACTGCCGGATGAACTGCTCCATTCCCAGGTTGCCCATGTCGGACAGGTAGATATAGGCAACCTTGCCTGCAGAGGCTTTGTCCACGACTTCGCGATTGTGATCGATCCACGCCTGCTCGCGCAGTGACAGCTCATTCTTCACCGGCTGTACCGTGACATCGCGGCGCTTGCCGTTGGCAGCGTCAGCCACGGTCAGGCGGATAGTTGCGTCCTGCT
>Ga0307510_10007532_pt1 | contig 12967 bp, 8 predicted proteins | sample 12_EM_MG_FD_207224 | JGI IMG/M metagenome (GOLD analysis project Ga0307510, IMG submission 207224) | Populus trichocarpa ectomycorrhiza microbial communities from riparian zone in the Pacific Northwest, United States - 12_EM | ecosystem: Host-associated > Plants > Roots > Unclassified | place... | reverse complement strand
TTCGGACTCTTGAACACTTATTGCAAAATCTAGATACTCTGTGGATAGATTTGAATAATTGGTTGCATTTTCAAAAAATATCCGTAAAAGGTCAAAAAAATGGATGAAATATTCTCCCTTAATTAATGTTGAACTTTGTATATCCGGTTTGGATAATATTTTATTCGTTTGAGAAACTTTATTTGTTATTTCAATTGCTGTATCAATAACTTTTTCCACTGTAAAATCAGCGACTATATTCTCTTTAAGACTAAACCATTCAGCAATTTTGTCGAGTTCGTTCATCATGTGTATTCGACAATTAATTATACAATTTAGTAGTTCTTGAATGTCCCTACTGTCATTGAATATACTTCTTGTATCTTTTTCTAAATTATTTAAAAGGGTTACGATTTGATCTCTTATAACTCTGGAAATATGGTCCTGAATAATCTCTAGATTGGTTTTAGTTTTTTGCCATAGTATTACAAAAACCCCATCTATAAATTCATGATAGTTAGTAGTTTCTTCGAAAAAGTGCTGGTAATAATATTCAAGTGTTTTGGTGTTGAAAATATAATCAAAAAGACCGTAGTCGCTATTCTTTGACGATCTTATTTGGATAGCCTTCTCTTTTAAGTTATTGGCAATTGTGTCAATCTCAAGAGAGAAACGTGCTAGTAATTTTTGGATTTTTGTATTAACATCACTACTTAATTCCAATCTTTCTGTCCAATATGCATTTGGAAAATACTCCTCTTTTGAATTGTCTTTCTGTGTTATTAAATGTTGATTTTGAAATTCGCTGCGGATTTGTCCTAGCAATGTTCCATGCCTTATTCGAGTGCTTAAATAAGAATCTAAGCCATACTTGTTACTAAATAGAAATCGTTCACCAATCTCAATAAATAACTCTTTAAATAAATCAAACTTAAAATTCTTAGCCATTCTAGCTTCCTGCTGTTCCTTTTCAGTTTGGATATTAGAAAAGAATTTGAGCAGGATCTTTTTATTATTTATTAGATCAACAAAAATGTAGGGCTTTTCGTCAATTAATTTGGAAATCTCTATATATCTATTAAAATTCGTCTCTATTTCACTGAATTCATTATTTGCCAATCCTTTTATATCAACAAAAATTTTACTTTCATCAACCTCCCTGACTCCATCGATAATAGCTAGATTTTGTGTTACGCGTCTAATGTCATCCTTATAGAAGTTTGCTGATCTGGTTTCAACACCATTTAATATCTGAAGAACATTCAACCTTTCGGTGAGAATTTCTTTAGTACTATGAAATAAAGTGGAATATTTCAATATTTCAGGGGTGCAAATGTATAACAGTAAAAATTTGAGGTAATTTTTATCAAAACTGTCAACGATATCTTTCAATTCTGATGGTTTTGTTATACCATAAATTTTTAAGAAAATTCTCAAAGCCACATTTATAGTATGGTTATCTTGCTTAGTTATATAAGAAAAAATCGGAAGTTTTATATTGTGTTCGACATCCTTGAATCTAGTGGCTTCAATTTTTTTGTGAATGTCTCCGACATTTATTCGAAGAATGATATTATTGTTTTTTAGAAAATTGTCTACATAAAGACTGATGCATCTGTTGTAATCTTTTAATTTAAAATAGCATATAAATAAATTAATAATAGTTTCTTCAAATAATGAATCATTTATCTCAGAAGTTATCAATTTTTCGTACTCATCTATAGCTTGTTTAAATTGTGTTAACTTTTGATAAACCTGTGCTTTATAGAAACTTTTTCTTGTTTCGGACACATTTTTAGTTGAAATTTCGGAAACTATGCCACTTTGAAGCTTATGATTTAACTCAAGAAAAAATTTGATAGTAGTAGAATCTGGGTTTAGTTTCTGTAGACTATTCAAGTAGTTGATAGAATCGTTTGAATCATCATAAGATTGATAGAAACCTGGGTTTATAAGAGTTGATCTGACAAAACCGTTTACGATACTTTTGTTTACATCTATATCGGTTGACAAGTCCGCGCAAAAAGAAAATAACTGATGAGATATAGAGACGCTTTGCAAACAACATGCTGTCTTTAATAATCTCGAAATTGATTGCCCAGTTAATTCTTTTTTAGACGAAATATTATATGCGTCTTCGAGAATATCATTTGTTATGGATTTCTGATCATCAATAGGTCGAAACTCCCTATTTAAGTACAAAAGACTTTTCACATACAGTTTATATAATGAAAAATCGTTAGGATAAAGTAGTATTGCTTCTTTTAGTTTACCTAAAACACTTTCGTAATTCCCACAGGTGTATAAATCAAATAATTCTATTATTGCCTCGTCGTAAGGGTGAAGATCATACTGGTGATCAGGATTATTTATTAAAAGCAATTTGTCAATAATGGGATCTTGAATATATCGCTTTAAAATTTCCAGTGAATGAATAGCATATTGCGTATAGTTATTATAATCCTTTTTATTGCAAATTATCTCCTGACAAACTAAGATTTGAATTAAATATTTATCAAAAATTGAGGATTTTTCTTCAATAGAAATTATCCACTCGATATTGGCTATGCTTTTAACATTAAAATAGTTAAGCTTAAAACTTAGATAGTCTCTGAAATTTTCCGAAAAATCTTCATTAATGTATGCATTAACCAAAGCACTATAGCGAGTAAAGGAGATTTTCTTTTCAGCTCTGTTGCTGTAAAAATGTATTATAAGCGCAAGTAATGAATCTATATTATCCTCATTGATTTTAGACAAAAACTCCTTATTTTTCTCCAAACCACCCTGCAATTCTTCAATAAGAAACCTGTTTTCTAATTCCCAATTTGAATGGCATATCTTACTTATTTTGCTTAATGTTTGGTTAGCCTTAGAATATTTTCCAAGTAAAAGCTCATTTTCAAATTGGGTCTTTTCAGAAAGAAATTTATTTATTTCATTTCTATACTTAGTAATGGAAAATAGATTCCAGTTTAATTCATGTTCTAAGTCAGAGGTTAAACTGTAAATACCAGTATTTAGTTCAGCGTAAGTTTTAGGCAACGCAGTGCCATAAATGAATTTATTTGCTAAAGGATGCGAAATAATTTCCGGAATTATGTTTTTGATCTGTTGAAAAGAGTATTGAGATTTCAGGATATTTAGTAAATCAATTTTGTTGTTGTTTGATTTGTAAATAAGGCTTTTAAACCTTTTCCCTAATTCACTTGATGATTTTGTTAGATTATTTTTAGACATTAATTAGGTTTTTGATGCTCTCTAATTGACTAATAGACGATAGCGAGTTTCAATATTAGTAAATTAGACATAAATCAAATGTTATACAATATTCCGATTAATACAACCCGTGAAAACACCCTATTTTACTACCTATAAATTTCGGGATAATAAGGGGAAAATGTGGTGACAGTGTTTTGGCGGAAAGTGGTTCATTAGTTCATTGGTTCAATAGTTCATTGGTGAAAAAGTTCAATAGCTCATTGGTTTAATAGTTCATTGGTGATTGGCGTGGGGCTCTGTATAGCATAGAGATGGCTTCGGGCCTCGACACCACAAGGGTTATTCCCTGCGAAGAAACACATTTTCGATAAACTCGCTGCTGGACGCATAGTTGTAACCACCAGTAGTCGAAATATCATCGAGGAATAAATGAAACGTTTTGTCATCTATGCTTTTGATGCTATAATACCTGGTATAAGCAAATTGCAGCACCCCGGCTACCGTTTGGGTTGGGTACATCAGGGCGACATTATCATTATTATTATAGTCACGCGAAACTGCAAACTTAAAAGAGTAGGTGTTCCCGTCTATTACTTCTACGCCGGTACTGTCTTTATTAAATTGTTTATAATCCGTGCTTATTCCACGGGCTTTATGGCTTATCGTAATCCCATCCTCAATGTCTGTCAGGGTGTCTGTTACAATTGCCCATTTACCAATAATAAGAATAGAAGCACCGGGTAAAATGGTGGGGTCTTTCTTTTTTGAACAACTGATGCAAAAAGATAAAATTGAAATTGCGAGCAGATACTTTGTGATATTTTGCATGTGAAACGGCTTAGGTGTTTTGAAATAATCCGTAAAAAATTACAATCAAATATAAGAATTGATTTATACTAAATGAAATCTCCCTCTTGTTAGCACTCTTTGAGCACCCCGACCAAATAATCATTCCGGACAACATGGTATGTATCGCGATAGATGCTTCTCCGCCTTAAGTCGGATCAGTATGACAGAAAACTTGTATGGTGGCTCTGTATAGTTCGCGGTTGCTTCGTATCCCCGAAATTGACATAGTTTTAGAAAATGTTCATCATAAAAAAGCATTACCTTGTTTCGTAATCGTTTTTCCCGGTAATTGGCGCGGGTCACTCAATTAAACAAATATGCAACCGAAAGCCCGAAAACGTAGTTATGCACGCCGTCAGACCAATGAGAAATATCGGCGAGACTGTTGGAATAATTCGTCTTGATCAAAAATTTTTTGTTGAATTCGACCTCTGCGATGGCATTGACCCCGTAGTCCAAAGACCTATATAACCCGGTCTTACCAAAACCGAGCTGAGTGGTTTGCCCGTTGTATGTTGAGTTGGCCGAAACACCTATCCCGAAATACGGCCCACCCCCAAGGTTAATGCTGACGTTTTTTGAAGTGTGTATTTTACCGACGAGGTTAAGGGGTATTTCGAGGTAGTTAAGATGGGTCCTTTCAACCTGCGTCGTAAATTGGCCGTAACCAGGATTGAGGTAATTTTTTTGGGAATGCCCTTTGCCGCTGTAAAGCAGACCCGGCTGAAAGGCAAAATCTTGAAAATCCATGTCTACAATGATGCCGGCGTGGAAAGTCGCCAAAGGGCCCATATAGCCCCAGACGCCTTTTTCATTAGATTGATTGGCAATACCAATGCCGCCTTCGAGGCCAATTTTGGTAGTCTGGGCAAATGCCACGGTAATAAAGATGGAAAAAAGCAGGGTGAGTAAAGTTGTTTTCATGAATAAAGTTTAAGTTGGCTCAAAATAGGAATTATTGCAAAAGAAACAAAATATTCCTTCAACTGGCCCGAAAAGCCTGTTTCACCCTGTACCAAACCCTACCCGCTCCTGAAACGATACGGAACAATACAATCGCTTTGTCATTGCGAACCTGCCTGCGGCAGGCAGGCGCAGTGTGGCAATCGCATACTTTACAGGGCGAATATGCATAGTTCGCGGTTGCTTCGTTCCTCGCAATGCCATGGTGGAGAAGGGGTTGCGTTAAGGATTGAAACGGATACCGGCCTCGCGCCTAATGCCTTGCAGGCGTATGAGTGTAAAGCCTGACCCGCTTCTATCAGCGGGGAACGCCCTTATTAACAGAAAGCTTAAAGACCAAAGCTTAATTAGCAACCTTATTAGTTACACTCTGTGCTTTTGCAACGTTGGTAGTTACCGAATCTATTACGTAGTTGGCTTTTTGGTATGACCTTTTCAGGGTCAGCAGCTTTTTGGTATCTGAAGGATCTATTTTCTTTACGGAATCGTGGTAGGATAGTACCACGGCTTTAGCGGTGTTGAATGTTTTGATTTCGGCCGGTTTACTTGTTTTGCCCAGGTATTTGGAGATGGTATCCAGGGCGCTTTTTTGCTCAGTTTTTGCCTGCAGGGTGGATTGTCCCTTTAAGCTTTTAGAAATTACGGTATCGGCCGCATTGCTGTTTTTTTGTACCGCCGACAGCATGCTAATGGCGAATGTCTGCTTTTGGATCGCTGCTGACTGGCTTGCGAGTGCCTGCTGTTTATACCCGGCATTAATGTAGGTGAAAACGCCAACAATTACGGTCATGACAAAGGATACCAGTATGTACATTTTGATAATTGACAGTACCGGTGCTTTAACATCCGGCATACCCAGGGCTTTGCCGATGAGGCGGTAGGCCATATACATGAGTAAAAACCCGAATCCGGATAAGCCAACGCCCAATATTTTTACAATGGTGTCGCCGGTAATAGAATTTGCAAGTTCCATGATCTTACTGATTTAAGTTATCAGCAATTTAAGGTGTATATGTCAGATAGTCAACCCGTTAAAACACCCTATTTTGCTACCTGTAAATTTCGGGATAATAAGGGGAAAATGTGGTGACAGGGTTTTGGGGGGGAGTAGTGAGTAGTGAGTAGTGAGTAGTGAGTAGTGAGTAGTGAGTGGGATGGAGGAAGTTGGAGTCGGAAATCGGGTTTGTGTGGCGGCTCCTGGGGCATGGAGGTTGTCTGAAAAATCAGCGTAATCCCGGTTCAGACATTTGCCGTACATTTCCAATTGATAATATATATTGAAGGTTAATTTTTTTAACTATTGATGTGTTCCACACCGTTCCAGGTGTTCACACTGTTTCCATGGAACACCAGCGCCCGATATGGCCGTCTTGAACATTTGGAAATGGCAATGACAGGTAAAAGGTCGGCTGCGGCAAAAAATACATTACCTTGTTGCGCAGGCAGCATTTGCTACGTAATGGATTGAAAACAAGCATATGAAAAAAATTTACATCGGGTTATTATTACTATTGACATTAACAGGGGTATCGTGCCATAGTGGTTCGGAGAAATGCGGGCCGTGTCCGCTTGCCGCGATATATATGGCGATGAAGGTAAAGATTGTAAGTAAAACCACCGGCGCCGACCTGTTCCTGTCGCCCAACTCGCCCTACAAACCTTCCGATCTGAAGGTGAGCAGTTCACTAAGCGGTCCTGGTTTCGTATTCAGGGTGGATAGCTCGGATGTCAGCAACCGGTTTATATGGCTCTCCGACTTTGAGTCACAAACGTACACCCTTAAGCTGGCTAACCTGGGTGCAGATAATATTAAGTTTGTTGAGGGCCCCAGTTCGCAGAAATGCTGTGCCGTTAGCGAAGTAAAAAGTATTATGCTTAACGATAGCCTGGTATGTGCGCCATGCAGTGCGCAGCAGTTGGTGATTATTAAGAAGTGAGGGGTGAGTGGTGAGTAGTGAGTTGGTGAGTGGTGAGTGGGAAGTCGTTGGAATTCGGAATTCGGAATGCCGGATGCGGAAGTTTTTTGAATTCGGAAGTCGGAATGCCGATTGCGGAAGTTTTTTTGAATTCGGAATTCGGAATGCCGATTGCGGAAGTTGTTGGAGATCGGCATGGCGGCTTTGTATCCAGCTAATTGAACCTTTATCCCACAATCAGAAATAAATTGCAAATGTTGTAGCGAAACAGAACATTTTTTGCCCTGGGGCTATACGTGTAAAGATTTAGAAGCTTTTCAGGAAGTCGGCTGCGGTTAGTATTGAGATGTTTTTAAATGGGTGCATAACCAACAGGTCTTTGTCGCCGGTAATAATACAGGCGGCGCTTGATTCAACTGCCAGTTCCAGGAACTTATTATCTTTTGGGTCGCGGCAAAGGTCGATGCTGACTGAAAACCTGTATAAGCTGCCCCTTCTTTTCAAAAGCAGCTATGGCATGAAGCCGCTTTTCGCTTGAGATATATTTATCAAATTTGGGGCGAAGAAATGTTTCAGTAAATTCCGTGAGCGTATCGCTGGAATAAACAGGAATTCCTGTTTCACGCGCCCTATCATAGGCTTTTCGATTAACAGAATCGGGAGAAAGATTGGCGCTGATAAGGCTATTGGTATCAAAAACAAATATCTTAATCATCAGATGCCAATAGCGATTCCAATATTTCGGGCGTAAGTCCGTTCTTTACAGCCTCGTTGCCTGTATCATCCAATAATTTCGAATACTCGGCAAAAGTGGCATCGTTAACCGCTTTTTTTACCATCAGGCTTACCGTTTGGTTAAATTGCTGTTTACTTTTCGCACTGAAGCCCCGGTATATCTTCCCTACCGTATCATCCACTTCTAATACTATACGTTCCATAATGCTATTTATAACGTGATTATAACCTTACAGGTTTGTTATAAACAAATTTACAAAATTTACAGCATAGTTAGTGTGCGGTGAGTGGGAGTTGTGAGTTGGATTATTAGTTTGAAGTAAACACCTTCACATAGTCGACATACATTGTGCCGCATTGTATATCAGCCGCCTTCAGCGTCGCATCATAAAACCAGCCTCCTATGGGAGAAGTAAGCGAAACATTTTGCGATGTGCCAAAAAGATTGCTGATATACCCGCCTGTGGTTTTTACTTCAACGAGGTTGCCGTCGAGATAGGACTTGAGTGAATTTTGCGTCCACTCCATGGTGTACACATGGTAACAGCTGGCGAGGTCGCCGCTGGTAGGGTTATATAAAAGACTGCCGGAAACCAAACTATGACCGGGTGTTGTGCCATAGGCATAGTCGGTTGCATAAAGTTTGGTGGTGTTGCCCTGTGCTTCAACGCAATCAATTTCGCCGGTTGTGGGCCATACGCCGGTACCGTAGGTCCAGAACAACGAGGTAACGCCATAGCCCGTGGCTACTTTTATCCTTGCAACCAGGCGAACCTTTGGTGTTGTACTATTGGCGGAAAAAGATTGCTTTGTAGTAAGCCAGGCCGAAGTAAAATCGAACGTTGCAGTGGTATCGTTATTTACCGTTTTTGGCCCGGTAACCGTCTCGCGCTTTGAGACGATCTGCAGGGCCCCGTTAACTATTTGTGCGTTTGCTGATTCATTACAATGTAACGCGCCGCGCATACCGCCAACCAGCACATTCCAATTTGAAAGATCTCCTGTAAACTCATCATCGAAGGCTTTTGTCCAGCCGTGGTTGGTCAGGGTGGTGTCGCTCACATCAAAATCACAAGTCGACGTTGTTGTTTGCGGGTTTATTTTGATAGTGCTAACAGGTCCGGTATTGTTATTATTGCCGCCATTCCCGCTACCCGACTTACCGCACCCGCTTAAGGCTACCAACCCTGTGATAGCTATAGCGAAATAAAGTTTATTTTGGACTAACATGATAATTTAATTTTTTAAATACTATCGCGTTAGGCAGCTGTACAGCTTTAACTATCTAATAATCATGCCAAACCCCCATTTTAACTAAAGGAAGCTACCTGCGCCAGGCTACATTTCTGCCGGGACTTTAAATGTGGTAATTTTTGCCATAATTTTCACATAAAATTTTCTGTCGGATGGAGGAAGTCAGAGGTCGGAAGTAGGAGGTCAGAAGGCGGAAGGAGGAAGTGGGGTTTGTGTGGCGGCTCTGTACAGTTCTCCGCCAGCTGGCGGATTCGTTGTGCCATAACGCCACCCTCCCTGCGCCCCGCAAGGACAGGGTGGGTGGCGTGTGGGCTATGAGGATGCGTTTTCGTAGTCTGCGGTATCGTCGAGCGTGAAGGACTTTACAAAATCGGGATTCATGTACAGGTTCATCAGGTCTGTTTGGTTTAATGCGGCCAGTTTGTTTACGGGAATGGCGTCGCCGTTGCCGTGTTTCCAGGCACTTTGCCAAAGAATGGCCAGGGTGTGCGCGCCGTTGGCTATGGTGGCGGCGGTTTTGACTTTCAGGTCGCCCCACATTTTATCGTATTTGCCTCTGCCTTTGGCATTGCGCCAGCTTTCCAGCACCTCCATCGGCGGGAAATTGGTAACGGTTTCGCGCATCAGCTCTATGATCCTTAAGGAAGCGTCCTTGCCATTTGGCCCTATCAGTTCGGCATTGGTAATCTTTGTGCCCTTAGCGGCTACCATGGTAAATAATTCGGGCATTTTTTTGGCGATCATTTTGGTTTCATAATCGGAATGTACACCGCTTTCGGCAGGGGTTTCGCCATGATGCAGGAAAGAGATATGCAGCGGTTGGCAGGCATCGCCGGCATAGTGAGACATGGTGCCACCGGCAACCAGGAACTCCTCCAGGTTACCCGCCTTTAGCGATTTGATCATCTGGTTGTAGCACTGCCCTACGCGGAAGGGTAAAGCGCCCCTGCGCGGGCGCAGTGTTTTGTTGCCGTTCTTATCGGTTTTGAAAACGGGGTCGGCCGCATCCATCGCCTTGTCAAAGTCGAGCCAGTTCTGAACGGTTAGAAATGCGTGATTTTGATTCAGCTGCAGCAGGTCCTGGTCATTTGCAACCGCAGGGTTATGTTCGTCCATATCGGCAAAATGGTTCGACTCATCCTTTTTGCGGGTGTTTCTCCATACAATATCCGGTACATCAGCCAGCGGCACGAAGGTGCCTCTTTCGAACTTGCCGCTCACCACATCGCCCGATTTCATAGCATCGTCGCTATACCCGATATTCAGCTGGTTATTCATCATAAAGGTGGAGCAATTGCTGCCCGGTAATACCAATTCGCAACAGTAGGCTCCAATTTTAAAGTGGCCGATACCGCCCCAGGTGTTGACGGTATCGAGGTTCCAGTTGCGTACGATGTCGACATCGAGGTAATTACAAACACCGGCCAGGAAGGTAGAAAGCACATAGGGCTGCACTGTGGTATGACTGCCATCCAGTATTTCGTGACACCCCCACAATATGCCCAGGGGCTGATAGCAGGGTACGGGTTTTTCATCCACGAACTGTTTACCTTCGACCAGGAGTATGGTGCCTGAGTCGCCATGGTGAACCTGTAACGAGTCCTGGTTACTACCCGAACGCGGGCCTACCAGGAAATCGCATACATAGTCAAAGCCCCCCACCGCCTTATAGCGGTAAAACAGGGCCTGTATTTCGCCTTCGATCTTTTTTGCCGATACTGCGCCAAAACCTACCACGTGCTGGCCGATGAGTTTGAGGCTGATATTGCTGGCGTTGATATCCATCATTTCGGCCATTTGGCCGATACCCAGTATCTCCGCTTTCCATTGACTAATATCGTTTACTTTAATTAACCCGACATCGATATTGAGAAATGTTTGCCGTGCGGCAAAATCCGGGTACATTTCGTCAAATGGCAACCTGCCCACCTGCAGGTATGAGGAGGTGCCGGCAACAATCTCTTCACCATCCAATATTGTCGAGATCTCTGTGCCTTCCTCGCCCGTCACATGGCGGTTAGTGAGCGCGTAGGTATAGTGCCCATCAGTAACAAGGCAGCCAAAAGAAGCTATTTTAAGATCTTCCTGCACAGTGGTCATTAACGGGAAGCCGCCGCTGATCACATTCCGTGGAAAATTGAGGGTTGTGGGATCGATGCTGCTTGAAATACGGGTCTCGCGGCGGGCCTCGATGACACAAACGGGAACAGCCTTGCCATCGGGCAAATAAAATGTTTTTGGCACCATGCCCGAAGGGTCATCAAGCATATCTTCCGGGGTTTCCCAATGTTCTACAAACACCAGGATAGCGGGCCATGAGTAGGGGCGCACCTCTGAGTTTGCCAGGGTGCGGGGTTTGCTTTTGAATTCTGAATTATCCGGGTTGGGGTTATCGCGGCTGGGCCAATGTTCTTTTTTGCGTATACGATAATAGCCGATGGCAGTAGCTATTACGTTCCTTTTTTTCATCAGGTGCACATGGTAAAGATCGCGTGCGGCCAGTAGGTCTGCTAGTGAAAGTTCGGTGAAATCGTATTCACCTGCTGTTTTTTGAGTCATGACAATGGCTTAATAGTCGTTAATATTACATTGGAGACATGATACCGGGAATAAAATGTTGCTGTTTTTGGCTTTGTTATAAATGTATGATTATCAAATTAATGCCTTGTTAATTGATGATTAAATTACATACATAAAGCGTTTTTGGAAAGCGTGTTAACACGGTAAATGAAGGGGTGTTTTCACCGTAGTCGGAGGTCGGAAGGAGGCCAATAATCCATAGACCATGGCAACCCGATTGGAATAAAAACTATGGACAGTTCAGTTGGGTGGATATAAAATCATCCTGTCATTCCGGGTAATGGGCGAAATGACAGGATTGATTGGCTAGTGTTTATACGGCAGATGCCGCCATATCTGTTTTTAGTTTTGAATTGAGCCCGGCGGTGATAGCCTGTGCGTAGTTGGCGGGCAGGGTTTGCTGGGAGCCGCATAGGCCGGTGTTTTCGTTGGTAAACACGTCGCCTGTGTTCCAGCACCAGCCGCCGGCTAAGCCTTTGCCGCTGAACGAGGCAAATGTTTGTTGCATGGTGGATGGGCATTGTCCGTCGCCGCTGCCGGTTTGCTGTACCCAGTAACCGGGGAGAACAAAGCCCGCTGCATCAACAATGCCTGTTGGCAGGCCGGAGCTTTGGATGTAATGGGCCCATTGCAAGGGGTCGTTACCGGTGCCGCCTGCGTAGCATTGCAGGTTATAGCCGCTAACCAATTGCTGCTTGTTGCGGGCATACACCTGCTGCAGGCAGCTTAGCCACCAATCCTGCTCGGTGTATGGGCAGTAAGTCACCTTCATGCCCAGGCTGTAAAGCAACTCGGTGATGGTAGTGATATTTTTCTGGTCGGCGGGTGTGTAGTCGCCTTCATAGTCAAAGTCAAAGCCATCGACGCCCAGGGTGTTTATCAGAGCCTTGAAATTCTTGACTGCCAGGGGTATATTGTTGATGATGTTCTGAAAATCGCTGCTGGTGCCCCACGCGCCGATGCTGAACAACACCGTTTTTACGATGCCGGGTGTTTTGAGCTGTTGTGTAAGACTGATAAATTCCTGGTTGATCATAACTTGTCCGTTTTGGACCAGCAGGGTATTGTTGTAATAAAAAGCGCCGTTGGAATGTACGTGCAGCGACCAAAACAGTACGGTAGAGAAACCGGCGTTGCTTATTTGCTGCAACTGGGTTTGTAGAGGAATCGGTGTGTCGACAAACAGGCCGTTGGCATAGATGCCGATGTTGTAATTGCTCATGATGTTGTTTTTAGGTGAAAATGACGTAAAGGGTCTTATCATCAAAGCTACGGTTCGTGTATCGGCATATGGTTAGTGTTTAAACGGTAATTTGGTGGGTTTTAACACCCGGAGGTTGGAGGGGAGGAAGGGTCGGCGGCAATGCATGGCGGGGGACTCACCCGGTCTTCGCTGCGCTGGACCACCCTCTTTGCGCCGCAGAGAGGGTGAAAAAACGGGGGGGGGTAAAATTTAATATGTTGATTAT
>Ga0307510_10007531_pt1 | contig 12967 bp, 11 predicted proteins | sample 12_EM_MG_FD_207224 | JGI IMG/M metagenome (GOLD analysis project Ga0307510, IMG submission 207224) | Populus trichocarpa ectomycorrhiza microbial communities from riparian zone in the Pacific Northwest, United States - 12_EM | ecosystem: Host-associated > Plants > Roots > Unclassified | place... | reverse complement strand
AATGACCGCTGCCACCCCGTCACGCTGCAGCATGACGCGTGAGGCCACGGTGGCGATATCGCAGGAGTGTTTATCAGCGACACCGCGAAGGGCTCGCAGCAACTCCTGGAACAGGTGCCAACCGCCGAAGTCATCAATGATCAACTTGTATTTGGTGAGACCCCGGTTGCTGAAGCCGCTGGGGGGCTCGGGCTGGCCCAGCCATCGGTCGGACAGAAAGCCGCCGGCGACAGTGCCATAACACAACAGGCCGATACCCCGCGCCTGGCAGGCGTGGACCATGCCGTTCAGGGCGCGGCCATCCAGAAGCGAATACTGGAGCTGGTGGGCTACAACGGGCACACCCGCATCGAGCAGTTCCATGAGATGCGGAACATCGAAGTTGGTCACGGCAATGTGGGCAATCTTGCCTTTGACACGCAGGCGGTCGAGCGCCATGGCCGCCTCGACATACCGCGGCACTGCATAGTCCCACCAGTGGAACTGCACGAGATCCAGCCGGTCGGTGTGCAGCCGTTGCAAGGAGCGGTCCACGATCCGCTCCACGTAGGCCTCATCGACCCGATGCAGCTCCGTCAGGTCGGGCACGAATTTCGTGTGCACCTGGGTCCGGGATGCGAGTACCGGATGACGGGCCCTGAACGCGCCGATCATCGCCTCCACGCCCGTGTAGATATCGGCGCAGTCGAATGTCGTAATGCCGGCTTCGACAAACGCCACCATGTCGCGATCGACCGTCGTCGGGTCTATCGGCCCATGGTCGCCCGCAAGCTGCCAGCCGCCCTTGATGACACGTGAGATTTCGTAGTGTGGTGTTAGTCGGGAGCGCGGGATTCCAGCCATCTTCGGGTGTGCATCGTGCCAGGACGTCGGCCGGCAGGATGCCCCGGGGCGTAACAGCGATTCAATGACATCGCCGACTGAGGTCGTTGCGTTTTCGGCAATGAAGCCGTCTCAGGCGGTGGATCCGACAGCAACCCGGCGGAAGCCCTCAGGCGATCGCCAATGCAGCGGGCTCCGCTGCAACCTGCGCCGTCGTTGCGTTGGCACGCTCGAGACACCGCTCATACCCGTTCAGGTACGCCACCAACTGGTCCATCAGCCGCAGCGGCGCGGGTGTCAGGTGCCGCCCCAGGCGGCAGATCACATGCACCGAAGTCTCCTGCAGCACCGAGCTGACCAACTGCCGGGCCACGAGCTCACCGCGCTCGATTTCCTCCATCACCGCCAGCATCGGCATCAGGGTGACGAGATCGCTCGAGCACAACAGGTTACGCAGCAGCAGCAGAGAGTTGGAAGTAATGCTGGGTTGCAGGCAGATCCGCTCGGCAATCTCCGCTTCCTTCAGGAGCTGGCGGGTTCGCAGCGAAGACTCGGGCAAACACAGCGGAAACCGCAGCAACTCGGCGAGCCGCACGCTCGGCTGCTGCGCGAGCGGATGCGAGGGCCGCAGGATCACACACAGTGGATGACGCACCGAAGCCAGCACGCGGATGCGCGGATCGTCCGATGACTGAAAGGCCAAACCGAGATGCGCCTCGTCCTCGACCACGAGCCTTGCAACTTCGCTGGAGGAAGCCGTCACGCGCACATCGAGATTCAAGCCGCTGTGTTTCGCCACGAAGCGGGACAACACGCCCGAGAGCGGGTCGCCAATGAAGCCTTCGCCGATGGCAAGGCGCACCCGCCCTGCTTTCAGGCCCTTCAGGTCCGCCAGGCGGCGCTCGAAGGTCTCGCGGTGCGTGCGCTGCTCGGCGTAATACTCAATCAACAGTTTGCCGGCCTCGGTGAGCATGACGGTGCGGCGGCCATGTTCTATCAGGGCAACCCCGACTTCCGCCTCCAGTTGCGAGATCTGGCGGCTGATGGAAGAAACGGCCACATCGAGCTGGTCGGCGGCCGCCCGCATGGACCCCAGCCGGGCCGCTTCGTACAAGTAACGCACATTCAGGTCTTGCATCTGCAGGTCTCCACGGGTGGCGCCGGCGGGACCTCCGTTCCCGGATCCCTCAACCATACCCGTTTCGAATATGCAGGGTACGAATAAGATGTTGGCAAAAACCCACGGCAGCGGAAATAATGAGATCTAAAACATAATCCGGTTACGGAGGGACGCGCCATGCGGCTCAAAAAGCTCGAATCACTGCTGATGGTCAGTGCGGTTCTGGCGGGACCCGTCTATGCCGCTGAAGAATCAGGGCCTTCAGGCACGCTGGAAGAGGTCGTGGTCACCGCGCAGAAGCGGGCCCAGAACGCCCAGGATGTCGGCATTTCCCTCTCCGCCATCTCCGGCTCGGATCTGCAGACCCTGGGAGCGGTCACGGCCACTGACATCACCCGGTCCGTACCCGCTGTGGTAATGACGCAACCAAACGGTCCCTCATCCTTCTCTCTGTCCATCCGCGGCGTCACTCAAAACGACTTCGCCGATCACCAGGAGAGCCCGGCCGCCATCTACATCGACGAGGTGTACATCAGTCAAATGGCCGGCCTCGCGTTCTCGCTGTTCGACATCGATCGGGTCGAGGTGCTGCGCGGGCCGCAAGGGACCCTGTTCGGGCGCAACGCCACCGGCGGCCTTGCCAACTTCATCACCCGCAAGCCGACCGACACCGTGGGCGGCTATGTTGATGTCACGTTCGGGGAGCGCAACCTGACTCGAATCGAAGGCGCGTTCAATACACCGTTGGTTGACGGTGTGGATGCTCGCTTCGCGTTTGAGTCAAATCACTACGATCCCCTGTTCAGGAACGTGGCGGGCGGTGCCGCGGATGCGGAAAACGGCAACGACTGGGCCCTGCGCGGTGAATTGTTGTTCAAGTTGCCTGCCGAGGCGCAGTTGCTCGTCACCGGGCGCTATGCCCGGCAGGACGTGCACGCGGGCTCATGGGAAGAGCGCGCAACCTACTTCGATCAGGTGACGGGCATGGATCAATACCTGCCGGCCAACCTGAATCAATATGGCACCTGCCCCGGCTGTAACGCCAGCGGCGTGCCCAACAGCGGACCGTTCACGACGCGCGACAACCTGAGCGGCTTTGCAAAGATCAAAACCTCCGGAATCAGTGCGAAGTACACCCAGGACCTCTCGGGCATCACACTCAATGTCATTGGTGACTTTCAGCGCCTGAACAAGAACTACGCAGAGGACTCCGATGCGTCCCCCTCGACCCTGTTCGAGTTCTTCAATGGCAGCAAGGTCAGCCAGGAATCACTGGAAATCCGCTTGAACGGCGGCGACAAGACCTTGAACTGGACCGCGGGCCTGTACGGCCTGAGAATCGATGGCCATTACTACGAAGGCTACACGGGGCCGGCTTTCTTCTCCGCACAGCAGTTTGTTTCGGATACCAACCCCAACAATGGCTGCTACCCGCCCGAAGGCGCCTGGCCGTATGGAAACTGCGGGAACTACTATCGTGACGGCGGCGTGCCCGGGCCTGACGGCGGTGTGCCCGGAACACGCTCGCCCTATGAGTTGCTCACGAAGTCCTATGCCGCGTTCGGGCAGGTGGAATACCGCGTCTCAGACCTCATCGGTGTTACGTTGGGCGGACGCGTGACACGAGACCAGAAGGACTATCACTTCGGCTGGTATCCGTATGAATCGTTCCCGTCAGACCCGAACAATCCGATTACGGTGTTGACGCCTCCCGTAGACAGTACGCTGATCGACTATCGCAACAGCCTTTCGGACACCCTGGTCAGCGGCAAGGCGCAGGTCGACTTCCATCTGTCGGACAGCGTATTGGCCTACGTTAGCTATAACCGCGGCGTCAAGGGCGGTGGCTTCACGGCCCCCCTCTTCCCGATCACCATCAGCGACCTGAGCACCCTGGAATTCCGGCCTGAGAAACTGTCCTCGTATGAGGTCGGCATCAAGTCCGAGTTCCTGGATCACACGCTGCGGGTGAATGCGGCCGCCTACTATTACGACTATCACGACTACCAGGCATTGCTGTACACGGTCAGCCTCGAGCAGCTCATCGTGAACGCGGATGCAAAACACAAGGGCGCGGAAGCCGACATCACCTGGCAACCCAACTCATCCTGGCGCTTTGGTTTCGGCGCTTCGTATGTCGATGCAGTGGTCGAAGATGTCGATGCGCGGGGCACGGGTGTGCTGGCCAACTACATTCCGCCGAACGCGCCGCGCTGGAGCGGCAACGCGCTCGCCCGCTACACCCTGCCGGTCGGGCCCGGCTCGCTGTCGCTGCAGGTCGATGGCAACTACATGTCCCACTTCTGGTTCAACCTGACCGAGTTGCCCATTGTGTCGCAAGGAGGTTTTGCGATCGGCAATGCCCGGCTGTTCTGGATACCCACGGACGGCAAGTACGAAGTCGGCGCCTCGGTGGAAAATATCACCGACAAGCACTACGGTGTCATGGGCTTCGACAACACCGGAGTGAACGGCCTCGCTCAGCTCTATCCGGGCAATCCACGCTGGTGGAAAGTACACGTCCTGTATCACTTCTGAGGGTTCCGACATGCTGAACCGTGCATTTCTCGCTGTCCTGTGTGCCGCGCTCGTGTCGGTGGCCCGAGCCGATGCACAGCCGGACCTGATGAGTGTCTACACGACGCTCGCGAGCAAGACCTTCGTTGACCTGACTCACTCGTTCGGAGTCACGACGCCGCACTGGAAGGGCTTCGGCGAAATGAAGCGGCGCACGCTGTACACCATCAAGAAAGATGGCTTCCACGTGGAAGAGTTCTGTCACGTCGGGCAATGGGGAACGCATGTCGACCCGCCGGCTCATTTTCACGATGGCCTGAAGACCGTGGACCAGATCGACCCCAAGGACATGGTTCTGCCCCTGGTTGTGCTGGACGTTCACGAGAAGGTCGCCAGGAATCCCGACTATGTGCTGTCCCTGGACGATGTCCGTGCTTGGGAAACGCGGCACGGACGCATCCCGGCTCATTCATTCGTTGCCATGCGCACGGACTGGTCGAAACGCTGGCCGGACGATGCCCGCATGCAAAACAAGGACAGTAAGGGGGTTGCGCACTACCCCGGCTGGAGCATGGCAGTTTTGAAACTGCTGTACGAAGATCGACACATCGCCGCCTCGGGCCACGAGACCACCGATACGGATCCGGGTGTGGCCACGACCAAAGACGATTATTCTCTGGAATCCTATGTGCTCGGAACGAACCACTACCAGATCGAGATGCTCGCCAACCTGGACCAGGTGCCCGAATACGGCGGACTGGTCCTGGTCAGCTTTCCCAAGCCCGACAGTGGCAGCGGCTTCCCGGCACGGGTGATTGCCATAACCCCCTAAGCGAGAGATTTACGATGCTTGTCCAAAATCCTCCCACCACGACCGCCGCCGGCGGCGTTGCGCACTACGTGTGGAACAACATGACCGCCGAGCCCCTCAAGGGCACGATCACGCGCAAGCTCATCACATCGGAGCGGATGATGATTGCCCATGTTCATTTGAAGAAAGGCGACGATGTCCCCCTGCACAAACACGAAAACGAGCAGCTCACCTACATTTTGTCTGGCGCGCTGCACTTCTGGTTCGGCGCGGACGGCAAGGACGAGATCACGGTTCGTGCGGGTGAAGTGGTTGTGATTCCTTCGAACGTGCCGCACCGCGCACTGGCGCTCGAAGACACTCTCGATGTCGATGTGTTCAATCCGCCCCGACAGGACTGGTTGAGCGGTACCGATGCGTACTTGAGAAAGTAGATGACAATCACGCCTGAAGTCGCGGCCGCCATCGCGGCGTTCCGGCTGCCCGACAAACTGGGTTTCGGTGCCGTGAATGCGCCCGTCATGTTCAGCGCCGAATGGCACGATCAGAAATGGGGTCCAGGGCAGTTGCTGCCCTACGGCCCGATCCAGGTCTTGCCGGGCGCCCGGGCACTGCAGTATGGCGAGTTGGTATTCGAGGGATTGAAGGCGTACCGGATCGGGCAGTCACAACCCAACCTGTTCAGGCCGGACGCGAACTTCCGTCGGCTGGAGCAATCGGCGTTGCGCCTGTCCATGGCGCCGGTGCCCGAGGAACTGTTCTTCACGGGACTGCAGGCAGTCGTGCGCGCCTGCGCGTCGTTCATCCCATCCAACTCCGGCCAGTCGTTGTATCTGCGGCCGTTCGTGTTCGGCACGGAAAGTGGCTACCTGCTGCGCAACTCCACCACGTTCCGCTTCATTGTGATCGCCAATCCCGTGGAGGCCTATGTATCCGGCACTCCGTCGGTCGCTATCGAGCGGCGGGATGTCAGGGCCGCCGTTGGTGGAGTGGGCACTGCGAAGACCGGCGCCAACTATGCGGCCTCGCTGCGGGGCTCGAGTGCAGCGGTGGCGGCTGGACACGCGGTTGCCCTGTGGCTCGATGCGGCTTCGCATCGGTATATACAGGAGTTGTCGGGCATGAACTTCTTTGCTGTCATTGACGGCGAGTTGCATACGCCTGAGCTCGATTCCGCCATTCTGCCCGGAGTCACCCGCGATTCGCTGATCCGGCTCGCGCGGCACCTCGGGCACACCGTACATGAGCGGCAAATGGACATCGATGAGTTACTGTCTCAGATCGGCAGCGGCCGCTGCAGTGAGATCTTTGCGTGCGGCACGGCCGCCATCATCATGCCGATCTCGGCTCTCGCCGATTCGGACACTCTGCACAAACCGAAACAAACCAACGTGGTCGCAAGCCGCCTGCGCGAGGCCTTGCTGGCCATCCAGGAGCGTCGGGCTCCCGATCCTTTCAACTGGGTAAGAATCATTTCATGACACGCGCCATTGTTCTACGAGAGTACGGCGGTCCGGAAAAGCTGCTGTGGGAAGACGTGACTGTCGGCGAGCCGGGGCCAGGTGAGCTGCTCATCCGGCATACTGCCATCGGCGTCAATTTTCACGACACCTATGTACGCAGCGGCAGCTACAAGACTCTGACGCTTCCCGGCACGCCCGGTGTCGAAGCCGCCGGGGTTGTTGAGAAAGTGGGCGCGGATGTCACTGCATTCGTTCCAGGCGATCGGATTGTCTATGTGACCCAGGGTTACGGCGCTTATTCCGAAAAGCGCGTGCTGGCCGCCTCTCTTGCCTTTCGGATACCGGATGCTATCAGCGACGAAGCCGCTGCGAGCCTGGCTGTAAAGGGCCTCACCGCTTGTATGTTGCTGCGGCATACGCGCCGAGTGCTCCCGGAGGAAACCATTCTGGTCCACGCGGCTGCCGGCGGCGTCGGGCAGTTCCTCGTGCATTGGGCGAAGCACCTGGGGGCGCGGGTCATTGCAACCGTGGGCTCGACCGAGAAGGCGAAGATCGCCCGGGGCTGTGGGGCTGATGAAGTCATTCTCTATCGGAATGAAAACTTTGTGGAGCGAGTCAAATCGTTCACACATGGTCGCGGCGTCGATGTTGTGTATGACTCCGTGGGTGTGGATACGTTTGATGGCTCACTCGAATGCCTGGGCTATTTCGGCACACTGGTCAACTTCGGTCAGTCCTCCGGACCCGTCCCGCCCTTTGCCATTTCACGACTGGCCGCCCGCTCCAATGCCATCGTCCGGCCGACAGTGTTTCACTATTTGCGTGAACGCTCGGCGCGGGATGCGATGGCGGAAGAAACGTTCAAGATGGTGTTGGCGGGCGTGTTGACACCGCGAATCGGGTTGCGGGTACCGTTGAGTCAGGCGTCGGAAGCTCACACTGCCCTGGAGTCCCGGTCTACTACCGGGGCCATCATTCTCACCGTCTGAGGGCTGTTTATGAGCGCAAAGCGTCAGCCGATCGAGTACAAGGACGCCTCGCCCGAGGTGCGCGCCGTGTATGACGACATCATGGCCACCCGCAAGACGGACTGGATCAACAATTTCTGGAAGGTCCTGGCGCACGACCCGGTCGCCCTGCGCCGCATCTGGGCGAATATCAAGGAAGTGATGGGACCGGGGACGATCGATCCGCTCGTGAAGGAAATGCTGTATGTGGCTGTCAGCGCATCCAACGGGTGTCGCTATTGCATCGCCTCGCACGGCGCCGCGGCGCGCAAAAAGGGCATGACCGAGAGTCAGTATTCGGAGCTGCTGGCAATTGTCGGATTGGCGAATGAAACCAACCGGCTGGTGACGGCCTTGGATGTGGAGGTGGACGAGCGGTTCCTATAGGGGCCCAGTCGTAGCGGGGGCGCGAGGCTCGCAAGCAGGCCGCGCGTTGTTGCGGCCCGACGCTGTGCCGTCATTTTCCGCGCAGGTAGATTGGGTTTCCGAGCAGCAGCAGCTTTCCGTCTGCGGCCCGCACGTCCGCACGTAGCCAGTGCGGGAGGCCATCGGCGATCAACTCAAAAGTGTGGCGCGTGTCTTCGCCCCCGAGGCTGACGGGCTCGGCGCCGGCCGCTCGGGCCCGACGTGCGCCCGCGCCCTGGCCTTCGCGCTGGCCCGCCAGGAGTTTCCCGCCATCGCCGGCCCATGCCAACACCGCATCGGGCGGTACACCTGCAACGTGAACCGACACTCGTACATGTACGCGTTTGCCAGCGGCCAGCGCATCACCCATCTGCGCATGCTGCCCGTTGGCCTCCGCCTCCACTTCCAACAACCCGGCCGGGCTGCCCCACACATCCACGAACACATGTCCCTTATGAATGCCCTCCAGCACCGCCGCTTGCGAAAGCTCGCTCGCATGAACAACTGTGGTGGGCACGCCGATAGGCGAGGTCTCGCCCGGCGGGCTGCTTGCGTTGTGATTGTCTGATCCGCCGATGGCCGTGATCCTCGCGCCCGCCTTCAAGCGCTCTTCCCAAAAGGGGATGCCGGAATACCGACCTTCGGGCGAGCCGGTATCGTTGATTGTGCCGCCGTTCACGGCCTCGACCGCATCCACCCGGGAGTAGTCGACATCCGTCACCTGCCAGCCGCACCCCATGCAGGCCTCACCCGACGGAGCACCAGGATGATTGATTGAAATCAGACCGTGAGCCGCCTTCACCTCATCGACGATAGTCTCAAGGGTGGGCGCATGCTCACTGCCCAGCTGGTAGTCGAGGAAGCTCGTGGGTCCGAATACATTCGCATGGCCCTTGAATGTGGTGACTTCCCGGCCTGGAATCAGCAGCAGATTGTCGAAGTACGCAGCCAACTCCCGCAGCGACTCGCTCTGGGCGGTCCCGTTGTGATCCGTTACGGCAATGAAATCGAGATGGCGGGCCGATGCCGCCTGCAATGTCCTGAACACCGGACACGGGACTCGCACCCCCCGGTTCGACTTGCAAACGCCGTCCGAGTGACCCGTGTGCATGTGCAGGTCACCGCGATACCAACCCGCCTTTGAATCAATGGGCGCGCTCAGGAATCCCGGAAACGCCGCATCGGCACGATCAAACCAAACCTTGGCGCTGAACTGCGCCGTCGATGTCTTGCGGATATTCGGAACCCCGAGCACCAGCTTCCAGGTACCGGCAATTAAAGGACCCGGGAGGTACGAAGGTGTGGCATCCGCCTCTTCCAGTACGAAGCGATCCTTGTTGCCACCGCTCCAACCGCGCCAGCGGACGGGATCGCGAAGCCCGAGGTCAATCGTCGTCTTCAGATCCCGGCCGGTGTAGCTGAACTCGACGGTGAGTCGCACCACCCCGGCCGGCACGTCAAACGGGACTTCACGATAGGTTTCGTGGTCCGCACCTGTCATCGTGCCCTGCAGCGTTACATCAGGAACCCGTTCCGCAGCGGCAGCGACCGACACAGACAGGCAACCGAGCAGAATCCACCACCACAATCGCACAGTTCGTACAACCCCGTAGCGCACAGAGCGCGACACCAGGCCGCTATCATGTCAGTTTCTCGACACCAATGCAGCTACCACCTGCCCGAGCGTAGTGGTGCCGCGGCGAGCGTGTATTCCACCTTGCACAAACTCGATCCAGCCCTCGTTGAAGCCATCGAGCATCTGCATCCGCGGTGTTGGATTCTGCATACCCTGCGATCGGAACAGACTGTCCCAATCCTGCCGGGGAACGAGCCTGGCGGTCACCGGCCGGTCCAGCGAAGCGCTGAACGCCTGTGCAATCTGGTTCGGCGTGACAGGTGCGGGCCCCGTGAGCTCAACGACACGATGGCCGGTCCACGTCTCGCGAAGAAGCTGCGCAGCAGTCACTCCAACATCCTGTGCCGCGACCATCGGATACTGTTTGTCGAGTGGCTGCAGGAAGCTGTCGATCCGACCAGCGGAACGCGCCGTAGACACATCGAATACTGCGTTATCGAGGAACCAGGTGGGGCGCAGAATCGTGATGGGCACGGGCAGCGGGCCCAGTGCCTGTTCCAACAGACCCAGTTGGTTGAGAAGATTGGGTTGCGGCGCATTCGCGCCAATGGTTGACAGACATACGACCTTGGGCGGGCGCGCTCGTTCCAGGGCCTGCCGGATGGATTGAATGGCAGCCCGCGCTTCGGGGAAGCCGGGTTGCGGATCGAAAACGCCCGGCAACATGACAAAGATGCCCTCGACGTCCGTGCATGCGGCGCTGAGAGCCTCCGGGTCTTCCGTTTTCGCCAGGGCCACTTCGCAACCCCTGTCAGTCCAGGCCCCGACCTTGGCGGCATCCCGCAGGATTGCCCTGACCTGGAAACCGGACTGCAAAAGGCTCGTAGCCGCTGCCCCGCCCACCCGACCTGTCACACCCATGATTGCGTACATAGCGTTCTCCTTTGGTGGCGCAGATTCTGCGGTGCGGCTATTTGTGAATACAGTATGTATTCGTCACTTGATTATTGATTAAACTCACGCAATGTCCGCTTTCGATGGCCCTGTGTTTTCGGGAATCACCGTGCTCGCCCAGGTGGTCGAGAGCGGCAGCTTCGTTCGCGCCGCCGATGCGCTGGGCCTGTCCTCATCGGGAGTCAGCCGAGCCGTGAGCCGCCTCGAAGCTCGCATGGGCGTACGGCTGATAGAGCGAACGACACGCTCGTTGCGCCTCACTGACGAAGGGCAGCGGCTTTACGACCAGGTACGCCCGCACCTTTCCGGCGTGTCCGAAGCTGTTGCATTGGCATCCGGCGCCGCCCACGCGGTGCGGGGAAAGCTTCGGGTCAACATCGACGCATTCTTTGCGCGGGTATTTCTCGCATCGCGCCTGACCGAATTCCTGGACAGGTATCCCGATCTGTCCGTGGAGCTCCTGACGCAGGAGTCGTTGGGAGACCTGGTGGCCGATCGGTTTGACCTGGCGGTGCGTTTCGTGGACCCGCCCGTGGGCAGCACTCTCGTCGCCAGGCGCCTGGCCAACACCCGCATCCTGACAGTCGCGTCCCCGAGCTACATTGCGCGGCACGGGCGTCCCAAACATCCACGGGAAGTGGCGCAACACAAACGCATTCTGTTTCGCAATCCCCTCACCTCGCACCCGTTTGAATGGGAATTCAAACGCGGGCGGGAGGTGGTGGAGATTCCTGTGGTGGGCAACCTGTTGGTGTCGGAAGCAGGGACGATGCTGGATGCGTGTGTTGCGGGTGCCGGAATTGCGCAGATACTGGAGTTGGGGACGGAGGCACTGGTGCGCTCCAAAAAGCTGGTCAACCTGTTTCCCGACTGGTCGGGGGAGCGTTGGCCGTTATATGCACTGTATCCCTCGCGGCGCTACAGGTCCGCGAAAGTGCAGGCATTCCTGGATTTTTGCGCGGCAACACTGGCCGCTGCCGCAAGGGTGCGATAACGACAGCAGCGGGGACAGTACCCATACAGCCACACAAAAGGATAACAACAATGGGATCCCGATGGATGCAGATGGCCCGGCTGAGCCTCGGAATCGTTACAGTCGCAACTCTGGCCGGTTGTCATCCCGCGCAAAAGAATTCACCGGGCTCTGACACGCCGGGTGGCCCCTCCCCCAGTACCATTTTGAAAAGCTACCCGGCGCATTCCCCGCCACCTCTCACCTCAGCAGCGGACGTGCCCAGGTTCCTCGACTGGGCCGGCGCATCCCACGCGGATGAGCGGGACGATGCCCGCAAGGTCCTCGCCGACGCCGCGAGTCGCACTGACGTCATCGATGGCTTTATCAAGGAGATTGAGCGTGTACAAACAGCGGACCAGCCGCGCGCGCTGCTGGGCCTCGCCCTGCTCGGCGAGACACGCAGCCCAAATGCACAGAGCTTCTTCGCCGAATTTGCACGCCGACCGCTGCCCACGAACGGTCCGGTCATCGAGGGAGAAATCATAGAGCAGACCCGCGCGGCCCAACTCCAGGCCAAGGCGGTCGATGGCCTGGCCTACGCCAACACTGAAGAAACCAACAAGGTCGTCACCCGGATCATTGCCGAACATCCCGCGAAGATCGTGCGCGCCGAAGCGATCAATGCCTACCTTTGGAACCATGGCGACAGTGACGAAGCACGCAAGTTCCTCGCGCAATTCGTACGCAAGGACGAGCAGATCTATCTCGACCGCGTCCGGCGCAATACCGGTGAAAATGCGCAGGCTTTCAACAGCAGACTGGCGGCGTTTCTGCAGAAGCATCCGCAGGTGATGCCGCCGCGGCCTGAAAAATTGCGCACTGGCAGCCCGGGGCGCCCGGCACGGGCTTTCGACGCGCAACCACCCGCATTTTGATCCGATTCAAGGGAGAACAACAATGAGAGCGCTCGGATTGATGATCGCGGCCGTGCTGCTGTGCATGGCGTTGCCACTCACCTCCTACGCGGTTTGCGACCAGACAGCGGCCAGCCAGGCTGATCGCGACTTGTGGGATACCCACGGCTGCTGGAAAGAGTTCTTCCTCTGGCAGTACCAGGCATACGATCTCAGGGGCGGTGACTGGACCAACCGCGGCTGGAACGATGCCTGCAACAACAAGCTCGAGTATCCCAAACACTGGAACGGCTCGTACCTGTTGACCTACGGTCTGTTGGACAACAACGACCAGTCCTTCCACGGTACCGTGGACTATCGCGCCACCGCGGAAGCCGCCAGCAGCCAGTTTCACGATTCCATTCACGATAGTGTGGCCGACGG
>Ga0307510_10007530_pt1 | contig 12968 bp, 9 predicted proteins | sample 12_EM_MG_FD_207224 | JGI IMG/M metagenome (GOLD analysis project Ga0307510, IMG submission 207224) | Populus trichocarpa ectomycorrhiza microbial communities from riparian zone in the Pacific Northwest, United States - 12_EM | ecosystem: Host-associated > Plants > Roots > Unclassified | place... | reverse complement strand
GTGCCTTCGGGATGCCCGGTGAAGCTCTCAGGTTGAGATGACAGAGGGGGAGGCCGTCCGGCACCCCGCTGTCGTGGTGCCCTCGAAGGTCGTGTCCGACCAGGAGGCCTCCCTGATGACTGCCCCTCGCACTTCGCTCTCCGAGCTCGAACAGGGCATCCCGTTCGAGCAGCGTCACATCGGACCCGACCAGGAGGCGCGGGCCAAGATGCTCGCGCAGGTCGGCTACGGCTCGCTCGACGAGCTGACGGCCGCCGCGGTCCCGGATGTGATCAAGAACGCCGACGCTCTCGATCTGCCGGGCGCCCGTACCGAGGCCGAGGTGCTGGCCGAGCTGCGTTCCCTCGCGGACCGCAACGAGGTCCTCGGTTCCATGATCGGGCTCGGGTACTACGGGACCTTCACCCCGCCCGTGATCCTGCGCAACGTCATGGAGAACCCGGCCTGGTACACGGCCTACACGCCGTATCAGCCGGAGATCTCCCAAGGGCGGCTCGAAGCCCTTCTCAACTTCCAGACGATGGTTGCCGACCTGACCGGGCTGCCGACCTCCGGTGCCTCCCTGCTCGACGAGGGGACCGCCGCCGCCGAGGCCGTGGCGCTGTCGCGGCGCATGGGCAAGAACAAGAAGGGCCTGTTCCTGGTCGACGCGGACGCGTTGCCGCAGACCATCGCCGTGATCGAGACGCGAGCCGAGCCGGCCGGTGTCGAGGTCGTCGTCGCCGACCTCAGCGAGGGCATCCCTGCCGAGATCGCCGAGCGTGAGATCAACGGCGTGCTCGTGCAGTACCCGGGGGCCTCCGGAGCCGTACGCGACATCAAGCCGTTGATCGAGCAGGCGCACGCGCTCGGTGCGCTCGTCACCGTCGCCGCCGATCTCCTCGCGCTCACGCTGCTGAAGTCGCCGGGAGAGCTGGGCGCGGACATCGCGGTCGGTACGACGCAGCGTTTCGGGGTGCCGATGGGCTTCGGCGGGCCGCACGCCGGATACATGGCCGTGCGCGAGAAGTTCGCGCGCAGCCTGCCCGGACGGCTCGTGGGCGTCTCCGTCGACGCCGACGGACACAAGGCCTACCGCCTCGCCCTCCAGACGCGCGAGCAGCACATCCGCCGTGAGAAGGCCACCAGCAACATCTGCACCGCCCAGGTGCTGCTCGCGGTGATGGCCGGCATGTACGCCGTCTACCACGGGCCCGAGGGGCTGAAGGGCATCGCGCGGCGGACGCACAGGTACGCCACCATCCTTGCCGCCGGGCTCACCGCCGGCGGTGTCGAGGTCGTGCACGGCGGCTACTTCGACACGCTGACCGCGCGCGTTCCGGGCCGGGCCGCCGAGGTCGTCGCAGCTGCCCGTGAGGACGGCGTCAACCTGCACCTCGTGGACGCCGACCAGGTGTCCATCGCCTGCGACGAGACCACCACGCGTGCCCAACTGGCCGCCGTATGGACCGCGTTCGGGGTGGATGGGGACATCGAGGCGCTCGATGCGAGTGCCGAGGACACGTTGCCGGCCGGGTTGCTGCGCACCGATGCCTATCTCACGCACCCCGTTTTCCGGGACCACCGTTCCGAGACCGCGATGCTGCGGTACCTGCGTCGGCTCGCCGACCGGGACTACGCGCTCGACCGGGGCATGATCCCGCTGGGCTCCTGCACCATGAAGCTCAACGCGACCACCGAGATGGAGCCGGTCACCTGGCCCGAGTTCGGGCAGTTGCACCCCTTCGCGCCCGCCGAGCAGGCGCAGGGATACCTCACGCTCATCCGGGAGTTGGAGGAGCGGCTCGCCGAGATCACCGGGTACGACAAGGTGTCGTTGCAGCCGAATGCCGGTTCGCAGGGGGAGTTGGCCGGGCTGCTCGCCGTACGCGGATATCACCGGGCCAATGGCGATGAGCAGCGGACCGTCTGTCTGATTCCGTCGTCCGCGCATGGCACGAATGCCGCGAGTGCTGTGATGGCCGGGATGAAGGTCGTCGTCGTGAAGACCGCCGAGGACGGTGAGATCGACGTCGAGGATCTGCGGGCGAAGATCGAGCAGTACCGCGACGAGCTGTCGGTGTTGATGATCACTTACCCGTCCACGCACGGTGTGTTCGAGGAGCACGTCGCCGACATCTGTGCGCAGGTGCACGAGGCGGGCGGGCAGGTCTACGTCGACGGTGCCAACCTCAACGCCCTTGTGGGGCTTGCCAAGCCGGGTCATTTCGGCGGGGACGTCTCGCATCTGAATCTGCACAAGACGTTCTGCATTCCGCACGGTGGGGGTGGTCCGGGGGTCGGGCCGGTGGGTGTGCGCGCGCACCTGGCGCCGTATCTGCCGAACCACCCGTTGCAGCCTGCGGCCGGGCCGGAGACGGGAGTTGGGCCGATCTCGGCGGCTCCCTGGGGTTCCGCCGGGATCCTGCCGATCTCTTGGGCTTACGTCCGGCTCATGGGCGGTGAGGGGCTGAAGCGGGCCACGCAGGTGGCGGTGCTCAGCGCCAACTACATTGCCAAGCGCCTTGAGCCGCACTATCCGGTGCTCTACACCGGCCCGGGCGGGCTCGTCGCGCACGAGTGCATCATCGATCTGCGGCCGATCAGCAAGGCGACCGGTGTCAGCGTCGACGACATCGCCAAGCGGCTCATCGACTACGGCTTCCACGCGCCGACGATGTCGTTCCCGGTGGCCGGCACGCTGATGATCGAGCCGACGGAGTCCGAGGACCTGATCGAGCTGGACCGGTTCTGCGAGGCGATGATCGCGATTCGTGGGGAGATCGAGAGGGTCGGTGCGGGAGAGTGGCCGGGGGAGGACAACCCGTTGCGCAACGCCCCGCACACTGCGGCCGCGCTCGGTGGGGAGTGGGAGCACGCGTATTCGCGTGAGGAGGCTGTCTTCCCGGCCGGGGTGTCCGTCGCCGACAAGTACTGGCCGCCGGTTCGTCGGATTGACCAGGCGTTTGGGGATCGGAACCTGGTGTGTTCTTGCCCGCCGTTGGATGCGTACGAGGACTGAGCGTTCTGCTGGACGTGCCGCGAGGTGCCGTCTTTCGGGTGCGGCACCGTTGTGGCTGGTCGCGCAGTTCCTCGCGCCCCTATGGGGCGCTGCCGGGCGGGGGCTGGACTTTGGCCGCGGGTCCGTTGTGGTGGTCGCGCTCGCGCGGCGGAGCCGCAAATCGATACAGCCCCGCGCCCCTTTGGGGCGCTGCCGGGCCGGGGTCGATTTTGGCTGGGACCACTCAAGCCGGATATGCGTGCGTCTGTGTTGCCTTGACCGTTGCCCAGACCGACGCGCCCTGGTGCAGGTCCAGTTCGGCTGCTGCGGGTGTCGTCAGGTCGGCGGCCAAGGGGAGTTCGCCGGTCAGGTCTACGCGGATCTGGTCGCCGTGGGTTTCCAGGCCCGCTACCTCGCAGTGCCAGAGGTTGCGGGCGCTGGTGCCGGTGGGGCGGTCGCGGAAGAGGGTGACCCCGCTTGGCGGGAACGCTACGAAGGCCTCGCCCTGTAGGTCCTCCGTGGTGGTGATCGTGGGGCCCGTGTCGAGGGTGACCGTGTGGCCGTCTGCGTGGCCCTTGTAGAGGTTGAGGCCGACCAGTTGGGCGATGTAGTCCGTGCGCGGGTGGCGGGCGATGTCGGCCGGTGTGCCCTCCTGGACGATCGTGCCCTGCTCGATCACGACGAGCCGGTCGGCCAACACCATTGCGTCCAGGGGGTCGTGGGTGACCAGTATCGCGACCGCCTCGAACTCCGCGAGGTGGCGCCGGAGTTGGGCCCGTACGTCGAGGCGGGTGCGGGCGTCCAGGGCGGCCAGGGGTTCGTCGAGGAGGAGCAGGCGCGGGCGGGTCGCCAACGCCCTTGCCACGGCGACGCGTTGGGCCTGGCCGCCGGAGAGTCTGCGGGGCTTGGCGCCTGCGTGCTCGGTGAGACCCATGCGGTCCAGCCACTCGGCGGCCACCGCGCGGGACTCCGCCTTCGTCGCTCCCTGGCAGCGCGGGCCGAAAGCGACGTTGTCGAGCGCGGTCAGGTGGGGGAACAGCAGGTAGTCCTGGAAGACGACTCCTACCGGGCGGGACTCCGGTGGCGTGTGGTCCAACTCCGTGCCGTCAAGCCGTAGGTGACCGTCCGTCAGGCGGACCAGGCCGGCCAGGGCGCGGAGTGCTGTTGTCTTGCCGGCGCCGTTGGGGCCGAGCAGGGCGACGACGTCTCCCGGTGCGGCTGTCAGTTCCACGTCGAGGCGGAACGTGCCGCGGTCCACGACGAGATGGGCGTCGAGGCCCTGGGTGCCGGTGAGTTCGACGTCGGCGGTGTCGGTCATGACGTGCACGTCCAGACGGCTGATGTGCGGGCGGTCGTACGGCTGTTGCTCATGATGTGGTCATCCAGCGGTCCCGGAGGCCTGCCAGTACCGCGATCGACACGGCCAGGAGGACCAGGCTCAACGCGATGGCCGCCTCAGGGTCGTTCTGGAGAGCCAAGTACACCGCCAGCGGCATCGTCTGGGTGCGGCCGGGGAAGTTGCCGGCGAAGGTAATCGTCGCGCCGAACTCGCCCAGCGCGCGGGCCCAGGCGAGGACCGCGCCCGCCGCGATGCCCGGGGCGATCAGGGGGAGCGTGACGCGCCGGAACGCCGTGAAGCGGGAGGCGCCGAGGGTCTGGGCCGCCTCCTCGTAGCGGGGGTCCGCGGCGCGGAGCGTGCCCTCGACGCTGATGACCAGGAACGGCATCGCCACGAATGCTTCCGCCACCACGACGCCCGTCGTGGTGAAGGGGAGGGTGATGCCGAACCACGAGTCCAGCCACTGGCCTACGACGCCGTTGCGGCCGAGGGCCAGGAGTAGGGCCACACCGCCTACCACCGGGGGCAGGACCAGCGGGAGTGTCACCAAGGCGCGGAGGAAGCCGCGGCCGGGGAACTCCGTGCGGGCCAGCACCCAGGCCAGCGGTACGCCGAGGACCAGGCTCACGGCCGTCGCCGCGGTCGCGCTGAACAGGGAGAGCTGGAGCGCCTGCCAGACCTCCGTGCTGGTCAGCTGGGACGGGAGGGAGCGCCAAGGGGCCCGTACGAGAAGGGCGATCAGGGGCAGGAGCAGGAACGCCAGGGCTACCAGCGCGGGCAGCAGGAGGGGGAGTGGCACTCCCCGCCCCGTCATCCGGACACGGCGACGCCGCGGACCGCCCTTGAGGGTCTCGGCCGCGGCGTCGGAGGTGTCGAGCTGGGTCACGGCTTGAGGAAGCCCGCCGCGGAGAGCACCTTCTGGCCCTCGGCGGACTGCACCAGCGCGATGAACGCCTTGGCGGCGACGGCGTTCGGCGCGTTCTTGAGGAGGACGATCGGGTAGTCGTTGATCGCGTCGGCGGACTCTGGGAACTCCACGCCCTGCACCTTGCTGCCGGCGGCGTGCACGTCGGTCTTGTAGACGACCGCCGCGTCGGCCTCCTTCAGCTCCACCTTCGTCAGGGCGCTCTTGACGTCCGCCTCGTACGACACCGGGGTGAGCTTCAACTTGCTTGCCGTGAGCGCCTTTTGGGCCGCCGCACCGCATGGCACCGTCTTGTCGCAGAGCACGACCTTCAGTGACGACTTCGTGAGGTCCTTCAGAGAGGCGACCTTGTCGGGGTTGCCCGGCAGGGTGGCGATCTCCAGCTGGTTGCGGACGAAGGTGGCCGGCGTGCCGACCGCGTCCTTCTTGTCCGTCACGATCGCCATGGTCTTGGGGCTCGCCGCGGCGAACACGTCGGCGGGGGCGCCGCCGGTGATGCTCGCGGCGAGGGTGTCGCTGCCGCCGAAGCTGAAGGTGACCTTGGTGCCCGGGTGCGCCTTCTCGAACTCCTTGCCAAGCGTCGTGAACGACTCCTGGAGCGAGGCGGCGGCGAAGACGGTGACCGTGCCGGACATCTTCGGGGACGCGGACGCCGAGGAGCCGGACTTCGAGGAGGACGAGTCGTCGCTGGAGGAGCAGGCGCTCAGGGCCAGCAGCGCGGCGGCTCCCGCCCCGGCCACCTGTAGGGTCCGGCGGGTCCGACGCGCGGAACGGGTCATCACGGTTCTACTCCTCTGGTCTCTTCATGAAAGGGGCTCATGAAAGGGGTTGTCGCGCCTTGGACGACCGCAACGGCCGTGCCGCGATGATACTGCCGCATTTGCAAGGCATAAGTCTCCTGTGGCATCGCATGAGCTGCACTGTTCGCTTGTGGGGCGCGCATGTGCGTTTGTACGGGAGTGCTGACCGGGTACCACATTCCGGGAGGTGATGGCTCGTGACGCTCGCGCAGCTCGACCTGACGGGGGACCTCGCCCGCCCCGCCCGGCTGACCGTGCCCGACCTGTTCGACTGGCCGCTGCACCGGGTGCGGGTCAGCTTCGAGTGCGCCACCAGCGGCACCCAGGTGCACCGCTTCACGGGACCTCGGCTCTACGACGTCCTGTCCTCGGCCGGTCCCGGCTTCGACCCCGTCCGCCGCAAGGACAGGCTGCGCTTCCTCATCGCGGTCAGCGGTGCGGACGGGCACCACGCGCTGCTGTCCTGGGCCGAGATCGACCCCGACTTCGCTCATGCCCCTGTTCTGCTCGCTGTCAGCATCGACGACACCCCGCTCGACCGTGCCGGACCGCAACTGGTGCTTCCGCAGGACCGTTGCGGAGCCCGGCACATCAGTGGGATCAGGGCGATACGGGTGGACGGCGGGTACGGGGCGACTCGGCCAGTGCCAGCCACACCCGGTCGCGGGTCAGCGGAAGTTCGGTGAAGCGGACGCCCGTCGCGTCGCGAAGGGCGTTGGCGAAGGCTGGGGCGACCGGGTTGAAGGGGCTCTCACTCATCGACTTGGCGCCCAACGGGCCGATGGCGTCCGCCGTTTCCATGAAGTGGACCTCGGTGCGCGGCACGTCCGCGTACTGGGGGAGCCGGTAGCGCCGGAACGCGGCCGTCTCCACCGCACCCCGCTCGTCGATGCGGACGTTCTCGAAGAGCGTCGCACCGAGCGCCTGGGCGACCCCGCCCTCGACCTGGCCCCGGCACTGCATCGGGTTCATCACCTTGCCCGCGTCGGCCGCGTGCACGCTGCGCAGGATGCGGATCTCGCCGGTGCCCGGATCGACGGCGACCCTGAACCACTGCGCGTTGAAGGCCACCGAGCGGGGCGTCCCGCCGAAGTGCCCGTCGGCACTGAACTCCTCGCCGACCGTCGCACCCGCCGTGTGCAGCTCCTTCAGGGTGAGGCGGCCGCCCGGGTGCAGTACGGCTTCCTCGGCCAACGCGCAGTGGGCGCGTGGGAGTCGCAGATGGGCGGCGGTGAAGTCGAGGAGTTGGTCGGCGAGGGCGCGGGTGGCGCGCAGCGTGGCCTTGCCCGCCACCACCGTGCCCGTGGAGGCGAAGGCGCCCGTGTCATGGCGTACGACGTCGGTGTCGGACTGGCGGACGGTGATCCGGTCGACGGTGGTGGCGAGTTCACCGGCCGCGATCTGGCGGTGGACGGTCGTCGTGCCGTTGCCGAACTCGGCTGTGCCCACGGCGAGATCGAAGCCTCCGTCGGGGAGGAGGCTCGCCTTCGCGTCGGCGATGTGGCCGCCGGGCGGGCCGGTCGCGATCATCGCCAGGGCCGTGCCCTCGCCCACCAGCCAGCCGTCCGGGGGGAGTTGGGAGGCGGGCTCCGCCTGCGCCCGGCGGACTATGGCGATGCACTGGTCGAGGCCGTAGCTCGCGATGTGCAGGTCCTCCTCCTCGCCGCCGGGGGTGATCATCGCCTCGCCGGGGCCGATGATGTTCCTCGCCTTGAACTCCAGTGGGTCCAGGTCGAGTTGGCGGGCGAGTTCGTCGAGCGCGGACTCCACGGCGAACATCACCTGACCTAGGCCGTAGCCGCGGAAGGCACCCGCCGGGACGGTGTGCGTGTAGACGGAGAAGGCGTCGACCTTCTTGTGCGGGGCGCGGTAGACGGCCATCGACTCGCCGACGCTGTGGAACATGACGGCGGGGCCGTGGTTGCCGTAGGCGCCGGTGTTGGAGACAACTCGTAGTTGGAGTGCGGTGAGTTGGCCGTCTCGGCGGGCGCCTGCCTTCACGTTGATCGTGAACGGGTGGCGGGTGGTGGCCCCGTAGAACTGTTCGGCGCGGGTGTACTCCAACTTCACCGGGCGGCGCAGGCGTAGGACCGCGAGGGTCACGATGTCCTCGACAAGCATCTCCTGTTTGCCGCCGAAGCCGCCGCCGACCCGGCCGGCGACGACCCGGACCTGTTCCTCGGGGAGGTCGTACAGCGCGCACAGGGCGCGGCGGGTGAGGAACGGGGTCTGTGAACTGGTGCGTACCGTAAGCCTGTTGTCCTCGTCGAACCACGCCACCGCGCCGTGTGTCTCCAGGCTCGCGTGCTGGACGCGCTGGGTGCGGTAGGTGTCCTCGTACACGGCGTCGGCCTCGGCGAAGCCCGTCTCCACGCTGCCGATCTCGCCGTGTGCCTCGCCGACCACGTTGTCGTGGGGGCGCGAAATCCTCGCCGTAGCAGCGTCCTTGTCGTGCACGACCGGGGCGCCCGGACGCATCGCCTCCTCCGGGTCGAGGACCGACGGCAGGATCTCGTACGTCACCTCGACGCGTCGGCAGCCCTCCTCGGCGGCGGCCTCGCTGTCGGCGACGACGGCGGCGACGCGTTGGCCGACGTAGCGGACGGTGTCGTCGAGGACGCGGGTGTCGTCCGGGTCCTCGGTGGGGTGTTCGTGGCGGGCCGTGGAGAAGTGGCGTTCTGGGGCGTCGTAGTGGGTGAACACGGCTTGCACGCCTGGGACTTGGAGAGCAGCAGCGGTGTCGATCGCGGTGATGCGGGCGTGGGCGTGCGGGGAGCGGAGGAGCTTCATGTGGAGCAGGCCGGGGACGTCGATGTCGAAGGTGTAGCGGGCGGTGCCCGTGACCACCTGGGGGCCGGCCGGGGCAGGGAGGTTGCGGCCCACCGCCTCGCCCGCGCCCGGTGCTTCGGCGTGGCAGACGCCTCGCACCGCGTCCTCGATGGCGCGGTAGCCGGTGCAGCGGCACAGGTTGCCCTTGAACGCCCGGGGGAGATCGGTGAGTTGGTCCTCGTCCAGGGCTGCTGTCGTCATCAGGAAGCCGGCTGTGCAGAAGCCGCACTGGAAGCCCTGGGCGTCCAGGAACCTCCGTTGAACCGGGTGGAGTTCGCCGTTCTCGGCGGCCAGGCCCTCGACCGTTGTGACGGTGCGGCCGTCGGCGCGGAAGGCCGGGTAGAGGCAGCTGTGCACCGGCTCGCCGTCCACGTGGACCGTGCAGGCGCCGCAGTCGCCCGCGTCGCAGCCCTTCTTCACGCCGAACCAGCCGCGTTCGCGGAGGTACGTGCGCAGACACTGACCCGGGCGGGGTTCCTCGGTGAAGGGCCGGCCATTGACATCGATCTTCATGCCGCTGCCTCTCCCAGCTCCCGGCGGATCTCCTCCGCGTACCGGAACGTCAGGTGCGCCCGCCACTCGGGCAGCCCGTGGATGTCGTCGAACCAGTCGTCGTCCGCGATGGAGGAGGCGATCGCGGTGCGCAGTTGCTCGGGTGTGGGTGGCAGGGGGAACCACAGGCGGAACGGGCGGACCGTCGACGCGGTGATCGTCAGCGCCAGTGAGCCGTCGAGTGGGTCCAGGGCGCCGATGACCAGGACTCCGGAGCGGCCGAGGCCGTAGAGCGAGGCCTGGCGGAAGGCCGTACGGCAGGTCAGGGCGCGGGCCGGGACGGTGATCGAGCGGAGCAGTTCGCCGGCGGCCAGGTCCTTGCGGCCCGCGCCGGTCACGAAGTCGGCGACGCGGACGCGGCGTCGTAGCCCGTCCTGGGACAGGAGGAGGCACTCGGCGTCCAGGGCGGCCGTGAGGGAGATCATCGGGCCTGCGGGCAGGGCGTTGCAGAGGTTGCCGCCGACCGTCGCCATGTTCCAGATCTTGAAGGAGGCGAGGAAGGCGCGGCAGCACTGTTCGAGGAGCGGAGCCGCGGCGGTCGTCAACTCCTTCGCGAAACGGGAGAGTTGGGCGATCGTGCAGGTGGCGGCGATCTCCAGGGAACCGTCCGGGTGGCGCTCGACGGGCGTCCAGCCGGTGCGGCTCAGGTCCACCAGGCGGCGCAGGTGCGGTTGCGGCTCGGAGAAGAGATAGGTGCCGCCGCCGAGCCAGGCGTCGCCCGGCCGCCAGGGTGTCGACTGCCGGGCGTCGAGGATCTCGGCCACCGTGTTCAGGTCCATGACCGCCAGTGAAGCAACGCGGAGCGGGTCGGGACGACTGGTTCACAGCACGGAAACGCCGACGTTCCAGGGCCGGACACTGGAGGATCGACCAAGAGGCGTTTCGGCCGATTGGTCTTGCACTTACCATGCAATCACTCGCATTCACCTGGCGGATGCGAGATGCGAGGAGCCGGAACCATGCACGTCGAACACCTTCTTCAGGACAAGTCCCTCGGCCTGCGCCTGCTGTGGGCCGAGGACGCCCAGCTGGCCCGGGAGATCAGCGGAGTGACCGTGACCGACCTGGAGGACCCCGCGCGGTTCGTGCGCCGGGACGAGGTGGTGCTCAGCGGGCTGGTGTGGTGGTCCGCCGAGGACGGGCCCGGGAGGGCCGAGCGGTTCGTGTCCGCGCTGCGTGGTGCGGGGGCCGCCGCGCTGCTCGCGGGGGAGGAGACGCACGGGTCGGTGCCGGACGACCTCGTCGAGGCCTGTGTGCGGCACGGGGTGCCGGTGGCCGCCGTGCCGGCGCACATCATGTTCCGCGCGATCACCGACACCGTGTACCTCGGGCGGTGGGGCGAGCTGAGCCGTCGGCACACGCTGCCGGAGAACGTGCGGGGGCGGCTGAGCCGGATGGCCGCGCAGGGTGCCGGTCCTGAGGCGATCATGGCGACCGCCTTCGCGCATCTCGAACGGGCCGTCGCGTATGTCCTCACGCCGTCTGGGAGGACGGTCGCGGCGACGCAGGGCGCTGGAGCGATACCGGTGGGGAAGGCGGCCGGGCTGCTGGCGGAGGCCGTGCCCGTCGATGCGGATGGGGTCTCGCCGTACGAGCGTTGGCATCTGTACCTTCCCGACCCCGACGACGCGCCGCCGCGCATGGTGCACGAACTGGCCTCCGTGCTGGGGCGTTGCCAGGAGGCGCGGGTGCGGGCGCGGGCCGAAGAGCGGCAGACGGCGGACGAGTTGGGGGCGTTGCTCGCCGTGGAGGGTGGTGATGGTGCGGCTGTGGTGGCGGCGTTGCGGGCGTGCGGGTTGCCGGACGCGGGGCCGTATCGGGTGCTCGTCGCGGAGACCGGGGCGCAGCGGGCCGGGCTCGCCGAGGGGGCGTTGGCCGAGGTGGTCGCGCATGTGGTGCCGGGGGAGGGCGCTGTGGGGCGGCTGCCGGACGGTACCGCCTTCGCGGTCGTCACCCGGGGCGAGGTCGACGCGCTCAGTGAGGTGTGGCCGCTCGTCGCCGCCGGTGAAGCCGCCGTACCGCTGTACGGCGGGACCGGGGCGCCCGTTGACGCGGCGAAGGAGCTCAACGGGGCGCTGGCGGAGGCGCGTTACGCACTCGCCTCGGCGCGGAGTACCGCTGAGGTGGGCGGCTCCGCGCTCACCGATGCTTCCACCCTGACGGGGCTCGACGCGCTGCTCACCGGTGTTCCGGCGGAGGTCCGTACCGCCTACAGCCGTACCGTCCTCGGTCAACTGCGCTCCAACGCCGTCCTGTTGGAGACGCTGGAGACCTTTCTGGCCTGTGACGGTTCCTGGGCGCGGACGGCGGAGGCGCTGCATCTGCACGTCAACTCCGTGCACTACCGCATCGGGCGCATCGAGCACTTCACCGGCCGTGACCTCTCCCGCCTCTACGACCGCCTCGACCTGTGGGCGGCCCTGTTGTGCCGGGCGGACAGCGCCTAACCTGCACGTTCCGGGGTTCCATCGTTCCCGGGGAGGTTGGGCATGCTGCTGCGTCAGCTGGAGTACCTCGTCGCGCTCGCCCGTGAGCGGCACTTCGCGCGCGCCGCGGCGGCCTGCTACGTCTCGCAGCCCTCGCTGTCGGCCGCGATCCGGCGCCTGGAGCACGAGTTGGACGTGCCGATCGTGCGGCGCGGCAGACGGTACGAGGGGCTGACCCCGGAGGGTGAGGTGGTGCTGGCCTGGGCGCACCGCATCCTGGCCGAACGGGACGCCCTGCACCAGGAGTTGTCGGCGCTGCGGGGCGGACTGACCGGCACGCTGCGGCTGGGTGTGGTGCCCACCGCGCTGCCCGCCGCCTCCCTCCTCACCACCCCGTTCTGCGTACGGCATCCCCGGGCCCGGGTCGCCCTGGAGTCGCTGTCGTCCGTCGGCATCACCCAGGGGCTCGCCGAGTTCGAGCTGGACGCGGCGATGACGTACCTGGACGACGACACCCTGCGCAACGTCCGCCGCTTCCCGCTCTACGAGGAGCGGTACGTCCTCCTGACTCCCGTCGACGGGCCACTCGCCGGTGTCACCAAAGCCAGTTGGGCCCAGGCGGCCACGCTTCCCCTCTGCCTGCTCAACTCCCGGATGCGCAACCGCCGCATCATCGACGAGTGCTTCGCCGCCGAGGGCGCGACGGCCTCCCCGGCGATCGAGTCGGACAGCGTCGCCGGGCTCTACACACTGCTGCCCGGGGGCCGTTGGTCCAGCGTGATCTCGCACGCGTGGCTGCACATGTTCGACGTACCGGACGGGATGCGGGTCGTACCGCTCAAGGGGCCCGCGCACGGCCCCCGCGTCGGACTGGTCGTCGCCCGCAGCGACCCCCAATCGGTGCTGGCGGAGGCGCTGTTGAAGGTGGCCCGGGAGGCGGGCGTACGGGACGCGCTCGACGAGCTGCTGCACACCTATCTGGGCGGCGACGCACGCTGATAGGAGTGGGCTATGTCGGCATAGCAACGTTCGCTTTGACCAGGGCGATCGACCCCGAGGATCGTGAAGTGCACCTTCCGACAACGGAGTTGAGGAGCCGCGACATGGCCAAGGTTCT
>Ga0307510_10007529_pt1 | contig 12968 bp, 9 predicted proteins | sample 12_EM_MG_FD_207224 | JGI IMG/M metagenome (GOLD analysis project Ga0307510, IMG submission 207224) | Populus trichocarpa ectomycorrhiza microbial communities from riparian zone in the Pacific Northwest, United States - 12_EM | ecosystem: Host-associated > Plants > Roots > Unclassified | place... | reverse complement strand
AACCATGTTAATTCTATCTCTCTCTTTTTTTTAAAGAAAAAAAAACATTTCTTTTGTATTGATTTACGTTGTATAGATGCTGAGTTAATAATTTGAATATATTAAATGATCTATATTAATTTATGTAATTAATTACTAATGATAGAAGGGTAATGCTTAAAGACATGATCCCGTAATATATATGAATATATATATATATATATATATATATATATAAGTAGTAGTCATATTTTTTGCCATGTAAACATTAGTAAAATAAAAATAAAAATAAAAATTTACCTATAGAATTATCGATTTGAAAGATTTATTTAACGAATGTGGTTTTTAAGGCCCCGTCAATGCCCAAGCTATATTTGTAAGCAACGAAGAAACTCCACTGCGTCCAATATATAGAGATCCGGTGAGTTTTATTTTTATTTATTTTTGTTATTATTATTAATTTTAATTTAAGGTCTCAGTTGCATAATCTTAATCATAAAATTTGGTTCATTATGCTTCTATAATCACACTTTCTCCGTCACAAAATAATAGTTTGGTACGTAGGATGATAAAAATCATAGTCTATTAAAAGTGTTTTATACTTCTATTGTAGAATTTTTTATTTTCCGCAAGTCGGCAATGGAATTGTAGTTCTTAAAACTTGGTAAATAAATTAAAGTTTTTGACTTTGCATACCAATCAACCATCACCCTGGAGTCACTCATTCTGCTGCTAAATGAATTATGATTAATTATTTTTATTAAAACAATATTTTTTTTATTTTTTATTTTTTTAATGTTGATCCAACCAAGTTTAAATTGGGTTTTTTCAGGTTAACCGAGTTTTGTCTTGTTAATATTTTTCGATTCAATTTAAAATTTAATTCAAGTATAAGTCTAAATCGTGGTTTCCAAGTCAACCTGTAAGCTTAGTAACTAAGTGTTTGTTTGGTAATGTGATTCTTGATACTTTTTAATTAAAAATATATTAAAATAATATTTTTTATTTTTATTTATTTTTAATATTAGCATATTAAAACTATAAAAATATACCTAAAAAATATATATATTTTTCATATAAAAATAATTTTAAAAGTAGAAGCTGGGAATTGGGCATTAACCATGCACATGCATGAGACAAGGAATACGAGGGAGGACTACTTTTATTATTTGGCCCAAGATCCATTGGGACTCAATGATGAAATATATAATGTAGTAATTTCTTTTGCACTCATGTTTTCTCCTATCAGGTCCATGATTTTGGATTCTTTTCTTATGATCCTGGTGCGATACAATTTTTGAACTATGAGGAGATTCCTCTTGCCCCTGAGGCTGCTTCTGTTGGACTGGAAATCAGAGTTATTGGAAATGATAGTTCTGAGAAGGTATATATTTACCCCTTCACGTTTGAAGTTACTGTTGTGTTTATATTGCTTTGTTACTTGGAAGCAAAATTTGAAAGGGAATATGCATTTTCAATGGCAATTTTGGTTGGAACTTGGCACATATTTTGTCCTTGAGACAACAGATTGTTGGTTTCTTCTTGGTGAGCAAATCACTTCCTGTTACTACTTTATTATGGTGATAAAGTCTTCTGTTTACAGGTTTCCATTTTGTCTGGTATCCTTGCTCGTCTGGATCGAAATGCTCCTGCTTATGAAAAGTATGGTAAATTTATTCTCTTCAATACTCTTCTTGGATGATAGGCATTAGGATTATATATACATAAATGGCTTCATCCCAGTTATCGAGTTTGCTCATTTTATCAAGTTACGATTTTGAGCCAATATGTATCTCCCAAAAGTTGTCATTTTTCTGCAGAGTAGGGCTTGCTCCCGCTCCCTAACATTGTAACTCTTTTTCTCTGTAATCTTGGGGTTAACTTTTCTTGACTATGCTATAGATTCAATACTCCCAATCTACAAATGCACTGTCCGCATATTTATGGAAGAGGGTCATATTCAAACACATTTATAGCTGCGAATTTGAACGAAACAGATGATTTGGGCTATGGTTTCATGTAATGATTTTAAAATTTGATAAACATGGATATGGTGCATTAGGTTTACTGTGGCTGTTACTTGGCCCTCTAGAGTTTTGAACTATAGAGAGCAATGAATTAGTAATCACAGTAGTGTTGTTAGTCAATGATAATATGGAAGATTTTTCTTGGCTGTTCTTCAGCACTTCATACACTTTCTTTTAATGGTGACTGTTATTTGCTGCAGAGATGGTTATAATGACTTCAATACCTTCTACCTGCAAGTAAGTAGTTTATTCATTAATGCTACCAATTGAAGGCCAAATTATTTGTGTTACTCGAATTGTTATTGAATTCATAATGAGGGATGTTAGACAATAATATAAATCATATCTTAGGACTTCATCTAACAGTTTAAGTTATTGAGTTGAGATGGTTTTTGACATGGTATTAGAGCATTGATGATCAGGTGATCACGAGTTCGAATCTCACCATCTCCATTTATTTGATAAAAATTAAGCACAAGGTAGTGTGAATTTGTGCAAGTTTAAAGCCCACTTGATAAGGTATCTTAGAAAATAATATAAATTGTATCTTGGAACCTCACCTAATAGTTTAAGCTATTAGGTTAAGATGGTTCTTTGACAATGGACCTAAGCCCACAATCTTATGAATGTGAGATTCTATATTGTCAATTGCTTCTTAGTTTCTAGTAGGAATTTGTGACTATAAATAACTCCGGCTTCATGGTTATTTAATAGACTGCTCTTCATGTTCGGTATCATTCAATTTCAGGCAGCATCTGGAACTAAGCCTGGTTCCAGTGGTTCCCCTGTAATTGATAAGCAAGGTAGGGCAGTGGCCTTGAATGCTGGGAGCAGTTCATCAAGTTCATCAGCCTTCTATTTACCTTTAGAGAGAGTGAGTATTCTATTACTTAAGGGCCTATTTATTATTTTGTGGTTAAGGAGCTATCTAAAATGCACTGCAACTCTTGCAGCAAGATATGAATTTAATGGAGATGACTCTCGAGAATTTAGTAAATAAAACAGCAAGCTCCGTGTTTTTTTTTTGTTTGTTCTTTTTTCAAGTCACCTATAAACACAAATTAAAGTGCATAATTTTTCCGAATAATATCCTCTTGGGAAATATAAAGTTGAATAATGTAGAGTCTCACTCAAGAACAAAACTCTTATGTGAATTCAACTCTGAAATCTTAGGCTCTTAATTATTCATGTGTTTGGTTTTCAACATATAAGCTTTTGAACAAAATTCTACATTTCTTGGGAACTGATATATATGTTTGCTTAATTTCAGGTTGTTAGGGCATTGAGACTTCTTCAGAAGTGCAAAGATGCTCATGCCAATAAATGGGAGACAGTATCCATACCTCGTGGTACACTTCAGGTCTGTTGTTTATATTACTTCCAAAATTATTGTGATTGGTGGTCCTTGGGAAATTGGGAGATATATGTTTTCTGCATATTTTTAACCAGGAGAATCACAAAATTAATAGTGAACTTTTAAGTTTAAATGTTCAAGTACTCAACTTATTTTTGTTTTTCAATGTTCTGTCTCAACTCTTTAAAGTCGACAAGATGCTAATATGGTCAAGTTTTGCTAACAAATGTTGATACGCAAGCGTGCGTGCTAAATAATCTTAAAAGTAGTTTTCCATTATGGCTTCCTCAAAATAATATTCTCCATTGAGATGGATCAATCCCATATTCTTGTTCTTAAGAATATTGATGTTTTGCTTGTCTTATTTTCATATATGATTACACTATCTAAGGCTCTTTTTTTTTCCTTTCGATTCAACATAATATAGTGATTTATGATACAGGTAACATTTTGCCATAAGGGATTTGATGAGACACGCCGACTTGGTCTTCGAAGTGAAACAGAGCAGGTATTTCTTTCTCATGAGTAATTGCTTGGAATATCCGTAGGTTTCTCATTCTGCTATTAACTTTTTAGATGGTACGAAATGCGTCTCTACTAGGTGAAACCGGAATGCTTGTTGTTGACTCTGTGGTGAGCATACTTTGTGCTTTCAGATTCCAAATTGTCAATGAAGAATTTCTTTAGCAACACTTGCTTACTTTTATTGCTTCTATGATCATGGACTTCTATAGGTGCCAGGTGGTCCAGCTTATGGGCAACTAGAGCCAGGGGATATGCTTGTTTCCGTGGATGGGGAGGTAAGTTATTCCTTTATTCACACAACTTTCTTGAGTCTTGGTTAACTGCAATGAGCAATCTTAACCCATGAATGTGAATTCTAGCTTGCTGTTGCAAATAGAAGGACCAGTTTCAAATGATCCTCTCTCTCTCTCTCTCTCTCTCTTTTCATGACGTCCTCTTGCCTTATATATACATTGTGGCTCTAGTTTTGGGGCTCCTTTTTCTTTGTCTGTTTCGTACTGGACCTGATTGTGCATGTGTATCAGAGCTCTCTCCCCTAAAGACCTCGTTAACAGTACAATGCTGCATTTGTTATAGTGGGGGCTATAGTAAATAGTAGTCTCAAGACAATGGTAAAAAAATGTATTTGTTCTCATTAGTTTCACAGTGAAAGTTCTCTCTAAAGAACCTGCTGTGAAGATTAAAGTCTATGAGATGTTAGGCACTTCAAATTGCCTTTCTGTTTTTGTTCTCATTAGTTCCAGAGTGAATTAATTTGTAAGATTTTAAAGGTACATCATCCGATTTTTCTATGTTACATGTGTCAAAATTTGGAATTCTATGGAAAATATAGAAGACGTTTCATTTCAAACCAACAATCTTCTGATTATTTTCATATTGCATAGAGTTTGAATACACTGTTTGATGAATTTCTCTGTGTAGTTAACTACTCGGTTTTTGAAATTGGAGACATTACTAGATGACAATGTTGATCAAAAGATTGGGTTACAGATTGAAAGGGGTGGCATATCATTGACTGTTAATTTAACGGTAAGTTTAACACTAACTTAATAATTATCTAAACTTATTTGGTGTTTCTAATTTCATGAGAGAAAATTCTTTAAATAGCTTGTTTTAGTATGACTTTCATATTATCTTGATTGGACAGGGTTTCAAGTGTCAAACAACATGCTTTCATGTTTATGTGTTTCTGTTGTTTGGTCATTAGTGCCATATCTTGTATTTGTATCCTGCTTCATGGTTTCATATCTTAGGGTGTTTATGAGTGTGGTAGCAATTGTTTTTCGCTCAGAAATGCATTAAAATAAAGTTTTTTTATTTTTTAAAAAATAATTTTTGACATCAACACATCAAAATGATCCAAAAACTTTAAAAAATAATTTTAAGCAAAAACAAAATCAAAATTTGGTGAAAAGTAGGTTGCATTGCAACCCCCAAACACCCCCTTAATCTATATTGGTGTTATTATTTGTTCACATTCCTCTCCCAGGATCATTTGTGTTCCGTATTTCCTTAGCTTCTTACAAAAGAGGACTTGTCATATTTCTATCTTTCACTTCAGGTTCAGGATTTACACACAATAACTCCTAATCATTTCTTAGAAGTAAGCGGTGCAGTGATACACCCATTGTCTTATCAACAGGTAGGGTGGATTAAATTATTTATTCAGATAGCATTACTTTGAAGTACTTAAAACTGATGCTCATATTTTTATTCTGCTTGTAAATGCGTATGTTTTCTCGTTACTGTGAACATCTTGACATGTGCAACTTTTGTGTGAAACAGGCCAGAAACTTCTCTATCCAATGTGGTCTTGTATATGTTGCAGAACCTGGGTTAGTTTATCCAGATCTTTTCACAATTTTAATTTGGCTTCTCTTGCATTTATTTGATTACCTGAATGGAAGTGATAGAAAACTATAGGCTATATAGTATGTAGAATCAGTTGTCTCTACCTCAGTAGCTTGAAATGCCTTATCTGAATGCATGTAGCATTTGTTTAATGTAATCTATATTTTTCTTAGCAAGCTTTTTCTTTATTGATAATGTAAGTACCTCATTTTGTTTTGATGATTAAAACAATTTAAATTGCCCTGGATTCAAGGATTAATATATCCTGAACATCTGCTTGTCAGATTTGAGACTGAAAGAGAAGAAAAATTGAGAGGAAAAAAAAATATGGATGCAGATTTCAGTTCAAGTTCCTTGCCATGCCATCATCAAGTTTTTTTGCTGATGTTGAGATATAACTGTCATGGTCTGCAGGTATATGCTACAGAGATCTGGAGTTCCTTGCCATGCCATCATTAAGAAGTTTTCTGGTGTTGAGATATCACAACTAGAAGAACTAATCTCGGTTTTCTCTAAGCTATCAAGGGGTGCTCGAGTGCCATTGGAGTATATAAGGCACAATGATCGTCATCGAGCGAAGGTATGCAATGCATGAGCTGCTGAGGAAAATGTTACCTAGTGGATATGTTGTTATGCACTGCATTTTTTTTTTATTGTTTAAGTTTTCAGATATCTGGTCTTCTGTGTATTCTTTATTTCTGAACAATACAGATCAACTATTCTTTTCTTTGCGTAAATCAATGGATAATTGAATATAAACATTGGGTGCCTGAGGAAGTGAGAATTCTAATTTTTAGAATAGAAATTTGGATGATCTCTCTGTGTCTGTGCACATGTGCTTGAGTGAGTGTGTTCAAGCCTGTGCATGTGTGCTTCGGCGTGTCTTCATGCATCGCTGTGCCCTTTTATTCTGGTGATTGTGTTTAGGATATTGATGGATTTTTGTTTACTGTTGTGATGCCTGCAGTCTGTGATAGTCTGTATTGATCGCCATGAATGGTATGATGCTCCAAAGATATACACTCGGGATGATAGTTCGGGTTTATGGATAGCGAGGCCTGCTATTCAACCTAAGTTCCTGCCGCTGTCATCTTGTAGCAGTGATGCTGAACAACATCCAAAAATTCAATCTTTTTCATTATCTGGTGAATCTACTCTGGCAAAACATATGCATCAATCTAACAAACAGGAGTTGACAAATGGTGTTGCGAGGATAGAAGACAGTAATGGACATATTTCTAAGGAAGCCCATTCTGGAGAAGAATACGATGCTAAAACTAAGGAGTGCCAAGAACAGGGGCATTTTTCTTCTAAGGAAATTGTCGCTGCCAACTGCTCTTCTCGTGAAATTGGAGAAATTAAATTGAAGGATCCAAGTACCACAGAAAAAACAGTGTTGAATGGCATTGAAACTGCAACTTCAACTGCTTCATTTGCAGAAAGTTTGATAGAGCCAGCTCTTGTCACGCTCGAGGTAATATCTAACAATTTTTAACTCACAATCGCCTTGAATCAGCAGCCTGCTTTCACTTAAATGCTTTGACTTCTAGTAATCTATTCTGAAACCTCTGTATTCATTCCTGATATAGCTTTATGAATTTCTTTTCCTTGGAAGAAAAAACTTTTGCCACGTTCAACTTGATGATGAATATTGAAGGGGCATGCAACTTTACTCTTTAGATTGCACAAATAACCATCATGTTGGATGTCCCTTAAATATTCATCATCATGTTGAGCATGCTTAACTTGATACTGATTTTTGAAAATAGACCCTTAATTTGTTGTTCAAACATGTAGAATTCAGTCCACCACTTCTTTTTAATAAGTTTATTGTTCATGTTGGAGGGAGCTGGGAGCCATTTTATTCAGTACCTTACAATGGATAGTATGACCTTAATTTCTGTGGAATTTTCACCAAGCTGTCTCAGTAATGACCTCAACCCAAAAGGAGCACAATGCCATTAGCAATCTACCTTTTTATGAAGCTCATATGCCACCTTTTATCTAATATTAGGTGCTGCTGTATTGACTTTTTGGGTTCTCCATCCTTGTTATAATGCTTCTTTTTATGCTTTTCTTGCAAATGATGTTGAATGTGTTAGAATTTCTCTCCATAAATGTTTGTTGTGAGAGCTTACATTAGCATGGTGTCTTAGTGCTTTTTAAGAGTGTACTACCAATCTTTGTTCTCTTTTAAATCTATCTCATTAATGAAGTAAATACATCTTTATACTTTCAGGTTGATGTCCCACCATCTTGTTTGCTTGATGGTGTCAAGTCAGTGGCGTCTTGTGGGACTGGTGTTATCGTGCATCATTCTCAATGTATGGGGTTGGTTGCAATTGACAAGAACACAGTCGAAATATCTGCATGCGATGTGATTCTATCATTTGCTGCATTTCCTATTCAAATCCCTGGGGAGGTAAGATTCTGAGAAGTAGAGATGCTGGAAACCATTGTTGGTTCTTTCATTTACTGCCTAAACTCCATTGCAGGTTGTGTTTGTTCATCCAGTTTACAATTTTGCTCTTGTTGGTTATGACCCCTCTGCTCTTGGAGCTGATGGTGCTTCAATGGTTCATGCTGCTGAACTACTTCCAGGTGCGTTTAATTATGCATTTATTCTCTAGTGATATTATATGACAAAGTGCGAGTTTCTTTAGCCTTTAAATTCCAAACTGCTATTTTGTTTAGTTGCAGAAAGAGAATCTTCACATTTTAGCTTTATAGTGAAAATTTTTGTCTGATAAATATGGTTCTTCAAAACCATGGAGTGAACGAGGAGGAAAGACGTGGGTTTTACCCAGAGGATGAGGGTTTTTCTGGAGCTGGTAAAAAGAAAAGCAGAGCCAAAATTCAAGCTTTTTGAGCTTTTCTAGGAAAAACTCAAGGTCATCTCCACTCAATAAAATTTTGACTTGAGCATAGCTCAGTGAGTTTGCTTCCAAGGCAAAACTCAAGCTTGACTCATTTAAGTTATTGAAAGAAGCAATTAACATTGAAAATCTTACAATCACCAAATAATTGCTAGTTTTACCACTGACTCATATGAGCAGTTACGAGGCAAATTTAAATCCACAAATAAAAAATTCAGGCCAGGCTGGCCAGCTGACTTATAGAATCACATCCAAAAATAATCTACCTTGGCCCTTTTACTTGATTACGCTTGCTTGATAACTCCTTTCATTTCAGCATTATTTGCCTATTTTTTGTTTGTATGTTTTTGCTTAGCAAGTAATTGTGATATTATATATCTCCAAGCTGGTCACTGTAAGGATTATGTTTGTACTTTTTGAGACAGAGCCTGCACTATGTAGGGGAGATAGAGTGTATCTTGTTGGATTAAGTAAAAATCTACGAGCACAGTCTAGGAAATCTACTGTAACAAATCCATGTCTCGCCTTATATGTTCACCAAGTTGATCGTCCACGGTACGGAGCAACAAATATGGAAGTGATTGAACTTGATTCTGGTAAGAGAACAGATCTTAATTTCCCAAATCTTGGTTTATATTGGTTTCAAATGTCTATTTTATGTGGTATTTCAGGTTTTGGCAGTGAATTCACCGGCGTGCTGTGTGATGAGCGTGGAAAGGTGCGGGCTATATGGGGGAGCTTTTCAAATCAGGTTTCATGGTTAATTTGCTTCTCATAGTTTGCTTTGTTATGCTGGCATTTACAATTATTGAATCTCCATTTTCAACCAAAATCTGTTGGCATTACATCACAGGATTATCAATTTGTTCGAGGTATCCCAATATATATGATCAGCCAAATAGTTGACAGTATTGTATGTGGTGGAAATGGGCCATCTCTTCTCATAAATGGTGTCAAAAGGGGAATGCCACTTATTAGGACTTTGGAGGTTTCACTTTGTCCCATGTTGCTTTCAGAGGCCCGGAATTTCGGTCTCAGCAATGATTGGATTCAAGTATGCGTTCTTCCTGGATATTTTTATTTCTCCTATCTTTGCTTGTGTGCTGTATTCGCATATTGTTCCTTAGGCCTTGGAAGCATGTAATTGTAAACAGAAATTTATACTAGTCTGTAATTTTTCGGTTATGTGCTTTTCAAATAAGTAACATTTCCAAAGAAGATTGTTCCAATTAATACCATGATTGCAGACTGCTAAAACCTTGAGTTGTAAAGAGTGAGCATTTTCCAGTCTTTCACATGCTGGGTAACTGATCTTGAACTTAGCATACTTTTGCAGCAAAATTTTGTAGGGTAAGGGCCTTTTATTATTCTGAATATCAACTATTAACTGTTATTTACTGTAGGCACTTGACGAGAAAGATCCAGTTAGACGACAAGTTTTGTGTGTAGAAGGTAGTTATGCTGGATCTAAAGCTGAGAACGTATTAAAACAAAGTGACATGTTGTTGGCAGTCAACAAAGAGTCAATTACTTGCTTCCGTGACATAGAAAATGCTTGTCAAGCATTAGAGGAGTGTGGTGGCAGTGATGGGAAGCTTAAAATAACCGTCTTTCGCCAGGTAAGTATGTATAATGACTGTTTGAACTGATCAGAAAGAAGTATTGTAATTTTCTTGCTAGAAATGAATGCACGTATCTTCTAATATGTCATTAATGTGAGAAAATAATTTATTTGATTATGTCTTTTGTGTGGCTTGCCAGGGATGTGAAGTCGATCTTCTTGTTGGAACAGATGTTAGGGATGGGAATGGCACCACACGAGCGATAAGTTGGTGTGGGTGTCTTGTTCAGGATTCTCATCCAGCAGTGCGTACTCTTGGATTTCTTCCTGATGAAGGTTATGGAGTATTTGTGACAAAGTAAGGATTTCTTTGTCTCAGAATTTCCTGTCTCCTTGGGAATAACAACAGCCTGACAGTGATGAAAACTACATGTGGGATTTCCTTTATTTTAATGCAAAAGTGCTTTATACGGTCGTGGGAAAATGGAACAAAAAGATCCATATAGCTAACCCCATCTAGTTTGGGATTGCGGCTCAGTGGTAGTTGTTGTTGTAATGCAAGAACGCATTTACATGGCCTCCAATAAGAAGTTGATTAGTTGACATCTTTTTAATCCGACAACTTGGGCCTAAAATGTTGGCGGATTGCTTATATACTGAGCTCATTAACTGGTAGACTCAGAACTGTAATTCTGGGAACAAGCAAATGTTGATTGTTAGATTTGTTAAGCTTAACTTTGTAAAAATATAGATTATTGCATCATAGACACATGGCTTTCTTTCAACAAAAGCCATCCTACCAGAATTCCTCGAATGTCTGAGGAGTGGCATAGAAGGAAATTTTGTGTTGACTCGTATTTCCGCTTCAATGATAACCAGTTACAACATCTTATCTTCAATGACAATTACTTATAATTTTGTCAGGTGGTCTCTCGGAAGTCCTGCAGATAGATATTGTCTAAGTGCTCTTAAATGGATTGTTCAAGTCAATGGAAAACCAACTTCTGATTTAGATGCCTTTGCTAATGTGGTAAAGGTATGGCTACAGTTCTTTCAGCCTGAAAGCATTTCGTCTCTGATCGATATTACTTTCTTATCAGAATAGCTCAGAAATATGAGAGTTTAACAGTAACATTATTGAGGTTTCTGGTTCTCAAGTCTGTTCAAAAAAGAAACTAGAACAAACTTGATTTTGCTGCATTTGTTTTTTTATTATATTGCTGCATGCGTTTTAATTTCTGAAAATATGTTTCATGATTTTTTGTATCAGGAACTAGGACCTGATGAGTGTGTGCGTGTAAAGACCGTTGACCTGGATGGGAAGCCACAAGTGCAAACACTAAAGCAGGATTTGCACTACTGGCCTACGTGGGAGTTGAGATTTGATCCAGACACCGCAATGTGGCGTAAGAATACAATAAATGCATTAGATTGCAGTAATGGATAAACAGATTGTTCTATCAAATTTTGGTATTCCCTGGATCTTTTGGGATTGAGGATTCAGCTGCACTTGTCTAAGTTTCCAGTTTCTAATTTGATTTCTTTCAATTATCTCGATTATTGTCTGATTGGTCTCCACCCTATGCTGTTCTTAGTGGAGTTTTATGCTGGTTTTTTCTGCAAGAAACCTTGACTACATGGTTTCTCTGCTGCTACTGCTGGTATTCTAGCGTATAGTTTTATGTGGTTTATTGGTCTTGGTTTGATAGCTATAGTTTTGCTCGTTGTAATTTTGGTAGCTCCTGTTTTTTAAATTGTTTTTAATTTAAAAAGAAATTAAATTGATATTTTTTTATGTGTTTTTCAATGGTTTTAATATCTTGATATTAAAAAAAATTATAATTTTTTTAAAATATTATTTTAATATATTTTCAATTAAACAATATTTTTAAAAAAATACTCTATATCATATTATTAAACAATAAAATAGTCTCCGCTAAACTTGATTTTATTAAACAATAAAATTATCTTGTTATATCTTGGCTTCTCTTGATATGGCATCTGCCTAGCGGTGCCTAGGAAATTCATGTCCGGATGCTGCTCTTTCACATGCATGCTTGTGTTGTTTTGATTTCTAGTGTATATTATTACCACGGGAGGAGATAAATCTTAATTCTGCATGATTAAGGTTTTGGCATTATATATCTTTCACAGCACTTTAATTATGATCATCGATCATAAATGGCACGAATATGAAACAACCACTCTTTATGGTTGTTTTAATTTCTTTTAAATTTATTCCTTTTAGAATCTGTTAACTGTAGACACGTGTTACACGGCGGGCCTAATTTTTATTTTTATATAAAAAATAATATTTAAATGTTGCAAACGTGTTTTAAAAAAAAATGACTTGGATTGTAGATTTTATTTAATTAGATAATAAAAATAATAATGATGGTAGATAGATAAAATTAAAAAAATAATCATGATAACATGGGGAAAAAATATTTTTTTTCAAAAGGAGACAAACGATGAAGTTCAATTCCTAGTTCATTAAATATGAAAGCACAAAATTAGGTAAAATAAAGAAACTAAAAAAATCATCTTGAGTCGATTTAAGTTAGCATAACAAACATAGTCCTTGATAATCAAGATCGAGTCAACTCGAGTTATCCCGTCAAATTTATGATCCAAGTCATAAGATCGGGATAACCCGATAGAAAAAAAACAATGAAAACCATAAAGCCCTATTTTTTATTTAAAAAAAAAACAATTTCAACTTGTGTTAACTTTTTAAACATGTGACCTATTTCATTAGACTGAAAACACCATATTTAGAAAAATCATGAAACCTA
>Ga0307510_10007528_pt1 | contig 12969 bp, 9 predicted proteins | sample 12_EM_MG_FD_207224 | JGI IMG/M metagenome (GOLD analysis project Ga0307510, IMG submission 207224) | Populus trichocarpa ectomycorrhiza microbial communities from riparian zone in the Pacific Northwest, United States - 12_EM | ecosystem: Host-associated > Plants > Roots > Unclassified | place... | reverse complement strand
AACCGTGTTAAGGGGAGTTTGAAATTCTGAGACGAGTGAGTGCTCAATAAAAAAACAATTAGCAAGGTAGGACACAACTGTCCCAGATGCATGAACGTTAAGAAGGAAGGAATGTCTATTTTGAAGCCATAAAAAAGTCATTAGCTAGGTAAGACACAACTTCGAAGAAAAGAAAACTACATCAGGATTTTCTACGTCCATTTGAAACTGATGGCACTTTCTTCGAACATGTAATTAGTTTTTTTTTTATAATAATATGGTTGTATTATAATACTCAAATATAGTGGTGTAAAAGTAAAGAATTTGAGATTTACATAATAGGTTTCGAGTTCGAGTCAGGACGTGTATTTTTTATAAGAGTCTGGGACAGCCGAGATTTTACTCATTCACCTGAGCTCATAAAATGCGCTTTTCAAAGGGTGAGGTTTCCTCGAATCCAATATATATATATATATATATATATATAATTGTATTATAATTAAATACCAATGCTTTTTAAAATATATTTGAATTGATGATTGAATTCATATTAAGAACACAATCAAATGGTCTAGATGTATTTTTCTTTATTGTGTATTCTGATTTCTATTAAAAAAATATAGACATAGATTTTTATTTGATTTTAATTTGTATTGCGCACTTACCAATATAATAACATTAAAATTTTTCTTAAAATTACACGATATGTAGAGTGATTTGAGGTGGTAGTAGCTGTTTCCACATTTTTCAAGACGAAAGGGCACACCGCGTGGCCAAGCAAAGTGCATGCACCTGGGCATGATCTTTCCTACCATAAAATATGTTATGCCTCGACTCCCGGCGAAAAGAAACACAAAAAATCAAAACATCATATCAACTGGAACAGTGACTGTTATACAGAATTATATTCTTTAATCTCCTAATTAAATAGAATTATTGTTAAAATTATTATATCAGTATTAAACTATAAAACATGGAAAATACTAAATCTAATATAAAAGTTTTACCGATGTTTGGTTTGATTTACAAGTTCATTTTATTTTTTTTTTATTTTTGGATGAGAAATACTCATAGAAAATAATGATAAAACGAAAGTGATTAATTATTGTAATTTTAATCATTAAAATGATGAAATTTGGTATTTAAAAATTTCATTTGATCAAAAGAGTTTTAATAGCTGTAGTTATTCATTATCAAATCGACTGAAAATAAAAGCTAAGAAAGATATTGAATTTCATTTGAATTTTTTATTGAATTTGACTGCGAATGCCCACTAAGGATACTTTAATGCATCAAGTCGGTTTATTGAGATGTGTATGTTGTCTTTCATGTGTTTTCATGTCAATGATCAGTTCAAAAATGGGTTTCTCCCCGGAACCCATATATTCTTTTTTTATTCTAAAGATGAAATTTCCATTTTGGAAAACTTTAAATATTTTTGGACCTTCTGCTTAATTTGTTGTGTTTGGGAGGACCCTATAATTTCTGGGTTTGAAAAAAAAAAAAACCGACCCTATAATTTATGGGTTGGTTTTATTGTTCATATAAACATAGAACCAACTGATTTTTTTTATTTTCATTTTTTTTTAATTATGCCTTTCTATAGCATAATTAGAAGAAATTAAACCTGAAATTATAGTAAAAATATAATATTTAAAGATTAAGAACTAACATATAAAATACAGAAAAAATATATGGCTAGATTTATATGGTTTTGATTAAGATTTCACCAACAATATGAAATTGCAAAATTCACTTTAGATGTTGTCCATTTTAGAAAATTGACAAAAATGATTTAAAATCATTGTATATGTATTTTTGGTAAATAAATTGTTCAAAAAAACTTTTTTTAAAAAAGAGTGTAATATAAGTTAGAATCCTTAAGTTAAAAGTTAAAACTCTATACTTTTAATTAATTAAAGCAAAATTTTAACTCAATTTTATTAAAAAAAATTTAAATTAAAAGTTATTTCTAATTAAGCATACTTATAATTCTTTTGAGTAAAAAATTAAAAATAACTTGAATCAATTTCTAAAAATCATATCAAATATAACTTACGAGATCCAAACCTATAATTTCATATCACATATCTCTCAAAAGTTAATACAATTTCTTTTCGAACTCTGATATTAAAACTATTCATCACATCATCTCCATAGTAGATTTAGATTTTTTTAATAAATGAACAGAAGTTACAGAATGAATATATCTGGAAAGAAAAGTTTAAATTGTTTAATATCATTTTTGTTTTTTTTTGTTTTTTTAATTTAATTGAAATTTGTTCGGTTGAACATATTTTCTTTTAGCTTTTTTTTTTTTTTAAATGCACTTCTTCTAAATGAGATACTCAAATTGTTGAGACTAGTGCTTGTAATCAAAGTTTAAAAGGCTTTGAACTTGGTTTTTGCCTGACTCCAAGCACTTTGTACCAATCTTGGGTGTCCTAGATCCAACATTGGTCCTAACTCTCGGCAGCTTCAATGCAAACCCCCGACTCAAAGTTAGTAAACCAGGGTTACATAAAGAAATTCTTGATTGAAAAATGATAATTTATGAGAGAAAAAATTAGACTGAGATGAAAAATCCTCAATGAATTTATTTAGATACCAATTGGAATAGAGAAATAGATTGGTATACAAAACGATAGCCCAGTCATAAATCACGTAAATCCCCCAATCAAGTAAAATTATTATTTAAATTATTTTTTTTTATAAATTGAGGTGAAAATAATTAGACAATAATAATAAAAATAACAGAATGGAACTCTAAATAAATTAATGTATGATCTTATACGTGAATAACATTGATCACTGATACAAGTTTCACGAACAATTGCATAAATTTTGACTGAAACTGATAAAGATCTGAAGAAATTTTTATTACAGTTAGATATTAAAATCCCTAAAAAATTAGTTAAAAATCTTGATGATTTAAGCATATAAAATAATATGTAAAAGTAATAACGGTAAATACAAGAAGTGATACATGACTTATTAAGTAGTGGCATTTTTTGTAATTTATGCAAAACAACAGCCAAATATCCATGTGATTTTACTAAGGGAAAAACAATCTAAGAGAAAGATTTTAAAGAGGAAGGATGTTTTAGGAGTGGAATAAATTAGTGAAAGGAAGCTTAGATGGAAGTGAAGAAGTGGAGAGTTGACAAAGACTCACTAGATCAAGTTCAAATTTGGTTGGGTAAGGTTTTTTTACAATCTATTCTCTTTTATTTTAATGCTTTTATAATAAGAGAGAGAAAGAGCTAATTGTTGGGGGAAATGTGTATTTTAATTCTATATGCTCAAAAGTGCTAGATAAAGTAGAATTATGATGACAATTGAAAGAAAAAACATTGACAATTCTAAACCATAGGCCAGCCATAAAAATAATTTGGAGGAAAGGAAGAATTGAGTTAAATTGTGTGATATTAGACATAATGTCATGGCTTTATGATACTAAGACAACTCATTATGTCATGTTGAAAATTGCTAGACTCATTTATGTGGAACCCTACACTAGCTTCGAATAATTTTAAGAATATATACTTCAATTTATACACCTAAATGTTTCCTAAAACAATTTTTCATTTTATATATTCTAGATATCACAAAGTCCTTGTTTTTTGTATAATAATTTGTTTTTATTAATGATTTTTTTTTTAATTTCATGATTACTTTAGTCTTGCCAATGATCAAGTTTCCAGAGTTATTCTTATATCTAGTATCGTTAAAGATAGTTTTACTAGCTTTAGTATCAACCCTTTATATTTAGTCCTCAAGTGTTTTCTGTCAAATAAAACTACTCATGAAATCTTGCGTTATCAATTTAGTCATCCACACTCTTGTATTTTTTATCGAATTCTCTCTAATAAGGCTCAAAACTTGTGTCAAACCCTCTATATCGTTAAAAATGTTCTTTTGATTTCTTTCTTAGCCAATTATCATTTTAATTAAGCAACTTTCCTCTAGGCAAGTCCAATCAATCTCCTTTGGGGTTATTGAAGCATTTTAGTTTGGCTTTTTTATTCTTAGTCTTTAATGATATTTGGGTTCTTTCACTAACCTGCTCAGTGAATGGATATAAATACATTGTTATTTTTGTATATTTGTTATATATATATTTCTTTATGTAATACATTTAAGACTTCTAATGTTTTTATTCAATTTCAAGAGTTAGTTGACACTTAGTTGGAACTAGTATAAAACAATTTGTTTTGTAAAATAAATTCTTATTTTAAAATTGAAAGGATTGCTCATTATATGATTTGTTCTTATACACATGATCAAAATAAGGTCGTGGCACACCGATGAATCGATGAAACTCTATGAATCGCTGTTCAGAAATTGTGTGTTTGGCGTTGGAAAGTTGCCGAATGCTCTGCTTGTTTCTTTGTTCAAAGGCTCCTGGTTTCATGACACCATAAACACAAGTAATCTGGACAATTATTTTCCATTGTTAGATTGCCTAAGCTCCTTGAAGTTGTGCTTTTATGGGTACAAGGATGCATGCTCGGTAGCCCGGCCAGACCCAGAAAAGAATCGCATGGACTTAGTCCAATTACAGACTCTACAGCCATGACTTCGATGGTGAAAGGCAATACAAGTCAGAGGACCTCGGAATCTGCGCGCTATGCACACCGCCAGCGGTGTGTGAATACTGGCACTGGAGATGTGTTTAAACTTAAAAAGTCCTACCCAAGTTGTTGAATGAGAAAATAATGAGTGAATTACCTCGGAATAGATGTTCTACAAAGGACGAATGAAGAAATATAGTTGACCATGCATGTGCAATCATACTCGTAATAATCAAGAATATTCCAAATAAAAAGAAAATCAGCTGCATCGCTAGTAAAAATGTCTCTACATCAGTCATCGTAGGAGGAATGATGAACAGCAACACATCATGGATCAATGGGATCTTCAGACCCACAGCAATGCCAATTGCCAATATTGAAAGGTTTGGCCAGAATCAGGAGTATTCATAGGACATACAGTAATACACTCTCAAACTTCCTGTCAGAAGAGCACGAATGACTGTTTCATCAAGCCTACTGATTTCAAACATTTACATGAAGATATTAAATAAGACTGAGGTTGCTAACACAGTGGTTTCGAAGAAGCTTCTTCTATGTAAGCAATGGCTTCCTCTTCTGAGAGTTGTCCACTTTCAACCAGGCCCTTCACTAAGGTATTGGCATACTCTTTAGAAGGACGGCGCAAGGGAAACTCTCCAAGTTTAAAGCTTTCAGCATCAGAAATCGAACACCTGAATAATCACAAAGTGCAAAATGCTTAGAGAAAAATTCAGAAAAATAAAATCAAACAGCAAAGAAAAAGTCTCAGTGTGTACGTCATAGTCAGTATAGGAATATCACGCTCATTTCCCAAGTAAACAACATTACAGTACCAGCCGCTCTGCATGAGAAACAAAGTGTGAATTTTGCGAGCAATACAAAACCCACAATGTAAAATAGTATTTTACTGTTGTCTGTTGCAGCCTGATACAAGCCAGGCACAACAAATATGACATACCTTGAAAACCTCCAAAGAAATGGACCCCTTGTTCTTGATAGACTGTAGTGCAGCCAAATCAAATACAGGTGAATTCATCTGATAACTCGATACATTTTCTTGAAGCAAAACATCATTGAACTGCTCTAGTCTGTGCAGAGAAGGAAAAAAAAAAAAAGGAAAGCTAGCAAGTGAGAAGACAAATAAAGTGGATAATAAAAAGAAACCCTAAATCATTTTCATGAATTTTCTATTCATTATACTGAAAATCTAACATAGACCAAGATTCACTTCAAAACATCGAGAGGGAGATATACACATTAGAAATTTGAAAGGAAAAAAAAAAAGAAAAGAAACAGGAACATACGTTATTTTATACAGGCACATGTAAGTTTTTTCACCAACACTATTATCAGGATGAAGAAAAGCAACTCCCCCAGGGCCCCATGTACGTGTAGAATCACGACCAAAGTATAGTCTGTGTGGGAAATTTTTCCACAAAATCTCTTTTGGCAGGTTTTTGTCCATTGAACCAGTACATGGCTTCTTCATACCATCTACCTGAAGGTCATTTACAAAAATGGAATTGATATATGCTAAAGCAGGTGGACTCTTTCAAATTTTCAAGATATTAATTGCACAAACTTTAAAAAGCATAGGACCAAAACCTAAGAAATGCTTTGAATCTGTTAAAACCATGTTCATTCAGTGTGGTATCATCACTATGATACCAAGTATAGTACCTGACCACCTTCAATATAGCATAGGAATCTAGGCTTCCACATATTTGATCCAAAAGAAGCATACCAAATGTCAATCTTTGAAAGCTCAGATCTCCAAGAGGTAGAAGATGTAGCCACTTGATCTGGGATTTAGTTGACAATATGTAAAATGAAACGAAATTACAGAATAATTCAACTTTGACGTCTTCTGGCTTCAAATTATCTCGTTACCTTGGTTATCTTCAACTTTCAGCTTCGAAAAGGGTTCCATGACCTCCTGAACAATTTCTGACACAATATTTGGAGCCTTTTCATCCTCACCTTCAGAGTCAGAGTTTGAGATAAGAATATGCTGGAATGAAAAATGTTTATCTTAGCATGGAACACAACTAAAGAGTAGAAAGAACTGCATTTTAGGCAAAACCATTAAAATGATAGCAGTAAGCAAAACATATCTAAATTACATGAGGAAATATAAAAAATTAAGTTGAAAACTCTTTTCCTTCAAGAACAACATTTAGATCACCAGCATTCAGGTATTATGTCTAATAGTAATTCTACAATCATGTCCTTCAATGCCTTGCCCTATCTACTTTTTTCCCCCACAAATTCAAGTTTTTATTCACCCATAAAAAAATTGTCTGCTTTTAAATTTGGTGAGACTATGACGTGAAAGACTTGCAAGAGAAAGGATGTTCCTTTTAAGAAAAGCCTTACCGGATGAGGGGCATTTTGAATAGTCAACTTTAATGGTAATTCATCTGCAAGTGCAGGCCAGTAGGGACTTAATTTCTTGCGAACCTGGGGAATAAATGATACATGTTTTAGTCAAATAGAAAATAGCTGACACACGTCGCTTGAGATTGAAAAAAACAATTACAGAAATAAGCAAAATTGATACTGGTGGAGGAAAAAGATAATCTGGTTTAATTCAAATATGCTATTTTACCGCTTGTATCACACGCCATGTCGACTCAAATGGGTATGCCTCTACAGACCCACTGACAGGCTTGTCTTCAAGAAGAACTTTCATGCATGCAAGAAATGAATTTGCTATAGAATCAAGGTTGTATCCTCCTTCTAATGCCAACATAATCTTACCTTGTGCAAAATCCATCAACTGAAAAGAAAAGTTAAAAATAAATAAAGAAAGAAAAACGTTATGTTCTCATGCAAGTAAGATCCCTATAAAAAAACCAATCACCACCCATAAAGGCAGTTCAAATAAAACCTAGAGAATTCAAAAATAAAATTAAGTTTCTCATGCAAGTAACTTCCCTGTCAAATGTGCTACTGTACAAGTCCAGAAGTCTTTACCCCTCAGTTGAGGAAACATCACTATGAAAATACCATACAAATTTAAAAAGAAAGAAAATAAAAGTTAACTGCAGCAGCAACCTTTTTCAACATTACTGAGTATCCATATGGAGTGACACAACATCCACCAAGAGGATCACCAACAGCTGTTGAAAGATGTAAAACAACACTTAATAAAATAAAAAACAAAAAGCCAGTTATCTCATAAAATTATTATAAGCACACATCAAATCAACATACAACAGGGAATATGATTTCTATCTTATACATAAATTACAAAGGAATGCCTAGATATTTAATGTAGAAGTAAATGCAACCAAAAGAACATTTTAACTAATATAATGAATTACAATATGGCATTAAGCATCCAATGTATTCTGAAAAGTTGCTTAAACATGTATTACTAGGCATAACTACACCAGCATAAACAATCAACTGAATAAAAAATAGATTTGATTGGTACAAAGGTTTCATAAAATCAATACTTTCATTCTTGCTGTTAAAAAGGCTTTGTTGAATTGAATTAGTTTCTATCATAAATATTTATCACTGTTACTTGTGATGATCTGCTTGTAAAGAACAATCAACTGAATAAAAAATACATTTGATTGGTACAAAGGTTTCATAAACTCAATACTTTCATTCTTGCTGTTAAAAAGGCTTTGTTGAATTGAATTAGTTTCTATCATAAATATTTATCACTGTTACATGTGATGATCTGCTTGTAAGGCCGCTGTGTTCAAGGTCATGTTTAAGGCATATGAAGTCTGCTTGTAAGGCTGCTGTGTTCAAGGTCATGTTTAAGGCATATGAAGAAGAATAATGTGCGCATTCATGCATTATATACAATGTGTGAGCATCTGGTAGTCAAGGCTATTACACTTAACAGAGCTTTGACGTGTATACAAAGCTAAATCTCTATACCTAAAACACATTCATAATAAAAAAAAAAAAAGTAATTGCAGAAATCAGACCTGCATCAAATCCTGCAGATACTATAATCATGTCAGGATCAAATTTCTTAGCAACAGGGATCAAGATGTGATCCCAAACAGCAAGATAATCTGCATCCCCACATCTTGCATGCTCCCAAGGGACATTTATATTATATCCCGTACCTGGTCCTTCTCCAATCATAGTATAAAAGCCATCATCATTCCCTGGGTAAAAACTCCCAAACTCATGCCTACATAAATTCACAATCCACATAATCATCATGATTAGATACAAGTAAAATTATTATCCATAGCACACATAAATTACAAATTGAGTGTCAACTTAAAACATCCCAACAAAAAGAACAAAGATAAAATTATGACAAGATAAAGCTTGATAAATCACTTCCTAAAAAGCTGAAGTTGGATATATCACTAACAATCTGTGACAAACATAGAAAATTACCTCTCAAAAAATGTAAATGCTTCAATGAAAACATATCAGAATCAAGAGATAAAGATATAGACAACATATTACTAAGGTTACATTGCCAAGTTGGGGCTTGTGATAAAAGGATGATGGAAGAGAAAATTAAGAACTTAAATGTATACAGTACCTATGAACAGAGAAAAATAAGACCCGAGAATCATTCCAAAATGTCTTTTGAGTGCCATTTCCATGATGAACATCCCAGTCAACAATCAAAATCTTTTTAACACCCAATTCTGGCTGTCATAGTCAAAGGTAACAAGTATAAGATGAAATGTTGAAAAAGACAGCATCTTAGTAAGAGTTTAAAAACAAAAAAGTATATTAGTAAACTAGATTCAAGGATAAAATAAAATTTGAACATATGTAAATACAAAAACATAGTTCTCACTCTTTCATCTAATAGAAAACTCGCTGCCACTGCCACATTATTGAATAGGCAAAAACCCATCGCCTCATCATATTCAGCATGATGTCCAGGAGGCCTAACAATCGCAGCACCAGAATTCAAATCCCCTTTTGCAATTCTCTCAGCAAGCTAGTTGAAAACACATTCATGATTAGAAATAAATTTGACTGATAATATATTGTTACTAAACTAGTCATAATTCACGACTCAATGAAGTAAAATTAGCTTCGTATCCAGTATAGAAATTGCAAGTTGCAAGCCAAATGTAAAGCAAGACGTAATAGTCAGCCTAATAATGAATCCATTTGGAACACTTGATATTCTGAACTTACAATTATTGTCTTTACAAGAGCTTAAGAAATCATACAGAAAAATACAACCACCTTAAAGTTGGACACTTAATTTCATAGAAACTTCTCTTGCCAAACACGTCATCTTTGTGTGAAATCTTCAATAAATCTTTACAGTATTGAAAAATAAGATAGAACACAATAAACAAAGGACAAGCATCCTAAAATACGTCAAAATATTAATAACAGAAAAAAACATACCTCTAAAACGGAGCCGGCCGCATGGTAAGCAGCTTCAGATGATCCCTCATTAAAGTAAATTGAATTCAGTTTTGAAGCAATCCTATTTCTTCGTGAATCAAACTGTTTGGAGCTTATATTTCTAATCAAATTAACATGATTTTCAGAGTGAACGGCCATTAAATATTTATCTTCTGCTTCTTTCCCACTCAAAACCACACACCTGAAAGATTCAAAGGTAATAACAATAATAATAAGTCCAGTCATAAACCATCAATACTATTTACCCAAAAAAAAAAAGTTATAAAGGGAGTACCTTTGAGGAATGTTATTGGCTAAGAGCTTGTTCCAAATAACCCTAATGCGATTGGGATTCTCTGGATGAGAATCACCATCAGGAGTATGATGCTTACACATCTTCTCATCATAAATTATTCCCACGAGCCTTTCACTGCTATTCATTTCACCGGATTCCTCCACCTCACCCATACTTGCTGATCTTACTCTTTCTTACTCTCTCTGTCTCTCTCGATCGCTTCAAACACCCACATGAGAAAAGGGTTTGAGTGAATTAATCATTTATGTGTTCATTGTTATCAGCTACTTGGAATTCAAACAGCTAAAGTTAAAAAGATTATACCTTGCGTTGGTTGGTGGAAGGGAGAGAAAGAGAGAACGATGGGAACTCTGTGGCTGACCTGTGAGGGAGACGTGAAGGGCAGTGGCAGATTCGCTACTAAGAATTGCTTGCTGTACTTAAATTCTATATTTTATGACATCAACCAAATTTTTTTGTTGCATGATTATTTATTTTGCTGTGTAAAATAAATAATAATTTCTCTTACTTTTATGGGCTTTGCTCAATGGGCAAATCAAGATGAGAATTTTGATTGTTAATAATTAATTTTTATATAAATTTAATGTATAAAAATACTATAAAAATAAATAAAGGTTAATATCTCTTATGTATAATTTTAAAAATATATATATTAATGATAAAATTAATTTTTCTAAAACACCTTTTTTTTAGAAATCTTTAAAAAAATAAGATAAAGGTAATGATGGTAATATAAAATACAAATTAAATTAAATTAATTTTACCTCATCCAAACATATAAATGCTATTTATTTATTGATTAAATTAAAAATAAATACTATAATTAAATTCAATTATAGTAAAAAATTAATTTTAAATAACATAAAAAAATTAATTTTAAATAAAAAAATTCAAATTTATTGAAACTCATACGCAGCTAATATACTAATATATCTGTAAATAATAATGATTCAAGATTTTCTTATTATGGATGAGGGCGTCCACTGGGAATACAAAATGGCCATTATCTTAATTTCTGGAAGCACCATTGTTGATTTCAAGCACAACGATATGGAATCTCGACGGAGGAGAAGATTACTGCAGAGAATAAACGGGCTGAGAAAATGCGACTAATTGCATCCTTGTTGAAGGTGTGGTACCAGGTATCTTGTTTTTGTATTGCATGTACTTGAAGTTCGTATCATGTTCTTCAGTTTTTGTATTTGCTGCATGGCAGAACCCTCCACAGCACAAAAAACAAGAACAAAACATGAAAACCGATCATACTTTTGCCGATGAGTTCTATAATTCAACTCAGACGCGGCCATTGTGTTTGAGTCTTATTAATATTTTCCTTCTATATGATCATTATATTACTAGCTTTTTTCCTGTTTTGCTGAGAATTCAGAGAACTAACGAAAAGCATAGATGAAGTAGTTCACTGATTTTGGGAATTCTTGGACATTTTATATGCATGTGAACACTTCAGACACATTACAGTTGTGCAGCCTTTTTCAGTTTTTTTTTTATTATTATTAACGTGGGTGTCCGGCACAGCTTGTGCGCACCTCGACTAATCTTACAGGCCCTGAAGTTAATGATCATGTAAGCCTCCAGTGGCCCTGAGGTTTGTGGGACTCGAACTGGTGACCTCTAGGGAGCAAACTCAAGGCCTGAAAATTTGAGCTACACCCCTCAGGGTTCCCTTTTTCTGTTTTTTGTACTTAGATTACGCGGGCATTCATGAATTATAAGTGAATATGTTGTTTTGTCAATCAGTTAATTATACGCGACACTAATTTTGTTTATATAAAATATATTTATTATTAATAAGGGTTTTTTTTATTTTTAATATTTATTTATATTTGATTAATAAATCTAATATTTAATTACTGAATCTAGAGTAAAGATAAAATTTATAGAACAAAAATACTTTACAAATAAAAATATAAAGTTGTTATAATTATAAGGTTCCTATTATATCAAAGTTGTAAACCCGGTTAAAAATTTTATAGTGCGTAAAGAATATTATGATTTTTAATTGGCGATAAATGGATTAAAAAAAAGGTGGAAATCTAGTTAAAAATCAATAATGGTATTCTGAAACGGTAATAAACATAAAGGTGAAAAAGTAAAATAAATATATTTTAAAATAAGAGGATAGTCCTAAGAATTTAGTTGAATAATTAATACGATACATGAAATGATAAAACAAGATATTTGAATTTTTGTGTAAAATCACCTCCCAACCAATTTTACGTTATTGAGTGTACTTTTCAATCTGAGTGTTTAATTGGGTTAAAATTCTACAAGAAGTTTTGTAACATATTGAATTACTGTAAGATAAAATTTCAGGGCAATCTGAGTTCGGGAAAGTTGCAAGAAAATATTGACAACCAAACAGGAATTTAAAAGGGCTCATTAAAGGTAAAATAGTCACTTAAACTTAAAAGCTGGAAAAGTCATCCTCTTCTTCCTTAAATTGTCAAAAGAATTGGAAATAAAGAAGAGAAAGAGATAAAGAATTGTGAGAGCTAAACACTAGAAATTCTTGAGGAAAAGTAGAAATTGAGTAAGATTTATGAGTTAAGAAATGTGAAACATCAATTAATCCATTAAGCAAAGATTATGGATTGTTTGGCAGTGTGGTTGCGGTTGCTTTTCAAATAGCTTTTCGTGCCAAAATACATGTCAATGATGTTTTTTTATTTTTTAAAAATCATTTTTGACATCAGCACATCAAAATGATTTGAAAACACT
>Ga0307510_10007527_pt1 | contig 12969 bp, 14 predicted proteins | sample 12_EM_MG_FD_207224 | JGI IMG/M metagenome (GOLD analysis project Ga0307510, IMG submission 207224) | Populus trichocarpa ectomycorrhiza microbial communities from riparian zone in the Pacific Northwest, United States - 12_EM | ecosystem: Host-associated > Plants > Roots > Unclassified | place... | reverse complement strand
AAGCTATTCAAGGTTGAAAGCTGTGCGTCTAACACTTCGATCATGAACTGTCACGACGACTCGGACGCATGCTGAATTTTCCGCAGAGTTCGTCGGCGCACATGTCAACGCCACTAGGGGCCCCTCAGATTTGGAACCCGTCCTTATCTCGCAAGACAAGACGAGTAACATTGAATTGAAGCTTGAAGATCCGCGGAGAGGTACCAGTTGGCGAGTTCTTACTCATTCGGTGGGAAGCACGGCCAGCTAATGACGGGAAACGATACCTCCGTGTAATGCGAGAGGTCGGACGTTGGGACCCGGCCCTCGACAGAATGAGCGACGGCTGACAAGGAAAAAAGGGCAGGCGTCACTGGCGACCATATGACGCGCACGCACTGCTTCTGCTTGACCAATTAATCTTTCGTGGCCCCTTCGTTACGTAATCCATGTGTAATCGCCCGGTGGTTCAAGTTGGCAGCGTCCTTGTTTTGGTTTGGCTCGACACGGCAAACTGTTTTATTTCCCCAACAACAATATTAATGAGATGCTAGCATTACGATAGAATGGGTTAATCCAGTGGATTTAGGATTGCGAGTTCGAGTGAACGCGCGGTCGGATTCTGTGAGGACAACAGTACAGCATGCTATACCAAGTCAGCACAGGTGCTACGGCCTCACCTCAGTACCAACGCGTGCGGATAGGCACGAGAACTGATGTGGCCGAGAACTAAGCTATCGGTCCCTAAGTAGTAAAAGAAAAGTGCCCCTCAGGCGGGCATCGGGCGTATGAATAAAGGGGCAGAAATGTGGTAACTAAGCATTAAAAGTAGTCCACCACAATATAGCATGCGGCGGCTTAGGGCCGCGTTGTAGTATCGTGTGTGTTGAGGTGCAGGGCATGTGAGACCGAGCAAATGTTGAAAGCTTATGAAAAAAAAAAAAAAGAGGTTATGCACTCCCAGGGACTGGAGGAGCTCGGGGAAGAGATACCAGTTCGCCCCTGCCTGCAATGTGGAGAAAAGAGGCGGTGGTCTGACACTCATCGATAATTTGCAAATCAAACTTCGTAATCTTACCACTGTACAACCAACAGCCAACCAATCAACCAACATCACCTGATTCCGGCTGTCAACTTGTTTCGCTTGCTCTGATCGCCCTGTACACTCCCAACGCCTGCCACCTGTCCCCTTTGCCAGCTAAATATTCGTGGGGTCGATAATAAATATCATGATCCATGACGAAAGCTGCGGTGCCGATATCACTGGCATTGCACTGTCATTATAGACGGCGGGAACTGAGTGCGTTTTCTTCCGAGCCCTTGTATATATATATACCTCCTCGTCTTGCCGACCAACGGGTGTCTCCCTCCCACGGTAGCGAGTGGCGTCCATTTTTCACCTTTGAGCAGGTCTCAGTCGGTTGTCCTCCTTTATTCTCACTTTCCTTCCAACTTGAACGGAGACGACTGGTCGCCCTCCTTCTCCTTGACCGATGGATGCCACGGTATCAAGACACCATGCGTCGGATTATCAGCACATCAGTTCCCGCACAATTTACGAATATTCTGCTACGCCCTACACGAGTTTCCAGAGTAGTTTCATATCCGTACGTTCTTGGAGGAATTTTCGCGTCGCTAAACGGTTGACAACATTTGTGTTCTAAATCGTAGGCGATCGTCTGTGCAGCGTTTGTTTCGGCGTTTTCGGTGATATCACTGATTGTTGTGAGTGAACCACAGGTATGTTCCCTTGACGAGAACGCGGGACTGACGTCACCTTCAGATCAATGTCATCCGTCCGCATTCACACATTGGAGATCGTACCCACATCCCAGTCCTTTTTGGTTCGCTGATCGTGTCCAACCTCGTACAATCCATTGGCACCATCTTGAATATCCGATGGATGGTTCTGGGCAGGGTCTCCCCAGGGACTCTATGCAGTCTTCAGGGTGCGTCCACTCCAACATCACACAACCCATACCGTCTAACAGCTTCACGGATACGTTTCATCTGATCCCAGGCGGCATCAAGCAAGCTGGTAACATCGGCACCGCTGTTTGGTGGGAACAACGCCTTCTGTTGTAACGTGGCCCTTTGACATGTCCTTTTTTTCCAGGTCATTTGCGCTCGCGTTCCATGCCTTCTGTCTCCTTTTTTTGCGGATGCGCCCAACGACACGTAGCAAGTGGATCACGCTTGCCTTGGGGTGGACATTCGTTGTTTTCGTCGTCATTATCGGTCCTCTGGCGGTCCAGAAGAAAGCCCTCGGTCCATACTTTGGTCCCTCGGGATTTTGGTATGTCTCACGTCGCTTGTCCCAATCCCCTCCCCCGTTCCCCAACCGCTGCTAATTCATGTCAAAGGTGCTGGATCACAGCGCAGTACCCAGCCGAACAAATCTTCCTGGAATACATGCTCGTGAGCGCCGTCTATAAGAGGCAGAACACGCTTCTGGTATCCATGTTAACGGCGTTGCCTTCTTTTGCACGCAGGAGTGGATGTCCGCGCTGTTTAGCTTCGTGCTTTACGTCATTGTCCTTCTTCGCGTTCGAGGGAACCTCATCCAGGACACCGCGGGAAAATGGACCCTTCGATGGATCCCACGTAGCGAAAGCTGGCGCCTCGGGTTTGTAAGAGATTATCTTGATTCGTGCACTGTCAAGTTGGCCGCGATCATCGTGTGGTACGGACTTTGATTCGTATCCTGTATGATACGTCTCGCAGACCTTCGCTGATCCAATTGCACCCGTTTCCAGGTATCCCGTACGTGTTACGACCGCTTGAGTTATCGTGACGAGTCCGTTGAATCGGATCGATGCTTTATAGGTAACATATACCGTACTCGTCGTCCCAATCTCAATAGCGCGCTTCGCGAGCTACGCCGGTGCCCGCGTGCCGCACGGTTTCACCTTTTTGGCGGACCTGATATTCGCGCTCGGAGGTCAGTCTTCTACCACCGAGGGCGCACTCGCATACCCCCCCCCCCCCGCGTATACAAACAGACTATCTGACACGGCCGCCGTCGTCTTCTTTTAGGTTTCGCCAATCTCCTGCTCTTCCTCGGCATCCGCCGTTTCATACCCGACGTCAGCACCGTACCAGATTTCTCGACACCTCGATCGCGCCTGGACAAGCATTCCTCCCGGATTTTCGGTATCAGGCCTTTCGTGCTCGCGCCCGCGCCCGCGCCCGCGCCCAGAGATTTGGATGCCGAGGGAAGACCGGAGATGGTGATGGCAGCTCAAGCTGTCAATGCTGCCTCCGACGGGGAGGCGTCTGTGTCATGTCCCGATGATACCAAGGCGGCCTCACGCATGAGCGGGGACTCATTTTTGAGCGATACTTCTCAGGGGTCTATGCAACCGCTCAATCCTTGACGGATGCGCGCGCGTGGTCACGGTCAACGCCGGTAGCGCCAGTTCTGACGCTGACGTAAACATTGGGAGCTGGCTGTGTCCACGGACGACCGTTCTACCGGAGCGGAGTGACACGTACCCCCAATCCTATTTGATACCGGTGCTGTATTGATAATCCCAAGGGAGGTGGCACTCGCTACCCTGTGTGCAAGCAGCATGTGGTTGCTGAGCAAGACGAGTCCACATGAGGTGGGGAAATGTATGTCGATGTTGCACATGGGTATGGGTATAAGGTTTTGAAACGAAGTTACAACATGTAGGAACGAAAAAATAAAGAAAATGCGGTAATAGCCTAGTCCTGAAACCACGGCTTGTAGACCCTAGTACATGGGGAGCAAGGAGCGACCATCGTAGCGCTGAAGGAAGGAAGATCACCAACCCCCTATTTGTTGTACCCACGGATCTTCTGCTGCGACAAGTGTTCCCTTGGTTTCCAAACCGACGCCAGTCTCATCAACCACGGTTAGGTCATCCCAGTCCTGTTCCTCGTCTTCTTGTTGGAGCTCGTTGCTGCCCACGATGGAGATAGGGGTTCCCGCTGAGGTAAACGCGCTTTCCAAGCGGGAGAGGGCCTCTTGGGCCGTTTTGTCCAAGTCCAAAGGGGCAACTGGGGCGCAATCCGGTCTGACCGGACGCTCAGCCAACAAGACGTCACCTTCTAGTGCCGGGAACACGCGCAATTTGAGGTTGTAGGGTCCACCGTTGACATGTTCGACGCACTCGGACAGCTCGTCGCACACGTCTTCCAGATCCACCGTGAGGCACTCTACGTGAATATGACGTAAAGACCCGCTGGCTGATGCCAACACGCGCAGGGTGGATGGCAAGTGGCAAGGCGAAAATAACGGGGTGAGGCGCACGCGTTCCAGGGCCGGAAGGGACAGACGTTCCGCGGTGCAGAGGACAGCCGAGCCCAGAGCCGCGCCGCGCAGATGAGATCCGGCACGGAGGAGGATGTGGGTGGCCCATCTTGCATTCTCCGTTGGCGATGCGCTCTCAAACGCGCCGATCTCAATCGTCTCGAGCTGGCACCGCACGTCCAAATCGGTAGATGCGAATAGGGGATCTCCGAGTGGCGTATTGTGAATGCCAAGGTGGCGAAGCGTAGGGATCGATAGCAGGCTCGGCAGAGTTGCTGGGCGTGCTCCTCGAACATCGTCGCCGCTATCATCGGTGTCGGTGGTACATGTCCGCGTGTCGTTGGGGGGTGGCGCGTGGTGCGACGAGCGGTGCCATGTGTCTATGGGACGCGGCAAGGCACGAGCAATGCGGGTAATGGAGAGAGATTTTAGGTTGGGCAGCGCGAGGGAAATGCCCACGACGGTCCGCTCGCTCCTTAAATTCATTTTTAAGTATGGAAGCAGGGACGACGCACGAGGCAAAAGAAACTCACAGTGAGGTATGGATCGCATCTCGGCAAGGCTCGATGGCGAGATCTGTCAGCTGCTCGGCCTTGGAGAAAGAGGATATCGCTAAGGGGGACAATTCGGTGGAGAGGTGGAGAGAGAGCGTTCGGAGACGGGGGGCGAGGGAAAGGATCCGAATGAGTACGTCTGAACACGCCTCTCGTGTGATCGCAGCAGTGTTTGAGATGTTGCCGGCGGTGCTGATGTCGAGTGCGCGAATGTGTAGCGCATGGTCGACTGGCACGTGATCCACAAAGGCGTGGAGCCTGGCGAAGGAGGATATTGTGACCGACTGGGCGATGATAGATCAGTATGTGATTGGGGACTCCTAGGACGAGACGGGCCCACATACGCTGTATATGGCTGGTAGGCAGAGGGTACGGTTGTAGTGGGAAACCAGGGAGAGCGAGTGGAGCGTTTTGAGGTCGAGGAGCTGGGTGATTGCCAGCTGTATCTCCACTGGGAGGGAGGACCATTGGCGGGAGGGTGATGAGGAGGAGAGGATCATGATGGGAAAAGTCGGGGGGGAGGAGGGTGGAGGGGGCAGATCCAGTCGTAGTAGGATTGATGAGGAAGACTTATATATGTACGTACGATCGTTTGTGGGGAAGAATCGACTGGACGACCGACTAGCACGGGATGCACGAGACGGAGGGCGTTCCGAAGTTCCATGGAAAGGTGCCTTTTCCTGAGGGCTGAGATCCTATCTACGGAGTGCGTGATCGACGTCTGGGTCTGCACTTGTATGAAATCAATTAGGCGAGCCGTCACCGGCTGATGTGTGTTGTATACTGTGGCGAGGCGAGGCGCTCACAAACCCAAGGTCAGCGTCCTCGTATACCGGCCTCCCTTCCGAAATCCCCCCTCCGCCCAATTTTCGGCTGCAAGCGAGCGAGCGTATCCTCGCCAACTCATGCTTACGTTCCTCCTCTCCTCCGCAACTGATCAACCCATCCCTCTCGACCATCCACCGCCACGACCCGCATCACCGAGCTCGACGGGCGGTGTACTATACTCCTATCCAAAAGGACGACCGGACCTTCAAATTCCACAAGTGAAACACCATACGGATCATCATCATCATCGATCATCGACACGGTCCCCAGCTGTAGTAGCAGCTAGCAAAAAACGTCTATACCACATTCGTACCTCACGATATCCATGAGCAGATTCTAGATTTAAGATGATGGGCCGTTCAATATACTCGTGGTCCCGTTGTTGTCGGTTCATATAGCCATGCGACCAGGGGTACCCGAATTTGGCGCATCTAGCTTCTGTCTCCCAGACACTGCCTTACAATTGCCTGTCATCGCCACCAGTCAGCCGGCCGGTGCGCCGCACCTACGGAGATTCATAACACCATACTAAGGGTATAAAAAAAAATCAACTGCATGGTAAGCTGCCCGATGGCTCTGGAACAGCCCTATAAGGGCACTTATCTCTCCCCTCACAAATTTTTTCGAGGACCCGCATTTTTTCCTTTTCCGACCGAGCGATCTCTGATTTGAGAGACCGAGACCTGATAACTCTTTTTTGATCATTTGATGTCTTGCAGGTATAGCATGCTTGTTACTCTCTTTTGCGCTCCATTCTTCCCCCGCATGTGGCTGGAACCCAACTCCCGGAGACACATGCCCGTACTGGGTTGAACAAGACACAACCCCGGCTCATGACGTGTCCCCGCTACCAAGTGCCACGCATTTGTGGAGTGGAGCATCCCGACGCACGGTCACGGTCATAATTGTGTGCAAGCGCAAGCGGGACACGGATCTGGAATTAGCCTTGCTTACAATATGGAGATATCGGGTGGAGCATGACGCCGCCAGCCGCAACAATACGTTCATCACTTCAGTACTTCAGTCATTAATATTGTATGTTGTATCGTTACCCCCGCTTGAGGCCTCATTGCCCTATCAAAGTCAGATATTATCGTCACCGTCACCGTCAGGATGAGCGAGTGAGGACATCCTGGCAATTTCCGTTCCGAACCGGACCAGTCGGATTACATCAAAAGTGAAAAACACGTGCTAGCAAATTGGTGAGCAACGTGTGCGTGCAGTAGTGGCGCCCTCCCACATGTCAACCAGCGTTGACAAGTTAGTGGGCAGTACAGTATCCGCCATCTATAATCACGGTCATTACCAATGTCCATGTCCATAGAGTCTTAGCTCTTAGGGTGACTTTGTCAGTCCTGAAAGACTGTTATTGTGCATGCCGCCGTGAGACCAGACGCTTGCGACATTTTTCACACACTTTTGAGCCCGAAACTTGAAAGCTTGAAAGCTCATAAAAGTTTCCATAGTCTTCCTGTGTCTAGACACCCTAGCAAAAGTAGTCGGGCTAGTTCATTTTTCCTGACACCAGCTTAGGGTATGTGCGGCAGCCAAAATAGGCAGTCGACGTGTCCCATGCTACTTATTAAGCACCAAACGCACCATGTGCAGGGTTCCTACATGTGCGTTGTAATGCACGCCAACATGCGCTCAGTCACTCTAACCACATGAGACATATTGTATGATAGAATTCATAACACGTGGATGGAATTCAAGTGTACACGTAGGGATTCCATTGCGTTCGGATCGCACTTGTGTGTTGCAACCAACGTGCACCATCCATATCCATGTAACCCCAACAAAAACGCGCTCACGTGATCTCTTTGCCCCAACCACTGAAAGGGGAAATAGGAGAAAAGTCTGTAGCCGAACGGGGATGGGAGCGCCGGGTGATGGCCTGGCCGTGAGAGGGGTCCCTCAACGTTATATTGTGGCCAGCTTCCACTGAAGTGTAGGCCCCGAAGGTAATAGCAAAAGGAAGAAAAAGACAACTTGGAGTGAGTGTGGTGTGCGAGCATAGTGTGAAGAGCAAGGGAGCCAAATCGCGTTGCCCTTGCCCCCCTAGAGGGGCGAATCCGCGCCCCAACGGTTATGTTATGGTGTATATAAGCCGCGCGTGGTGTCCGCTGTCCCGACTAGTGGTGCGCACTCTCCTTTTGTTCTCTATCATTCCAAATGTCCTCTGTTCCTCCCTCCGCCCGAGATGCGGCAAGGCTCGAAAATGACCTCCGCGAGGCCGAACTCCCAGCCGACATCAACATACCTGACAATTATGTAGACTACACGCTTAAAAATACCAAGCCACTGCCGCCCGTCACTTTGAATAATTTTTGGAAGGAACTCAACTACCTGTCCCTCGCCGTCCTCATCATAACACCATCCATCGCTCTTTATGGCGCATACACCACCAAACTTCGCTGGGAGACTGCCGCTTTTGCGGTGTTCTACTACTTCGTCACCGGTTTAGGTTAGTGTCTGAGTCTTTGAAAAAACTGAACACTCGCGACGTTGCTGTGCTTATCACTGTTTGTTTATAGGCATCACTGCAGGATACCACCGTTTGTGGGCCCACCGCTCTTATAACGCGTCCAGGCCACTGCAGTACTTCCTCGCTGCTGCGGGTGCTGGCGCTGTGGAGGGGTCCATCAAGTGGTGGTCTCGCGGACACCGCGCACACCACCGATACACGGATACCGAGCTCGATCCATACAATGCGCATCGCGGCCTCCTGTGGTCCCACATTGGTTGGATGATCGTCAAGCCACGCCGCAAACCTGGTGTCGCGGACATCTCTGACCTTAGCAAGAATGACGCCGTCCGGTGGCAACACCGTTGGTACATTTGGCTCATCCTCCTCATGGGTTTTGGTGTTCCCACTCTTATTCCCGGTTTACTTTGGGGTGATTTCCGTGGGGGCTACGTATATGCTGGTGCTGCCCGTCTTGTCTTCGTCCACCACTCGACGTTTTGTGTCAACTCCTTGGCACACTGGCTTGGAGAGGCTCCATTCGATGACAAGCATACCCCTCGTGATCATATGGTTACTGCGATGGTTACACTTGGCGAAGGCTACCACAATTTCCACCACCAGTTCCCTTCCGATTTCAGGAACGCTCTTCGTTGGTATCAGTATGATCCTACGAAGTGGTTCATTGCCATCTGCAGCTGGTTCGGTCTTGCATCTCATTTGAAGGTAGCGGTGCTTTGCTCTACGTCTCATGCATTAAGCCGATGTTCTCTACAGACTTTCCCCGATAATGAAGTAAAAAAAGGCCAACTCACAATGCAGCTCAAACGTCTCCGTGAGACGCAGGACGGGCTTCTCTGGCCTCAGGATACTGTCGAATTACCCGTTATCTCGTGGCAAAGCTGTAAAGCCGACTCAAAGTCCTGCGCTGGTCTTTTCACTGATTAGCATTCTCCAGTCCAGGAACAATCACAGAAGCGGCCATTGGTCCTTATAGCAGGTTACATCCATGATGTATCCACGTTTTTCGACGAGCACCCCGGTGGCCGTCACCTGCTCATAAAGCACATCGGTAAGGACGCGTCAACTGCGTTCTTCGGTGGCGTCTATGATCACTCGAATGCTGCCCACAACGTACGTCTCCACATGTTCATTAACTGCATATTATGATGGTTAAACCTGGCACATAGCTACTCTCCATGATGCGGGTGGGTATTCTCCGTGGTGGTGCGCAACATGGTCTTGAAGACAAGGCCATCCCTCCATCACAACGCTTGCGTGTCGCGAGGCACAACGAGTTGTCGAGCCCATACAGCTCTGCCGCGATGTCAGACGGTGAGGGCATGCTAGGCTGAAATGGAATATTGGACGACACTAGAAGTCATGAAATGAGGATGACGATACCATTGTTGAGATAATGGTTTTGAATGTGGCTTGTCGAAGAAGTACACTAGACTATCGCTGTGTTTTGCGACACTCCTTGACATAAACAAGTATACAGTGTAGCGATAATTTCTGCCTGAGGGTGTGCCTTGTGCTGCGTAAAATTTTTGGGCGCATCCCTCAGGGGCGGTGATTGATGGTGGTGGTGATTAACGGCGGTGATTGACGTTCTTTCATGGTTTCGTTCTTGCATGATCGTTCTCGAATCGAACGTGTCCAAAGGGCGAGCCCATGTATGTTTCAAACCATGCGAAACACGACTAGACGAAACGCAGCGGCAGAGTGACAAGCCTTTGTTGACCCTACATGTCGTGCACCGCACGATTTTTCTGATCTTACTTGATCGTAAAGCATAACAGATGCGCGCCCATCATAATCAATATTAATATCCAATCTTAAGCGATCTGTGGCTTAGCCAACCTCGGCCAACCTCGACAGGATACCCATACATACTGCTGTGTGGGAGACTGATGAAAATACATGGCAGATAAGCGCGCTTTGCTGATATTTCCTTTTGATCTATGTCTGACCTATGGCCCGTGATTGCGCTGACATTTACGATAGTTTCTTTTGTATGTACCATACTCAAGGCAAGCACCAGCGGTGCAGATGGACCCGAGCACTCACTGCCCCTTCTCATTCTCTTACTATCTCACCGTTTGGGCTTACAGTCTCGGTCGTGGCCCGCATGTATTTGCTTATGAGCGCACTGGTATTCAGTTCGCCCCCGAATGTATCATCTGCATCTGTCCAGGGCCCGCCGGGGGTGTGCTGTTCCTCAAGGGAGCGAGTAGTTTCCCCCCTCGGCGCTCCCCTTGGAGTATCCTCCCCGTGCATCACATCCACCTGCTCCGCTGCTCCTTCAGCTCCGCACATACCGTATTCGCTCTCTATGCTTGTCTGTACTAGGATATCCGACTCCATGCACAAATACTGTACCGTCACTTTTCCGCCTGCGTGTGCCACGTGGGACTACTACTTGCATCGGATGAGCCCTTCCCGTCATCATCGTCGTCGTCGTCGTATTGACTTTTGCGTTCGCGTTGTTTGCGCAGTTCCTGTCAGCCCATAACGTCACTTTATAGACACCGATGAGAGGTCCATCACCGAGAAGGCTTCCCGTAGCTGCTTCGCGTAAAGAAAGTGTCCCAAATATATATATTTTTACTGTGATACTCACACACCCTAAGTAGTCGGCCCCGTTCAAGTCGCAATGTAAGAGATTTTTTTTTTTCAATTCGAATAGGTAGGCTTTTGGTGGAAGAAAGGATATGGTACATGTTTCGCGCGAGCTCAGCACTGGGCGTAGATGACTCAGGCAAATTTCTCGGACTTATGTGGAGGACAATTATCACACCCGAACGATGTATTGGTAGCAATTTTCGTTGTATCCTCCTTGCCATTGCTGCCGAATCATTGGTGCCGTCCGGAGATGCGCCTTACCGAGTCGGGACCCGACATAGGCACGGTCGGGTATTGTTCAAAGAAAAAAGAGTCATAATGAATTGCAGGTGCTTAGAAGAACGGAGAAGGATCTTCCTGGATGAGAATGCGGCGGTAATGAAAGAAGGACGAGAAAAAAAAAAAAAAAAGAGGTGCAGTATCATACCGTGACGGCAACTGTAACGATAGTACCGTTAATAATGTAAGTGCCCTTCCGTCGTAGTTACCTGAGTCGTGCCATCCACCCAATCACCGAGAACTGAATCGCCGGCTGCGGCGGATCCAGGTCGTTCTGGAACTCTCCGACCCGGAGACGCGCGGAGTACTATGGGATGTTGCGAGGCAATACAAGGGCACGGGCCACCCCGATTTCCATAGGCGAGTGACGGATCTCGCCTGAGCGAGAACATCGGCGCAGAATGAGATCAAACTTCGCATAACGTCCCAAACGTTTTAACACCATAACCGCGAGAGTGACGGGAATTTGTACTCTGGACAATGTAAAAAAAATGGTCTGATCAAGATTGCGAGTTTGTCAGGCCGATGGATGTTCAATCAAGAGACTTTGTCGTGACGTTTGCGGCGCACGTTGAGAAAATTCTACCGGAAGCTTCGATCATATGGGACTGATGAGAATGCTGTATGCGGTATAATAGCGCACCCTCTAATCTGAGGAGACTGCGAAACCATGAGTTACCACGGCTCACTGCCAGGTGTGGTAGTGATGTGGCGGTGGGGAGGGTCGATGTGACCCCTTCTTCAAGTTCCGGCCAACTCCGTCGTCCACTTATTGATAGATAGATCATGATAAGCCATCCGCCCATCATCACCTCACTTTTTGTGTCGGGAGATCTTGTGTTTTGCAATCAGGACCCATGAGAAAACGATGCACCCACCTTCGGGCCCGGGCCCCTTGAAATCTGGGGTGATTGAGCTGCGCACCGGATTTTGGCGCAGCGGGCTGCAGCAGTATTGTTGGCCCGGTCAGTGGCACTTAACGCGGTGATAACTGCGATGAATGTTAGTAGCCCCTGAGGCTATGCCCAAAGCGAGTCGATGTCAATGAGCCACTGGCATGCAGAGCATAGCAAGAGTACCGGTGTATGCCCGCCCATCAGCCAAGGTTATATGGGCGCAACGGGTCGAACTTGTTTCTGTCGTAAACAGAACAGGTCTTCTCCCTCAACGTAGTTGGCTGATCCGAACGCCGCGGCGGCGGTACAAGAGGCAAACGCAAACAGAAGAGACTTGTGGAAATTGTGGTTGTGGATTAATTCTGACCCGGTCCCGAATATCTCCGGTGGGGCAAACAAACTTGACTGAAAGCACGCGTTAACACGATACACGATTGGCCGCTTGCTTGCCGCTCGCCCGCGCGCTAAATTGGAGCCAAGTCTGGGAAAACCAACCTCCACATGGAGGTGATGGGTACAGGGAAAGTTCAACAATATGGTACCACCCTCAAACCTTCTGGCATTTTGTTCTGATGGTGACGGACTGACTTATTCCCGGCGCGTGGGATTGGTTAGAACTGTGCGTCTGATATGATATGATTGTTTATTGGTCGTGATCCTGCTCGCCTGTATAGAGTCCTGCCGCAGGCCTCCTGAAGACCTTCCCAACTTGGAAGCACACCACCGCGGCGACGACACGTATCCATGCGAGAGAGTTTCACATGTCAGTGTGCAGAGGGTTCTTAGCACCTGTGCATGATCTCCATATTATCACAAATTGACGTTGAGTCATACAGAGCCTTCGTCGAGAGGCAGCCTTGATCTGATCTCGTGCGTGCTGAAAGTTGAACGTTGACCAATTTTGGCCTTTTGATTCTGATTTTGAGCCTCCTCTGAATGGAGAATCGCACCATCTACTGGCATAGAGCGTGCACATTGCCTGCTGTCTCTGTGTATGGGACCGATGAGGGCTAGCCATCAGATAGAAGATTGGTATATCTGACAAATTCCTGCTTAGCCATTCTGCCG
>Ga0307510_10007526_pt1 | contig 12970 bp, 15 predicted proteins | sample 12_EM_MG_FD_207224 | JGI IMG/M metagenome (GOLD analysis project Ga0307510, IMG submission 207224) | Populus trichocarpa ectomycorrhiza microbial communities from riparian zone in the Pacific Northwest, United States - 12_EM | ecosystem: Host-associated > Plants > Roots > Unclassified | place... | reverse complement strand
GCACCCAGAACTGGAGTTTACGTTATATGCGCCCGCAACGTCCGGCGCACAGGGAGGGCAGGACGCAGCAGGGCGCAGGTTGATTTTTTTGCTGATGAATACCGGGTGATTGGACGTGATCACCCCCCCCTCCCCTACCAGACATAGTGTATATGCCCTGACGCATTTCATTGAACAACAATACACCTCTAGTTTTCACAACACGTAGGATACATTACAATTTTCTACATGCTAATTCCTATCCGCTCCGAACAAAGCTTCGTCAATTGTCCAGTGTTACACCATGTCCAGCGAAGCACAAGGCAATTCACTCACCAAGCCTGTTCCGCGAGTAGGCAATAAGTGCGGGCGTGGACAGAACACCGTCCCCGTAAATAGCGGATCCTGATTGGGAACACTGCGGACTACAGCGGGTAGCTCCCATAGTACACGAACACTGGCTGCCCAATCAGCAGCTCGCACGGTACACACTAGTCAGGTCGGAGTTCTTGCCCACCACAAATCACAAGACGTCTTCTACCACAACCTACAAAGCGCCCTAGAAGGACTACATTAGACACAACGGGGTATACTGAACATTTGGGGGAGACTGACGCACTACAACAAATTGAGACAGTTAGTCTTAGCGATGATAGCAGCGATAAGTACTATTACTCGCCCAGATCTGAATAAACAAAATCAGACACAGAACCAGACGCAGAAGACAATGATAGGCCAGATGACGACCCTGGACCAGGGACTCGTCGGCGGTCACTAACTGCAGAAAGACAACAACTAAACAGCCTGGTTCCGAATGTGCGAGTTTCCACCAGCTGCGGATGGCAGGTGGTAGCGCCAGTCAGGCGCACCCCAGGGGCCCCACGAGGTATAATCCACGGTAGTGCACACACTCCACCGGCATTCACATCTTTCAGTGTCCCACCGTATTCATCGCCGCTGGCCACCCACAGTGCCACTATGTCTGCAGTCAGAAGCTCGAGTCCTCCCGCCGATCCGAGTAGGCCACGACAGGAGCACATCTTGCCGGGTACTAACTCACCACGAAATCTAGCGATTGGAGCCACGGTAGATGTAATCACGCTGGCCAAGGCTCTTATACTGCTGTATAGCCTGTTTGCTAAGACTATTCCAGGACCTCCTACTTTGATATCTGAAGTCCACCGATGTTGGCTGAAGGCTATCGATGACATATTCGACCCAGGAAATATTGAAGCATGGGATGCATGTCCAAAATTAGTAACAGGATGCTGATACTTAAACATTAGGCCCGCGGCCGGGTGTGCTTAGCAAATGTGACACATATGCGCGAGACACTGTGCAGTAAGATCCCAGTTGGTTTTCCACGTAAAGGATCACATTGGAAATTTGTGCGATCTCCCAGAAGAGCCGACCGGCATTGCGGGGAGAGTGGACTAGGTGCTTGAGAGAGATAGATTTCTGAGGTGCCCGAGTGGGAATTAGAGTTCGTTACGGGGCGGGGCGGGGCGGGTTTTCACTCGGCAGGCCCCGCCCTTACAACGGGCCGGGGGGGTTATTTTGGGGGTGATCCCTGCCCCGCCCCCGTCCGGGGCGAGTCCCCGCTCATTCCCTGGACAGGGCCCCGTTTCTCCCCACCTGTTTTAACGGGGGCCCGTCTGGGGAACAGCCGGGGCCGGGGGCAGGGGCAGGGAACGCTAAAAAAACACGCCCCGCCCCGGGCCGTTCAGCGGGGCGGGGCGGGGAATTGGGCTGGGGGCCCGCGTTTTTCGGGGCCCCGGAGGCCCCGTAACGAACACTAGTGGGAATGAGCTAAGTGTGCGCTAGGTAGTAAGCCCAGGCACAACTAATGCGTATGAACATGACCGAGCAAATAACGAATCTATTCCTTGCGCCCCAGATCCACCAGGCCATATGGGGAAAGTACTTCAAGGGCAAGAAACTTTTGGGGATTGGCGAACGTGATTTGCTTGGTCCATCAATAGCATTACCATTTGCTTAAGCTGTGCCAACAGGTGCCATACTCTGCTGGCGTGGCAAATACGGGTGCATCTTGCAATATTCGACTTCAAGCCGGAGGATGTAGCAGTTGAGGCTAACCCCGAACCCAGTGTCCTCGTGTTCCGGCTCAGATGTGAACATGACGTTGAGCTCGAAAAGACCTTTTGCACACCAGCGCCAGACGTGGGCCTCTTGCCCAGACTGGGTACTGACTATGATTCTCATGAACATTCGCGAGACCTTCCAAGCCAACATGCAGCAAGAGCATATTGTCCGCGAAGATCCCTGTGAAGGGTTTTCTGACGATTGGGCTGCGGTCACTGGAGAGGTACAGACTCAGATATCGAGTCAGGCCCCCACACCCCCGACTCCACCAATTCAGAGTGAAAATCAGTGCAACCTGGGACGGCGGGCCCTGGCGGCCCCCCTGGTAACCAACTCGATTCGCAAGAAACTATCCCCTCTTTCAATTGCAGCCAGCCGGCCCGACTTGCCCCCACATGCTTGACTCCACAGATTCACAGTCAAACTGCCCGCAACCTGGCAATTGGGACTCTGGCGGCGCCACAGGGTACCCAATTCGATTCACAAGAAACGGTCTCGTCTTTCAATTTCAGCCAGAGAGCAAGGCGACTCCGCAGGTTTCTCGATTCCGATCTACAGACCGCGGAGGACTCACAATAGGTGTCGGTGGGTCTATCTTTGGAGGATCCCATGCCCCATTCTACTTTGCGACAACTGACGCTCAGCATTGAAGATCTAGGCGGGCAAGAGGAGGGTGCCTGTCATAGCGAGCTGTCTGGTATGGAGGAGGGGCAAGGTGGGAGACATGATGCGTGCAGTCAGGAGATTGAGAAAGTGTAGCATAGCTGAAATAAATATTTGGATGAGGTTGTTACTCTCACATGTGGGAAGGGTACCCCAAGGAGCTTAGTATTAACATCAGGACATCAAGCAAAATCAAGGGTTCAGAGTAGAATTAGTGACACGGGATCAGGATACGGTAAAACTCATGGTAACAGCGTTAGGAAAAATGTCTAGGGATAGGACCCGAATACCATTAGACTTAGTTCAGGATCTGTCAGAGATCGGATGGCAATGTCTGATAGAGTTATGATTGGATCAGGAGGTCTCATGTATAGGGGGTAAGATCAGGAAGAACAGACTAGAAGTCAGGAAGGGAGAGATCAGGATCGTGAGATCCGGACGAGGGAGGCAGGAGCAGAAAGAGTGGGGACCACAGGTGGTAAGATTCCCACAGCCCTGACGTTTGGTGACACGGATGCGGCATTGGGGCCTGTGAGGCTTTGATCAGATTAGCAACAGAATAGGGTGCATTCCGTGCGTTGCCTGCGTCTGACGGACCTGATGCCGGAATACCAATCGCCCATCAGGACGCAACGTCGGATCGACGTGGTATGCTTACATTGCGTTACTTGGTGCCATCCGTCCTGACACCCTCCGTACTCGGACCGGTACGTACTGTGCATCCTGACTGTGTCTGGTGCTCCGGTACTTGGTCCTGACGCCGCATCATCCAAGTCTCTCCGGTGCTGACGTCACCTGGTCTACGACTCTTTTGCCCTGACGACCTGTGATCTAAGACCCTGCCGCACAGATGCTGGTTCATTCTGAGCGAACGTCACGGCATGGTGGATTATCCAATCTCTTGTCCAGATTGTTTCTGCTCCTGCCTCTCTCGTCCGGATCCCACGATCTTAATCTCGCCCTTCCTGAAGTCTGGTATTTACTTCCCGATCTTACGCCCTATACATGCCGCCTGCTGATCCAATCGTAACTCAATCAGACGTCACCTTCCGGTTTATGATGCATCGTGAGCTAAGTCTAATGGTATCCTGGTCTTACGCATAGAGGCTTTTCCTAACTCTGTGACCATGAGTATTACAGTATCCTGATCCCGTGTCACTAATTCTACTCAGAATCCTTGATTTTGCCTGATGTCCTGATGTTAATACTAAGCTCCTCGGGGTACCCTTCCCACATGTGATAGTGACAACCTCATCCAAATATTTATTACAGCTATGCTACACTTTCTCAATCTCCTAACTGCACGCATCATGACTCCCACCTTGCCCCTGGTCCATAACCGACAGCTCGCTCTGCCCAGCAGCCTTCTCTTGCCCGTCTAGATCTTTAATGCTGAGTGTCAGTTGTCGCAAAGTAGTACGAGGCATGGTATCCTCAAAAGATAGCACCACAGCCACTTCTTGTGAGCCCTTGGGGGTCTGTAGATCGGAATCAAGAAACCTCTAGAGTCGCGGTGATGTCTGGCGAAAATCGAAAGAGAAGACGGTTTCTTGTGAATCGAATTGGGTACCAGGGGTGGCCGCCAGGGCCCCGATTCGCAGGTTGCGGGGAGTATGACTCGGAATCGGTGGAGTCGAGCATGTGGGGGCGAGTTGGGCCGACTGGGTGAAATCGGGAGACGTGACAGTTTCTTGTGAATCGAGTTGGTTACCCGGGGAGACCCCCATGGCCGCGATTCCCTGCTTGCGCCGAGTTTCACTCTGCATTCGTGGAGTTGCTCATGTGGGGGCCCACTTGAAATCTGATTCTGTAGCTCTGCAGCAACAGTGCCCAATCAGCAGAAAACACTTCACGGCGATCTTCCCGGAGCCTATCCTCCTCCTGCATCTTGGCTTTAATAGGCGCCCAAATGTTCTTGGGAATCATAGTCGGTACCCAGTCTGGGCAAGAGGCCCACGTCGGGCGCTAGAGGTCAAAAAGATATTTCGAGCTGAAGGTCAGGTTAGCCTCTCAGCCGGAACGTGAGAACACTGGGTTCGGGGTCAAGTTCACCTGCTACGGCCTCCGGCTTGAGGTCGCCTGTTTCTAGATGCAGCCGCCTTGGTCAAGCTGGCCGAGTATGGCACCGGATGTCACAGGTTAGGCACACTATGATGCCATTGATGCCTCCAAGAAAATCAAGTTCGGAAATCCGAAACCTTTTCTTGGGCTTGAAGTACTTTCCCCTTATTGCCTCCGGGATCTGGGGCCCGAGGAATCGATTCATTATTTGCGGGGTCATGTTCATACCCATTAGTTGTGTCCGGGCTGAGTACTTAGCGCACACTTACCTCATACCCCCTCGGCGAGTACCTAAATCTATCCCTCTCAAGCAGGTAGTCCACTCTACGGGCAATCGCCGTCATGTCTTCTGGGAGATCCTACAAATTTCCACTTCAATCCTTTATGTAGAAAACAAACTGGGATCTTACTGCAGAGTGTCTCGCACGTATCTGTCACATTTAGTAAGCACCCCCGGCGGCGTGCGTAATCTTTAAGTATTAGCGTCGCCTTACTAATTTTAAGCTTGCATCCAATACTTCAATATTTCCTGCATCGGATCGGTCATCCAGAGCCGGCAGCCAGGTTCGCTGGACCTCAGACATCAAAGTAGCAGGTGCTGGTATAGGATTAACAAACAGGGTGTACCTGAGAATGAGAGTTTTGGCCCGCAGTATTACGTGTCCCTCGGCTCCAATCCCTAGATTTCGCCGTGATTTAGTACCTGGCTAGATGTGCTCATCTCGTTGCGTACCAGGATCGGCAGGATGACTCTAGCTTCTCCCTGCAGATATAGTGGTACTGTGGGTGGCCAGCGGCGATGAATCTTGAGGTACACTGGAACATGTGAACGTTGGTGGTGTGTAACCACTACGTTGCATTATAGGTCGTAGAGCAGCTGTGGTGCGCTTGACTAGGGCTGACCCATGTGATCCGGAGGCTGTGGAAACTCGCACAGTGGAAACCGGGCTCTTTGTTTGTCGTCTTTCGGTAGTTCGTGACCGCCGCCTAGTCCCTGGTGCAGTTCTGTTATCTGGAACAGCATGGTCTTCTGCGTCTGGTTCTGTGTCTGATTCAGTTTGATCAGATCTGCTCGACTGCTGGTACGCATCGCGGCAATAATCGCTAAGACGATATGTCTCAATTTGTAGTGGTGCGTCAGTCTCCCCTAAATGTTCAGTATACGCTGTGGTTTGTAATGTGCTCTTTCTAGGGCGCTGCGTAGGTCGTGATGGAAGATGTCGTATGACTTGTGGTGGGGAAGAACTCTGACCTGACGACTTTGTACAGGGCGCCCTGCCTGATTTGGCTGCCCGTGTTTGTGTACTATGCGAGCTGCCCAATTCGGTGCGCCGTAGTCCTGATCCGGATCCCCTATTCACGGGTACGGCATTCCATCTACCCCTGTATATATTGTCTACTGGTGGAGCCGGCTGGCTGAGTGAATTACCATGAGGTTCTCTAGACAGGGTGTAATACTAGAAGATTGACCAAGGTTTGTTCGCATACGATAGGAATTAGGATGTCGAAAATTGTAATGGATCCTGCGTGGTGTGAAAACTACGGGTTTATTGTTGTTCAATGGAACAGGTGAGGTCTCGTATGCTATGTCTTATGGGGGGGCGGGGGATCACGTCCTATCACTCGGTTTTGAAAGAATATATTCAACTGCAAAAAGGGGTTTTCTACTTGTTCAACATTATGTTCGAACACTGGACGAGCTCAGGTATGATGTGTGTCGAGACACTGGTATGAAAAGGTTCAACCGAATACATAGTGTGGCCAATGTAGGAGGCGTCGCTAATGTCGCTGGAGCCTAAGCCAAAACTAGGCACCAGGAGTATCGATTAGCGACACTAATTCTAGCAAGAGACCCGTCACCCTCTAAGTGGATTAGATATATCGAACCTCATCACCACACGTCGAATCATCCAGTGAATCAACACCATCTCAGTTTTCACTTCATGGATCCCGTAGCTCGGTTGGCAAACGCCAGCCTAGTTATGGACAGAACATACGCGGCATGCCCAATCCGGAATAAGATATCAGTCGTTAGCTTATTGGCATGTCAGGATATTCGAAGCTGAAGCTAGGGCGTGCAAAAGTATCATTACTCGAGTGCTAAAACATACTAGCTACCATTCCCGATCAGAAAATGCAGGACACCCCAAAGAAAACTGGATCTAGTTTACAGTAAGGTATTTGGGTATTTGGAGTAAAAATGAACAAAGAATTAAACTTGAATCTAGGAAATCACGAACTATTTTCAAGCCCGCTTTTTCCCTTCCAGAACGGCGTCTTTTGGGGGTGGATGGGGGGTTTTCTTGGGCGGGCGCAGGACACAGCATTGAAGAACCTCACACCGGTGGAGTCACGGATGCTGGTGGCTGAGTTGTGGCCTTATTGGTGGTGGATGGCCGCAGTTGAGAGGGATAGGGATCAGGAATCGATCTCGCAGCAGTTGAGACATCGAGGTTGGCAACTGGAGCAGTTGGATGTGAGACCGGGTGTGAGTCGCCATTCATAGGTCTGGCAGGTGGTGTGTCCACAGCGCCATCATCCCCTTGAGGTCTCACAGCTACGAGTCTACGATTTGCCATAACCTTGGTTCCCCAAAGGTTCACCTGCGCAAATTCCCGGAGTTTTTGGAGCATCTCAGACTATGAAGGCCCAGATATAACAGAGGCTTCCACCCCTGACACCCGCGCAAATCAATTAGATCTCGCCGGCTCCTCCATTTAAGATGGAATGTTCCTCTGGCGTGTTGAGGGGTCCGGGACTCCAAGTGAGTGGTCCTACAACGGCAATTAGCTATCCTGTCTTGACCTGTGTGCCGGTTGTGTTTGGACAGTTACGTCGCCGTCATCCAAAATGATAACGCCAGCACCACAAGGCGCGCCAGTTGCTCCCTCCCACTCGGCCTTTAGCCCTTCATCCTCGGCAATCTACTCCTCCTCCTCCTGCATCTCCTGCGTCGCATATTCTGCACCTCCCAAGTCATCCCAGACCTCGCGGTCAAAAAAGGGGTGCCTCCCTTTGGAACGCTCGCGGGTCTCATCCCCGTCCTCTCCATCTTCCGGAGGTGACTCAAGAACCATGAGGTCCAGGGGATCGTGGCCATTGTTTGCGATGAACCTCTCACGAATGTCCTCCTCTCTATTCAGGAATATGAGCTTGCGTAGTGGGCGAGGTTCTTCGCGGTTCAGACGTAGTCTGGTAGCGCTCTCACCCATCACGCCGATCACATACCAGGCGCATTTGATTTCCTCTTCCACGTCTTGCGCTCTCACCAAATGGAGCAGTTCCTCGATGCTCGGTGGAGTCAGGACACCCCTGGCGATTCCCCGATCCAAATCTCTTACACACCAGGGATGTGTGAGAAATAGATGGTGGGCAGCCGGCGCTCCTGTTTGACAAACAATCTGTATGCTTACAGCCTGCGGGCAATACAGGGAATCCCAATCGGCATTAGCCACTAGCAACACCTGTTAGTAGAGGGCTAAGGGAATAAAGATGGATAACACTTACTGCGAGGTTCCGCAACGTCGCGACGGCCATCCCGCTCAGCCCTCTGATGCTCGTTGGAGGTCTGCAGTTTCTTGGCCGAATCTTTAACTAGGATCTTCAGATGCCTGATGAGTGCCCAAACGTCCTCTGCGTGCTGATAGCGTTTGATGAACTCAATACGCTCCTTGACTGGCGAAAGGCCGCGAGCAAATGATATAATTGAATCCACTGGCGATTCTGGTAGGGGACCAGGGTCCAGGGGGCTAGCTACAATATAGGCTTTTATTTGCTCACCCCATGTTGCATAGATAGAGGACGGGCCACCCAGATGTTGGAATCCACACCACGATTTCGCATACCCAATGTCGCCTTATACGGTCCTGGTTTGTGTGAGATTGTCAGCATGCCAGAATCTTATTGCTGCGAAGTTTGGTTTGGCTTGATATACACTGAATCTCCCACGGCCGGTTGGAAGTGTGCGCACTCCTCAGGCTCCGGTTGTCTGTTCATTAAAGGAGGTTTGTGAGTTCGATATCCTATGATTCCATATAAAGAGAATTTGATGATTGCTTAAACTCCCTCGTCTGCAGGGCGACCGGCGGCCGCCCGTGTCAGAGTCCTTCTTCGTATATCACTCTGAATTTCTTGTGACTGTGGCAGCACGGCGGAATGTCTAAGAGCCAGAGAGGTATTAACATATGTTACTAATATACTAGTAGGACAGGTGTTTTGCATACTTTCCCTTCTGCAACTGACGTCGCACTATTCCCGGATACCCCATTGGTCCATTGGCGATCCATGAATCTGATATCCTGGGCAAAAAACGCGGTGTGGATTGATACGGGCTTGGACTGTGTTTGATGTTCGTATATCTCCAAACGCCGGATAGTGGGGATGCAGGGTCAAAACGATGGTGGACCTCTCGTAGGTGGGGAGGTAGGAGCAAGGGAGGGGTCGGAGAGGTCTTTATACATATCCCCGAAGCTGTACATTTCGCCGGCGGCGAGCCCTAGGGGACGTACGAGTAGGGAATGCGACTTAGGGTGTACCGTGATGTTGTGATGTAGTGCGGGAACTGTCTGGCTTGGATACTGGATCGTGGGATAGATAACCAAGGCACTTTGCCAAGGACGGTGGATAAAGATATAGATCTTGGATTGTCGAAAGATTGTTAAAAGGACTGAGTCTTGATTGTCACACGTAATTTGCACTACCCCCTGCGATAATGCTTTAAGCCTCACAAGTCTGCATGCGCCAAGAGACATCGCGTACAGTGGCTTCTCTTAGTGTCAGAGTCAGCCAAGACCCTTGCGCCGGGCCAGAACCGGAACACAACACCACAAGCTATCATACTACGCGATGAGCGAACCCAGACGAAGCAACTCATCGAAGGAAGATCTAAACGCTATTCCAAATCTCTTAAGTACTACTCTATGAAATCGATCGAACAGAAAGTAAAATCACTAATATATATCTTAGTAGACTTAGCATTCAATCGACGCCCCGTGAGATCGACCACACTGCGACACACCACACTCTGCAGACAATGTCAAACGCAATCATTCCACTGGAAGGACGTCTTTATCACCTCTTTCGTCATCAAAGTGTTGCCGACCCTTCCGGTCCTCCGTTGGTTTCCACAACTCGCGACCATTTGAAGGTGGACGCAATTTCTGATTCAAATTCTCGCAGTCTTCCGAATCTGATGGAGCTCCCCACTTCTGTACCTTGACATGCGGAGTGTCACCCCTGCGGCTCCCTAGGTCCCACCCTTGCTGGGTATTCATTTTGGATGGTGATTGAATAGCCAGGGGTATACGAAAATGAGGGGATTTGGTGGGATCTGCAAGAGGGGATGGTGATGTTCCAAGGATTGCTTCACATCCCTCGCCGGCGTCCGAGAGATCAGATAATGAACTGCTAGATAGCAGCAGAAAAAGGGGAGAGTAATTTGCCAGGTTACATCCAGCATTGGCTGGCCTGGTGTCAGGTCTCACTTCCTTTCTTGCGGTTTCAATGCCAGAACGTGCCCCTGCTTGCCGTGCCCAATTGGCGACGGCATTTTCAGCACAATATTGGTGTCTTCTCAAGGGCCGAGTGGGAACCCTGTCCGCAGTATATTGGCCATGCCAATAGACCAACAGATCCAATGGATCCTCAAGAACCTGATTCGACAGCAGCCAAACCCTTACATCTTCATCATTCTCGATGGAGACGGAATTTATATAAGATAAAGGGAACCCAGGATGAAGACACAGCTCTTTGCGGTCTTTATCACTCGCGCCAAGTATGTACCGAATTGCTTTGTGTGGCACAGTTTTCGAAATAATCGCAGACAGTCTGCCTATGTCATAGGCATTTAACTCGGCAAATCCTACCGCATTGATATGAGGATTGCGCGAATGGAGGCGCTGATATTTTGGTTGTGGTTCGTCGATATCCGCTGAATTGCGGACCCAAACAATACGAACAGCACTGCAACAACTCTATAGATAGGTAACTACAGTGGACTCAACTCTAGCCCATATGGTATACCTACAGGTATTCAGGATGAGGATAGCCCAGTATACTTAGTAGACTAGCAGTAGACATGAGTTGAAAAAAGTGTCTACAAAGTGACTTGGTGACAGCGGGTTAGACAGGGTAACCCAGGTAGGCGAAGGTTACCCTGGTAGGCAGGGTAACCTTCGGAGGACATGTTCGCATAAAGTTAAGGAAACATATTAAACATTGCACACGTCTGCGGGGTAATATTATAGGTGGTTGCGCGGACTCCAGAAAGGAATAAAGGCATAACAGGGTAAAGTTACCCTACCTTGGAAACATGATTACCTTACCTTAGGAACCCAGTTACCCTACCTTCACCGACAAAGTCATCTGCGGACTTAGGGGGAAGTTATCCCACTATAGCGGGGCTCTTACATGTTCAAAGGGCCGCTTCGTAGGGCACGAAACGGGCTACTGACGGAGCAGGAGTGGTCTGAACCTCCTGTAACTTTCAGCAGATATTCCTAACACACCCCTGCGGCCCCAGCGTGGGTACTGCGCGACCGCACGGTACGGATGTGTAGTTGTGTGCTTCCTGGCAAAGTGAGATCCATAGGAAAGCTCCCACAACTCGGTATCGGTTGTGGCCGTCCAACCGACCAGAAGCTGTTCGCTGGATATACAAGGGGAGTGAGGGTGACCGCCTCCTGGGGCGCCACCTGGGTAACACCTGGGAACCACCTACGGGCATACTTTGACCTCCGGGTAGTTGTATGGTTAACAGTAGAGGGCTAGGGGCTGACGGGGGAAGCTGCAAGGCTTCCAGGACAACCACCCCAACGCCAGTCCCAGTCTACCCCGCGAACTGTACCATTAGTATGTGTTATTAGTGGACTCTACAGGTGTGAGTCTTGTCACGATTTAAGAGGGTCCCGCATGGTTGACTGTGGGTAGTGCCCATGCAGTCAGGCAGCATGAGATTTCATATCGTGGAAGCATGCAGTCAGGTTTAGAAGCTTTGTATAGCCACGTAGATTTGCCAATAGACTGCGTAGCTTGTATAGACGAAACCACAAGTGGGCCAGTGAGTTCCAATGGATATTATCTCTACGGAGGGCATGTTGGTCGGCCAATGACATGCTACCGATAAGAAACATCTTTCGGTCATGCAAATGAGTTGGAGGGACATCACCAGAAGCGGTTCCGATTTGGGGAGATAGTAATATCTGGGCGGTCTGACTGCCTCCGGGTGTTAACTCATTTTGGCTGGTGAGTTGGACAGCCCTCATCTGAGCAGGGTACTCGCGAAAGGTCAGCATGGTTGACGGGTGTCCTCTTGCTTTACATTATTCTACTTAACTAAAGCGAGAGACACCCTATTCTGATAACCAACAATCCTCGAGAGAACTTAATGAGTGAAGCCTTCAGGCTTAACGATATTAAGTTTTACCGGTTGATTCTACTTTGAATTATCGTTATGTTTATTTTGACCCTTACTTCTACTTTGAGTCTGCGGTGGGGTCCCAATCTTAGGATCCGTCTTCCTACCGATTGCCCCCGTTACATACACATCGCCCTCCACGCATAGCGCTCCAATCTATATGTTCTAAGTCAGTAAGTTAAACAAAAACACATCTGTATTGTGGCGAAAAAAATCACTAATTTGGGACAGTTCCGACACTGTGCGAGGCACTCGTCGTGCCATACCAAGGTATTCAAACCCCGGATCATCCATGCTTATTGCCCCAGCTCCCCGGATATCCGCCGCTGGAGCATCTTGCATCCCTAGTCGGGTACCAAGAATGCCCATTGGGGGACCCCCTTGGCTTCGCCCAGTAATAATTACCTGAATGGCATGATTGTTCGGAGCTTGGGGATTTGCTACGCCGGCAGGATTGTTCAGAGCTTGGAGATTAGCTACGCCGGGCGGATTATTCAGAGCTTGGAGATTCGCTGCGCCGGGACAATAGTTCGGAGCTTTGTCATTCGCCAGAGCATGTTGGACCCGCATAGGCATACCAGGGATAAACATTGGGAGAGCCAGATGGTTTATTGCAACAATATTCGCTGGTAGGTGCCGATATTCCAGCCCCAAGGGCACAAGATTCCGAGCTCGGGGATTCGCTGGGCCTCGGGGTGGAGGATTATTCTGAGGTTGGAGATTCGCTGGGCCAGCGGGTGGGGGGTTGAT
>Ga0307510_10007525_pt1 | contig 12971 bp, 12 predicted proteins | sample 12_EM_MG_FD_207224 | JGI IMG/M metagenome (GOLD analysis project Ga0307510, IMG submission 207224) | Populus trichocarpa ectomycorrhiza microbial communities from riparian zone in the Pacific Northwest, United States - 12_EM | ecosystem: Host-associated > Plants > Roots > Unclassified | place... | reverse complement strand
GCAGGAAAGATCGACCCGGGGCATGAAATGGCACGATTTCGCTATCCTGTACCGTACCAACGCGCAATCACGCTCGATGGAAGAGGCGTTGCGCAAGTTAAATATCCCTTATAAGATATATGGCGGCCAGTCCTTTTACCAGCGCAAGGAAATCAAGGACCTGATCGCTTATTTCAGGCTGACCATCAACCCAAGTGATGAAGAAGCGCTGAAAAGGGTGATCAATTACCCGCGCCGCGGCATTGGAGATACTACGGTTGACAGGATCATTCTCAGCGCCGATCAGCATATGGTAAGCGTATGGGAGGTGGTGATCAATCCGTCAAAATACCTGGACGGCCGTAGTTCAGCATCAGTGGGTACGTTTGCCACCATGATACAGAGTTTCCAGGTGATCACCAGGACACAATCAGCTTACGATGCTGCGCTCCACATCGCACAGCACTCAGGCATTCTAAAAGACCTTTACGAGGATAAATCCGTAGAGGGCCTTAACCGGTACGAGAATATACAGGAATTATTGAATGGTATCAAAGAGTTTTCGGAACGGGAAGATATTGAAGAAAAAGGGCTCGAGGTTTTTATGCAGGATGTTGCCCTTTTGACCAACGATGATAAAACAGATAATAAAGATGCGGATACTGTTTCGTTGATGACCATACATTCGGCCAAGGGGCTTGAATTTCCGCAGGTATTTGTGGTGGGGCTTGAGGAAAACCTTTTCCCGTCGCAAATGTCGCTCAACTCGCGCAGCGATCTTGAGGAAGAAAGACGCCTGTTCTACGTAGCAGTTACCCGTGCTGAACGCAAGCTGAACATCAGCTATGCTACGTCACGGTTTAAATTCGGCACATTGATCAGTTGCGAGCCGAGCCGTTTTCTTGACGAGATAGATGCACGCTACCTTGAATTGGATTTTACCGCCAAGCCGGCGGCAAGCCCTAATAATCCGTTTTTTGACGATGAGCGCAACTCCTGGAGTAAACGTGCTGATACGTTTTCGAAACCCAAACCTGCGGCAACGGTTAAAACAACTTCCATCCTCGCGAAGGCACATGTACCCTCGGCCGGGTTTGCGCCATCCGATACCAGTAACCTGCAGGTGGGCATGGAGGTTGAGCACGAACGTTTCGGTTTTGGCAAGGTAATTAGCCTTGAAGGAAACAAACCGGATGTAAAAGCCACCATTTTCTTCAAGGAAATAGGTCAAAAGCAATTGCTTTTGAAATTTGCAAAACTACGCGTACTATAAATAATTAACTAATTGTTTATAGTCTTATTTAATAAACAAGCATAGCAAATAAGTATTTCGAATTACCTTAATTCATTGAGAATTGGTTAAAATTACATGACAAATATTTCTAATTCGTAGAATAATTTCCCCAATACTACCCGCAATAAAATTGCTTAATACGTAAAATGCTTTAATTCAGCCGTAAATCCAATATGGCACACAGTTTGGATTGATATTAACACCCTTAAACAATTTAGACACTGAATTATGAGCGACCAAACCAAAAGAACCGCAAACAAATCTATCGGTAAAAGCATCCGGATTTTACGTCACCAGCATGGCTGGAGCCAGGAAGATATTGCAAATCGCTTAGGCATTTCAATACCTGCATTTTCAAAAATTGAAACCGGTGTTACCGATGTTAACTTATCACGTCTTGAACAAATTGCCAACATCTATGAGGTTAGTGTTGTTCAGTTATTGACCGTTGACAACGAACAGGCTGAAGTTGCCCCTTCACATTTGAATCTTATTCAAAAGAAGTTAATTGACCGTGAAAGCGAAATTGCTACCTTACAACGTAAAGTGATTGAGTTGTATGAAGAGCTTCGTAACAAGGGTTCAATGGCCAGCTAATCAGCGGGTTTGTTTAGTAAAACCTACATTTTAAGCTCAGTTTATCATTTATTGTACAATAAATGATGAAGGGCTTATTTTGTCATTTTAAATACAAGGAAATAATCTTAATTAGAAAAATTAAAGATTGACCTTAAATCAAATAAGCCAGAAATAATCTAATAAATTCTCAAAATACTTCTTTTTGGAGTAACTATTGCGGTTAGTCGGTATAACTACCGAATTTGTAATGCTTAATTATCTGATTTCAATACCCAAAAATGGCGCCCTCGAAGAGGAAACCATCCACGACCCTGAAAGCAAATTAAAGATCAAGGTATTTGATCTTTTAACATCCAAGTTCAGGCCCAAAAAAGGCGAAGTAAGGTATTTTGTTACTGCCGGTGACGAGACCTTCGCCTTCGAAACAGAAGGTTACACCAACAAACATCGTAACCTTCTCATATTGCACATGATATCCTGGTATTGTGTTTATCTCGGATTATTAGAAGCCCAGATACATACCACGTGGCCGTAATTAAGTACTAAGTTCAAAGTCTTGAGTCTTGTTTAGATTCAAAACAATTCAGACTTAAGACTTATGACTTTTAGAAACTGGTTCGTTTGGGATCATGGAGGATATCAGTCATATCGATGATCTTTTCATCAATATCTGATACACACTTGTTCATCATAGTGATACATTCCTGCTGATCCACCAATCCTTCCTTCTCCAGGTTCATTAAACCTTTGAGTGTGGCTATAGGGCCGCGTATCTGGTGCGACAGATAAGATGAGTATTCCGAAAGTTTCTTATTTTTAATCTGCAGGTCGCGTGTACGTTCATCAATTATTTCTTCCAGGTGATGGTTTATGCGGTCAAGATTATCCTTTTGCCTCGAAACTTCGCTATTCAGCTCAGTAAGCCGTGCGTTAGTTTTGGCTTTACGTTTTACATTTCCAAATAACAATGCAACTACGATCATCAATAAACCTGATCCCGATACTGCCCACCAGAATTTAACACGGTCATTTTTCTGACGCTCGATGATCAGCTCGTTTTCTCTTTGTTTTTCCTGCTGGTCATGCTGTTTTTTCATCAGGCCCAAATCTGATGTAAGCATATTGGCTTGCAATGTACTATCTCTTACATATATAGTATGTATATAAGATAATGCCTGCTCGTAGTTCTTTTTATGAAACGCAAGCTGATAGGAGTTATAGGTAAAATCTGCTTCCAGGTCTTCGTCCTTAGTTGCCTGCGCATAAACTACACCCTCTTCTATAAACTTCGCGGCCTGGTCATATTTTTTATTTTCAAGATATAAAGAGGAAAGCGTCAGATCGATTTTACCGATTGACGTATTTAGATCTTTACCTTTAGCTTGTTTGTTCGCTTCCAGCAATATCTGCTCTGCCTTATCATATTGCTTTAGTTTATAATAGATCACGCCTACATTTTGCAATATTGTTATGCTGTTTACAGAATCTTTCAGTTTGGTACATAATTCCCCGCTTTTATTATAATAATCCAGGGACATGGTAAAGTTCTTTTTCCGCTGATATACGTTCCCAATGTTCAAATAAGCTTTTGCGATCAGTTTATCATTGCGTAACTTCTGGGCCATATTCAAGCCTTTTTGTAAATAGTCTAATGATTCATCATAATCAATTTCCAAATACAGGTTACCTATATTATTGTAAACCTGTGCCTGGCCAAGTAAATTATTCGCACGCTTAAAGTACGAGAGTGCATTCAAATAATCAGCAATCGCCATGGCACTATTACGTGCATAGGCCTCTCCAACCCCCATTACTCTATATGCTTCGGCTATCCCGTTGGTATAATTAATCTTTTGTGCGATTTCAAGGGCTTGCTGGCCCTTTGCAATTGTTTGTTCATGATCCGTCAAGCGAATCTTGAATCCCTGCCGGTTCAACAAATTCACCTGTGCTGTATCCTGATTGCCATCAATAGACACGTCAGCATAAGCTCTGATGCAAGAGATAAACAGAAATAGTATAAGTAATAAATAAGCTTTTTTCATTAATGCTGAACAGGCAAGAAGCTGTGTTAAGTCCATTAATACGGTAAAAGCATTAAAAAGATGCATTAAATATTTTTTTACTAAAATTTTTAATTCTAAAAAACATGATTATATTTGTGTAGTTACTTTAGTTAAGCACTGTAAACAGCTAATTATAAGCTTTTTATAACTTGATTTTTTATAGTATTTTTTGATGATTTTTGCCTGTTTTTTAACATTTTTCCATAAAATGCGGCGAAAAAATACGAAAAATGCAAAAAATTGATAAAAAACAGGTTTTTAGTTACTTATATAGCTTATATAATTAAAAAAGAGGCAACTCTATTTTAAACTTTTCTAAAGAAACTATACCTAGATGAAAAACGCCTTTGACCTCCGGAATTGATCGGAGATCGAGGCTTTTTGTCATCATAGTGTAAATAAAAATGCTTATTAACCACAAATTTTATAACCATTATTAATTAACATTCACATGAAAAAAGTAATCCTAGGTGCACTTTTAGTCGCGAGTATCGGAGTTATGTCTTCGTTCACAACGAAGTCTGATTCTGTAAAACGCGGTGCTGTTGCTGACAGAACCCAATTAGGTACTGCTGATGACAGAACCCAGTTAGGTACTGCTGATGACAGAACCCAATTAGGTACTGCAGATGACAGGACTCAATTAGGTACTGCCGATGCAAGAAAAATGAAGCAGCACACCAACGACAGAACTCAATTAGGTACTGCTGACTAATTAGATTAGTTTGACATTAACAATCAGCTACTTAACCAGGATGCTGATTGGGGGTTAGCATAAATGCCAGGTATCAGCTTTATGCACAAATTACCCGGATAAAGATTACCCCTGATCAATGCCCCTAAGGTGGGGGCTTTGATCAGTTTAGATTTGTATGTCTTATCCTGAAGCTATTTTTAAGTAGCTTTTACCAAAAGAAAAACAGCCTTTTTTTATATCTCCTGCCTCCTTATGGGTTTTGATAAACCTGTATAAAAACTTCTTCTATTTTTGGTTCAAATAAATTTGGCTATCGTCATAAAAACTATATTTGCTGCAAATTCATCGCCATGCAGAATATAAAGCAATATGTGGAGCAAAATAAACAGCGTTTCCTGGACGAACTATTTGAATTATTGCGTTTCCCCTCGGTTAGCGCCGATCCTAAATACAAACCCGATGTACTCAAAACAGCCGATCATGTTGGTAAAAAATTGCGTGAGGCCGGTGCCGATAAGGTTGAAGTATGCGAAACAGCGGGTTACCCTATTGTTTATGGTGAAAAAATAGTCGATCCGACAAAACCCACGGTATTGGTTTACGGGCATTACGATGTTCAGCCGGCAGATCCGCTTGAACTTTGGAAAACCCCTCCTTTTGAACCTACCGTTCGTGATGGTAAAATTTATGCGCGCGGCGCCTGCGATGATAAGGGCCAGTTTTATATGCATGTGAAGGCTTTTGAACTGATGATGCAAAACGGCGGCTTGCCTTGTAATATAAAGTTCATGATTGAAGGTGAAGAAGAAGTAGGCTCATCCAACCTGGGAATATTTGTAAAAGCAAATAAGGAAAGATTGAAAGCCGACGTGGTGCTGATATCAGATACCTCAATGATCAGTATGGAAAATCCATCACTGGAAACAGGCCTCAGGGGATTGTCGTACTTGGAAGTAGAAGTAACGGGCCCTAACCGCGACCTGCACTCGGGTGTATATGGCGGTGCTGTGGCAAATCCGGCGACCATTCTGGCTAAAATGATCGCTTCTCTGCATGATGAGAACAACCATATTACTATCCCCGGGTTTTATGATGATGTAATTGAACTGACACCTGAAGAACGCACTGCATTAAATAATGCACCTTACAATGAGGAAGGATATAAAAAAGACCTTGGTGTAGATGCGCTATGGGGCGAAAAAGGTTATTCTACTTTTGAACGTACCGGTACGCGCCCTACACTGGAAGTGAACGGCATTTGGGGCGGCTACATTGGCGAAGGCGCAAAAACGGTTTTGCCATCAAAGGCAAGCGCGAAAATATCAATGCGGCTGGTGCCAAATCAGGGATCTGACAAGATAACGCAACTATTTACCGATCATTTTAAAAAGATAGCCCCCCCTTATGTTAAGGTGAAAGTTACTTCGCACCATGGCGGCGAACCGGTAGTGACTCCAACTGATAGTATTGCTTTTAAGGCAGCGCAAAAAGCGATCGCTGAATCATTTGGAAAAGACCCCATCCCAACCCGAGGCGGAGGCAGTATCCCAATTGTGGCCCTTTTTGAAGCTGAATTAGGAATTAAAACTGTCCTGATGGGTTTTGGTTTGGATAGCGATTCGTTGCATTCGCCAAATGAGAAATACGACATTTACAATTACTATAAGGGTATTGAAACTATTCCGCTGTTTCATAAGTACTTTGCTGAACTAAGTGCCGAGTAACCATCACTAGTATGTCATATGGATTCATTTGAAACATTACTGCAAAAATTTGACGCCACGTTGCTACGACACAACATGGCGGCTTATGAAAACCTCTTACCGCCACTATCAGATCAAGAAATTGATAAAGGTCTTAAAGAAATAGGAATTGATGATGAAAATGTAAAGGCCCTGTTCCAATGGAAAAGCGGCATGGAGAACAACAGACTTTGCCAAATGATGGATTACGGTGGGCTGCTTTCTTTTGACAGTATTAAATATCAGATCTCGGTTAACAAGTATTATGACCCCCGTTTGGTACCATTAATAAGTGATAATGGCGAAGAAATGCTGTTGTTCAATACAAACCCCGGCCCGCATTATGGAAAGCTTTACTTATTTTCGGTTCCCCAACTTTATATTGACTACCCGGTAAGTATATATGATTCATTACCTGCAATGCTCGAAACGACTATCGAATTATATGATACAGGTGCCTTTAAATATGACCGCGCAGAGAATTGGTTAGATATCAATTTTGATGAATATTACCTTATTACCAAGAAGCACAACAAAGATTGTGTTTTTTGGACAGAGCACGATGAAGTGATATGGAAAGATTGGTATCAGATATAAATTTTGTCAATTCCAGTTCAAACAGTAAACTGTTCACATCCCGTCAAAAACTCCTCGCCTGCGTCAGCCCCTATGCCATGCAAATCATCTATATTCAGAAAATAGCCGTCATATCTCACACCGCCAACGCAGGGATCAACCAAATGTCCCAGCATACAGGTATCCATATCATAAAATTTGATATTCGGGCTGGCATATACAAAATGCAACTTGGCACTCAGCGCGATACGGCTCTCGAGCATCCCCCCCATCATACATGGAATTCCTTTTTCGGCAGCCAGGTCATGTATCTGTTTGGCTTCATAAATTCCGCCCGATTTGGAGAACTTAATATTGATATAGTCGCACGAGTTACTGTTGATCTGCTTCCGGGCATCGTGATGATTATAAACGCTTTCATCGCCCATAATTTTTACGGGAGATAGCTTTTTTAATTCAGGCAGACAGTCATCATACCAGGTGCGCATCGGTTGCTCGCAAAACTCAATATTATAGTTTCCGATAGCCTGCAGAGCATAAACTGCATCATCAAAACCCCAGCCCTGGTTGGCATCAACCCTTATTTTCATGTCTGTGCCTACCGCTTCGCGGATTTGTTTTATCCTTTCCACATCAATTTTAGCACCTTTTCCCAGCTTAACTTTTAATACCGTCGCCCCGCTCTTTTTAAATTCGATTGCTTTTTGCGCCATTGCCTGTGGTTCAGCAATTCCTATGGTAATATCGGTCTCAATTTTTCGCTTATTTCCCCCTAAAAATTGATATAACGGCTGGCCGGCATTTTTAGCCACAATATCGTACAGGGCTATATCAAAAGCGCTTTTTATGGTGCTGTTGCCGGCGGTAAAATCATGCAATTGTTGTAAGCGGCCGGGGATATCCAGTGCATCCTTATCCTTCCATAAACGGGCAAATTCCCGGGCCATCACCAGGCAGGTATCCTGCGTTTCACCTACGATCATCGGAAAAGCGGAGCATTCTCCAACACCGTAAAACCCCGCATCTGTGTGGACACGAATAAATACATTCTGGGCATGGTCCATCGTGCCGGTGGCTATGGTAAAAGGCTCCATCGGGATGCTGAACCTGTAAATATCTGTATGGGTGATTTTGATTTGTTTCAAAATATATAGAGTTGAATGCCTGAATGCAATATTAACGACAAATGCCCAAGGACTAATGACCTAATAACAAATAATTTGCACTTTACCTTAATTGCGTTATCTTTGTTTCACTTCAATAATATTCAACTTTAGCCGCCCAGGCTGTTTATCTCCAGGGACCTGCGCTAATTTTATTAATTACTAACTTTTATTAATTCAATCAATTGATATGGCCCAGCAAGAAACGCCACAATTTGACTATAACTCCACCAGGAGTAAACTAATTTTATCCGAATATGGCCGCAACGTGCAAAATATGGTTAAGTATATTGTTGCACTGCCAACCAAGGAAGAACGTAACCGCTATGCCCAGGTTGTAATAGACCTGATGGGCTTTTTGAACCCGCACCTGAGGGATGTAGCGGATTTTAAGCACAAGCTATGGGATCACCTGCATATCATTTCCGATTTCCAGATCGACGTGGATGCCCCATATCCCAAGCCTGCGCCAGATGCGATCCACCTAAAGCCGGAGCCATTGAAATATCCGCACCAGCGTATACGGTATAAGCATTATGGCAAAACCATAGAGCTGATGATCGAAAAGGCCAAAAGTATTGAGGAGCCTGATCGCAGGCAGCATATGGTGCAGGCGATAGCCAATTTTATGAAGATGGCTTATGTGCAGTGGAATAAGGATTCTGTTGCCGATGAAACTATATTAGCTGATTTGCGGGCCATGTCTGCCGGTCAATTAAAATTGGAAGAAAATATAAACCTTGCCCGTGTAGAATATCGTGCCAATACGCACAATAATCAAAATACCAGCCGGGGGCGCACCAACAACCAAAACAACAAAGGCAGGAGCAACAACAATAATCCAAGAAATAACAATCAAAATAACCGTGGCCGCAGTAATGGCGGGACGCGGAAATATTGATCTTAGTTCATGGTTCATAGTTGATGGTTCATGGCTAATGAATGATTATTTTTATAATCTTTGCAATGCCATAGCTAACCAAACTGTTTGTTAATGGCATCAGGCTATGAACTATGAACCACCAACTATAAACTAACTATGAATAACGCATTTGAGATAATTGGCGGCAAGCCTTTAAAGGGCGAAATTATACCTCAGGGGGCCAAAAATGAGGCGCTGCAAATACTTTCGGCTGTGCTTTTGACCAGCGAAAAAATAACCATCAGCAATATTCCTGATATAAAAGACGTCAACAAGCTGATAGAGCTGCTTGGCGATATGGGGGTCATTGTTAACCGCCTTGGACCTGACACTTACAGCTTTGAAGCAAAAAATATCGACCTGAATTTTTTTGAGTCGGAAGCCTTTAAAACTAAAGGTGGCGGGTTGCGCGGATCTATTATGATCGTCGGCCCTTTGCTGGCACGATTTGGCAGCGCATCTATTCCAAAACCTGGTGGCGATAAAATTGGCCGTCGCAGGCTGGATACCCACTTTTTAGGATTCGAGAAACTGGGTGCCAAATTCAATTACAATCCTGATACCGGCTTTTTTAATGTAGACGCGTCTGACCTGAAGGGAACTTATATCCTGCTGGATGAAGCATCGGTAACCGGTACGGCAAACGTAGTGATGGCGGCTGTACTTTCAAAAGGGACTACTACCATTTATAACGCTGCCTGCGAGCCTTATTTGCAGCAATTATGTAAAATGCTGAACCGCATGGGCGCTAAAATAAGCGGCATAGGTTCAAACCTGCTTACCATTGAGGGTGTAACAGAACTACATGGCACCGAGCACCGCATGCTGCCGGATATGATCGAGATCGGCTCGTTTATTGGGCTGGCTGCAATGACGGGCTCGGAGATCACCATAAAAGATGTTCATTATGACGAATTGGGTATCATACCGGATACATTTAAGCGTTTAGGTATAAAACTGGAGCGCCGCGGCGATGATATTTATATTCCTGCACAAAGCCATTACGAGATAGAGACCTTCATTGACGGCTCTATTATGACCATTGCCGATGCGCCATGGCCAGGCTTTACCCCTGACCTGCTAAGTATTGTCCTGGTAGTAGCTATACAGGCCAAAGGCTCAGTATTGATACATCAGAAAATGTTCGAGAGCCGCCTGTTCTTTGTAGATAAGCTATTGGATATGGGTGCCCAGATCATACTTTGCGACCCGCATCGTGCTACGGTGATCGGTTTGGATAAACAGGTTCAACTGCGTGGCATCTCCATGACCTCGCCTGATATCCGTGCCGGTGTGGCCTTGCTTATAGCAGCTTTATCGGCACAGGGTAAATCGACCATCTTTAATATTGAACAGATCGAGCGTGGTTATCAGCATATTGATGAGCGTTTGAGAGCGCTCGGAGCGGATATAAAGAGGATTTAAGTTGAAGTGAAAGGATAAAGGTTAAAGGCAAAAGACCTATTATACGATGGCAAAAACCTTTCACCTTTATCCTTTTTCCTTTGCCCTTAAAAATCTATCTTTATAAAAACCATTTATACACTTGCATAGCTATAAGAATAACAGGTCTAAGTACTCTACTTTCTTGCTGATCTTTGTTGCGATCAAAATAGGGTTAAATCTATTGGCAATATCACATTTCGGGTTTCACCGCGACGAGCTTTTACACCTGGCTTTGGGCGATCACCTGGACTGGGGATTTAAGGAAGTTCCTCCGTTTATCGCCCTGCTTGCAAAAATAACCACCACTATTTTCGGCAATTCTATTTTTGCTGCACGGGTATTCAGCACCATATGCAGCGGGTTGATTGTCTGGTTCATGGGACAGATCGTGATAGAGTTAGGTGGCCGCAAATTCGCTATTGCCTTAGCCTGCCTGGCACTTATCTTTTCCCCGGCTTTTGCTGCAAGTGGCTATCTTTTTCAGCCCGTCGTGTTCGATCAGCTTTGGTGGGTATTGGCAGTTTACCTTCTTGTGCGGTATATGAACACATCGTTACCGGTTTATGTTTATTTGTTGGGTCTGGTGATAGGTGTCGGTTTACTTACCAAGTATACCATGGCCTTTTTTGCGATTGCGCTTATATTAGGGTTATTACTTACCAAGCAGCGTAAGATCCTGTGGAACAAGCATATACTTTTTGCAGCTATTATTGCCTTGCTCGTGTTTCTGCCTAATATGATATGGCAGTTTAATCACCATTTACCGGTGGTAACCCATATGAAAACACTCCGTTCGGAACAACTGGAACATATAAAGCCGGCAGATTTCATAAAACAGGAATTATTGATCAATGGCATTGCTTTATTTATATGGCTTATTGGTTTTGGCTTTTTATTGTTTTCACCGCGACTGCGCAAATTCCAGTTTCTTGCATTTGCCTTTATATTAATATTCATCTTTTTATTAGAAATGAAAGGCAAAGAGTATTATCTCTTTGGTGCATTCCCCATGCTTTTTGCTGCCGGGGGTTATGGGTTTGAACGATGGATAAAAGCCAGGGGCTACGCATTACGTACGGTAACCGTGTTATTTTTTACATTACCTAACCTGTTATTGTTCCCATTAGCGTTACCGGTATTCTCCCTCGATCTTACAATGGCTGCATTCAAGTTCCTGCATATTAGCCCAAAATGGGAGGACCAGAAAGAGCATTACCTGAGCCAGGATTATGCCGATATGCTGGGCTGGAATGAAATGACAGAAAAGGTAGCCAAAGCTTATAACAGTCTTACTCCCGAACAACAAAAACATACACAGATATATGCCGATAATTATGGCGAGGCCGGCGCTATACACCATATTGGCAAATTCTACCATTTGCCTGAAGTTGCTTGTCTCAACAGCAGTTTTACCCTTTGGGCGCCTGATAGCCTGAACGCACATTACATCATTTATGTGGATGATCAGGGAGGTGGCAACATCAAAAAGTTTCAATCTTATATTGAAAGTTATACCAAAATAGGCGAGGTTGAATTCCCGTACGCACGGGAAAAGGGTACGGGTATTTTCCTGCTGGTCAATCCCAAACCTGAACTGGATGCGGCTTACCGCAAGGAACTGGCTGAAAAAAGATTGGAATAAATTTGATGTGCAGATTTGCAAATATGCAGATGTGCGGATTTTTAAATAAATCACTCCTTTACATAAAACAAAATAGTTCCATATTAAGTATTTTGATAAATTCAATCTATGCGCGGACTAAAGACCATTATCTTCCTTTTCATTTCCAACACATTCATGACCTTTGCCTGGTACGGGCATCTAAAATTCAAAGACTTTTCGTGGGGTAAAAACCTCAGCCTGCTTGCTATCATCCTGATCAGTTGGGGGCTGGCGTTTTTTGAATATGTATTCCAGGTACCGGCCAACCGGGCAGGCTCGGAAGAAACCGGCGGGCCATTCAGCCTTGTTCAATTGAAAACTATACAGGAGGCCGTTACACTCACGGTGTTTATGATATTCACTGTCTTATTCTTTAAAACAGAAAAACTGGCATGGAACCATTTGGCGGGCTTTTGCCTGATCGTACTGGCAGTGTTTGTAATATTTAAAAAATGGTAACGTCTTAATTTTTATAAAATAAATTCACCTAACTCTTAATCAATACTTATGGCAGATCTATCAAAACAAGTCAGGTTCTTAAAATTATATGCGATATTCCTGACAATAGCTATCATCGCATTAGCTGTTACACTTGCGTTTTCAATGTACAACAACCATTTTAAAGTGATCACAGCAGAAAGGATAAATATAGTTGAGCCCAATGGGCTGCTGAGGATGGTGATCAGTGATCAGAAAAATCAGCATCCGGGTATGATGAACGGCAAAGTAATGACAAGCCGTGAACGACCTGCGGGAATGATATTTTTCAATAACGATGGCGATGAAGATGGCGGCCTGGTATACGAAGGAAACAAAAATGGGGCGAGTATGGTCTATTCGTTCG
>Ga0307510_10007524_pt1 | contig 12972 bp, 7 predicted proteins | sample 12_EM_MG_FD_207224 | JGI IMG/M metagenome (GOLD analysis project Ga0307510, IMG submission 207224) | Populus trichocarpa ectomycorrhiza microbial communities from riparian zone in the Pacific Northwest, United States - 12_EM | ecosystem: Host-associated > Plants > Roots > Unclassified | place... | reverse complement strand
GCTTAGCCGGTGCCGACTAGGGAGGATATATTATGAGAAAAAAAAGCTCCCGGGCCTGCAGGGATTCTGCTTTCCTGGACGAATATGGTCGACCTGAACGGGATTTCTTGGTAGGGCGCTCCCATGGCATATCTCACAAGTGAGACAGCTGTATTGTCGGTTAATTCACCGGGGGCTCGGCCATTTTTAGGAAATGTATGACCGTAGACTTTTGTTATGTTCTATCTAGGGTGCCAATAGAAAGACAAAAGTACATATAAATATAATAAAGGAATATTTATCCTTTCACTGCTCACCACATATAAATTTGCTATCATTGTTTTTTCCTACGCACTTTAATCGTGACCGAAGAAAAACACAGCACGAGAACCCTCTTCGTAGATGACCATCACTCTGGAACAGATGAAATAACCCGCCACACTACTGAAAAGTAAAGAAACTTCCACCATCGAGATCGGCGTCGAAGAGCCCTCTTCTAATTACCCGGTTCCTCTGATTTAGCTCTTCTTTTTGCGCAACAAAATAATATAGCAAGGAGAGTAGAGATTAGGATGTGATGGTACAGTATTGTGCTATTGTTGGTGTTAAAGATATATACATAGGAACCGAGATGCATGAGAGAGGGAACAAAGTAGAAGCAGAAAATAAAGTATCACAGACTATGCCTCAAAAATAATCAGAAAGTAGATCTCCCGCCCAGTCTTATTAGTAGCTCCGCCGTCATAGCGCTATAAACAGCCTTCCCACCCTCTAGTAGTTGACTTCTAGATAGCAGTAGCGAATTCATTCGCGAGTGAGTATCGGCGGAGGTGAAGAGAGATGTGGGTAGCTATAGGAGAGAGCATAGGGAATGTAAGAATGGGACCAATGAGCCACCGAGAGCGGGCAGGCAGTCTCGGTGAAGGGGGGTAAGTCACAGGGGGTATCAAGCCCTCCGGATCCTTTTAAGGGGTGGTTCGGGTATCCCGAGCGGCTCATCGGCGAAGGCTTCGGAGAATCCTCCCTCGAATGCTGGTCTGGCGAAGAGGTCGTCCGGGCCTTCCACTAACTGTGCAACACTCGCATACCCATTTTCCGTAGCCCATGGAAATGGTGTTTGGCTAAGCGGATCTGCCGGGTGGGGGTTGACATCGCTCGGCTCGAATAGTGTCTCGGGGGCTGTCTCACGCATGCCTCCGGGAGCCCATGGAAATGCCATTCCACCAATTTCATCTGCGGCGTGGCGGCCGACATCGTTCCACTCCCATAATATGTCCACAGCTCCCTCATACCCACTCTCGGTAGCTGGTATTGGGCCGGGGCTAATATCTTTCTGCTCCGATAACATGCCAACAATTTCCTCATGCCCAAACATAATATCCCGCGATAATTGCTGTTGGACGCTCATATTACCCAGGTCGTAATTAGCGTCGCTCCGCCGCAATACCATCTCTACAATCCCCCCATACCCACTCTCGGTAGGCAGTGATAATGTGCGACCGGTCTCATCTGCTGGGTTGGAATTGATATTGCTCCACTGCGGTAGCATCTCCGCAACTCTCTCATACCCACTCCCAGCGGCCACTGGTGATGGTGCTTGACCCGAACCACCCGCTGTGGCGGGATTAGTGTTATCCCGCACCAATAGCATCTCCACGATTTCCTCGTGCCCTTCGCTGGAAGCCCATGAAAGGGGTGTCCGCCCCCTCTCATCTTCCCTGCCGGGATTGACATCATTTCTCTTCAATAAGGTCTCCACAACTTCTATATTCCCACGCTCAGCAGCCCATGATAATGGCGTACGGCCACTCTCATCCGCCATGTCGGGATCAATCATGTTCCGCTCCAATAACATCTTCACAACTTCAGCATGGCCGTATATGACGGCCCACAAAATTGGGGTTCGGCTCCTCCTATCTGGCGTGTCTGGGTTGACATCGTTCCGCTCCAATAGCATCTTCACAACTTTCGCATTCCCGTGACTGGCAGCCCATGATAACGGTGTGCGGCCATTCTTATCTGCTATGTCGGGATTGACATCGCTCCGCTCCAATAGAATCTCAGCGGTTCTTCCACAGTCATTGTTGGGATCCGGGCTATAGTATCCCGGGCCACTCTCGCCTTGCACCTCAGGATCGTTATCGTAGGCCTCAGTCCAGCCCGCTGCAGCCCATGAAACGGGTGTTCGCCCTCTCTCATCTGCGGTGTCCGGATTGACATCGTTCCTCTGCAATAGGTTTCTCACAATTTCCACCATCCAATTCTGGGCGGCCCATGAAAGTGGTGTTCGGCCAGTCTTATCCGGGGCGTTGGGGTTGACATCGTTTCGCTGCAATAAGATCTCCACAATTCCCTTATTCTCCCCCATGATAGCATACCATAATGGCGTGGAGCCAGACTCATCTGCGGTATTTGGATTGACATCGCTCCTGTGCAACAGCACCTCCACGGTCTCCTTACACCCACAATCGGCGGCATATGATAATGGTGCGCACCCCTGGTGATCCGCGGCATTGGGGTTGACATTGTTCTGCTCCAATAGCATCTTGACGATTTCACAGTGCCCATACTGTGAAGCCCATGACAATGGTGTACAGCCCTCGTTGTCTGTTATGTCGGGGAGGAGTCCTACTTGTTCCAGCAGGACCTCCACATCGCTATCATGTCCTTTTCTCGCAGCCCATGCCAATGCGGTGCAACCACGCAAGTCAGTCGCGTTGAGATCCCATTTCTGAATATCAAATAAAGAGACCATGGCCAAAATTCCGAGCAAGGCTCCACCATGGAGTCCGGTGAATCCAGTTGGGATACCCTCATCATCGAAGGGCGGCTTCAGATAATACTCTTTTAATAGGAGGAGCTTGCAAGATATGTGCTCATCGAATCTATCGAGTAGCCTTCGCGCAAGTGGTATTGCCTTTTCGCTGATATCTCTTCGAGCATGGGCTCCCCAGTAGCAGGAAGCATATTTAAGAAAGGGGGCAGCTGGAGGGGGTGAATTGAGAGTAGGAGAAAGGCCCCTGATGTACGCAAAGTTGAGGTAAGTTAAGCAGGCCTCCGCAATTACCGAATGAGGGCTTTGGAAAAGCGGAGGATTAGCTAGTATATACTCCTGTAGAGTGAAATGCACAAGCCGGACAGTTGATGATGATGAATCGACCGTGACCAGTCCTAGTCCACACCTCATTATAGTTCTTATGTTGGGCGCGTTGTCTTGGTTTAGATCTTCCGACCCCACTTGTACCCCTAAGGCTTGACATAGTTCGTCTGGCTTCAACGGCCGTTCTGAATATGCTACCCACATGATGGCCTCCATTCCTAATCGAGATCTGGCATTCTCCTGCCCCTTGATCCTTTCGAAAGTGGCACTGTATACATCTCCGACATCCTGCCCTTTTGACATCTGCTGAAGCTTTTGCTTCCTTCGATGGATTGTTGGCTCAGCGAGAATTGCCTGGATGCTGAGCGAGACAAGAAGAAATCTGTGCATAATCTTTGGTAAGTAGCGTGACCTGAATTAAGCATGGGGGAGCTAGGGATCTAGATATACATTTCAGATATTGTTTTCGGAATGATTTCCATTATATCGGCTCTTAGACTCTCATCCATGGCGTCAGGTTCTGGGTCCCCATCTAACTTCATCCTCAAAAATACCTTGGTATCTTCCTTTGCAGGGCTGACAGGGATGTTATGCGCCGTGGGGAAGTACTTCTCAACCTCGCCGCTGATGAAAGGCCTTCCTGCCAGGAACAACCAGACATTTGGCATCTCTTGGGAGATAGCTCGCAGCGACGTAAGAAGACCGGCGCGATGGGCTGGGAGAGATTCATCCAACCCGTCAATGCATATAACCACTCGTTGTCGTTGCCGAATCACCCTCTTTAGCATATTAACAAGTTCTGGGACTTGTGGTCGTACCCCGCCAAAATGGTTCTTCGCCTTTTCAAAAGCATCCCGTATGTCCTCCGGGATGTTTCCTCCCCCCACCAATTGCTTAAGCATGGCTCCTAGCATGTTCGAAGTAGTCTGCTCCTTTTTGTCAAGGTAGTCACAATACAGCCCAGCCACTGCAGTATCCTGTCCCCTGCCATAAAAATGATCGATTATAAGAGAGCTAAAATCGCCAATAGTTAGTGATCCGGGATTTCTCCTGTGATATCTGGTGTTACCTAATATGGGTCTTTCCCACACCTGGATCGCCATGGCAAAATAGCACAGAGTGGGCCGATCCATCTCTTCCCATATTCCATCTCTGAAACTGGTCTGTTTGGAATATCCATTGCCCCACTCTGGCGAGTCGGGTCTCCCTCAAATGTTGATGCCTTTTTTGAGGCTCGAGTGATGACAGCCACTGTAGGACCTGAGCCCTGTCATCGTTTATAGTTGTATTGAAACTGTTAACGTTGAACGACCCAGAAATCCCTCCGTGATCCATACTGCCCAAAGTTTGCTATCCGAGCGGAATGAAAAGATCAAGGCTTGGGGTATCAAGGCTATTAAAGATCTTCAGGTAGTAGCTATGGGCCGGGTGGCGGGCTAAGGCTGTGTAGCGCTAACAACCCCTGATGTACCAGAGCCTCTTTCGAACCTCCCTAGGCAACCGTGATATCTACGGCTAAAACGGTCTCCCCCACTCATGATTCAACGGCTAAGTGCAGAATCTAAGCCTGTAATCATAGGAATTTAAATGGATCGAAAAGGGGGCGGATAAACTCACTACCAGTTCACTATCTAGCCCGGTGGTTCCGTTTACCCACCCGTACCATATCGCCTTGTCCCAAAGTGGGGCTTGTTCTGAGGTCCCCAAATATGTTTCTCCTACCGTGCCGCTATGACCAGGGGGGGAAACTCGGCGAACTTCTGGTAAATCTAGAGCGCTTCCCGACCGACTACTCGAAGGCGGTCGCAACCACTGCTTCCTCTAAACGGAGGAAAGAGGGGAATATCGTAATTCTCCAGTACTCGAGTACTCAAATAGCGCCATCACAATCCGGGGACTACCCGTACAGTAGTATCGGGACTCCCTGAGAGGTTAGAGCGAAAACCCCTACTTCCCTTTTCGCCAGGTGTAGCTCCACCCTTCCTGCCCTTCCCAGCAACTGTCCCCTCGTGGCGACCGTTTAAACAGGGTATCAATCTCAAGACACAGTTGTAACAAATTTCCGGTATTTTGCGAATTGTTGTTAGTTTATGTCGCCCACCCCACTGCACCACCAAATCACGAAGCGCTATTATGATCGGCAAGACAAACCTGCGGAACTCTGAACTCTAGGTGGATGCTTCAAGTTGATGATGTCTGTATCTGGACGCTGCTTTCTTAGGGGTACATCTTGGGCTAATAGGACACAAGGTTTGAAAAAAATGTGGGGGTGCTGAGACTGGGATACTGTTCGGAATGCCGCTTCTGAGAGGCTGTTGGCTTTGTTTAGCTAGCTAGCTTGCCTAGTATTTTAGACTATCTTTTAAATATGGATTGATGGATCAAGGGTGTTGACAACCAAACGAAACGCCAAGAATTCACAACGAAGAAACAATCGCTCAGCTCGGGAGTGAGGAAGTTCTCTTCCTTTAACACACACACACTCTCTCTCTCTCTCTTTAAACGACTAGCAGCAAAGATAGGAGTAGGTATAACCACAATAAAGCTCTCCTCTCTTGGGTCGCAAGACGGATCTACCCTTCTGTGCCGTATGCCCCCCTTTCCCTTGCTCACTCCCGTGCTAACAAAGGAAAGACAAAGACCCCCACTCTCCAAAGCCCCCGGCCACGGTCCAACATCCGCGCATCGGACTCTTACGGCTTTCCTGCTCTCCCGCTTCCCTTCCGGCGGATGCATCGATCAAAAACTTAAACCCATTCCTGCAGCCGAAATGCTTTCCCGGAAGCCAAAGCGTCCCCAAAGCTACAGCGCGTTCCCAGAAACTGTCCCAACAACAAAGCGATTATCGCGAGAGCACGCCGAGCAGCATCCCACGACTTCTGACGCCATCGCGCCCGTTTCGACTCGTCATCTGTCTGTCATCTATCGCCACCGTCCGTTGCGCATGCGCTCATCACATTCCCGACACACGAATGTTTTTGTGGTTCTATCTATCAAGTGGAACTACTGATGGTTTGCACGCACGGAATGCAAGATCGAACGGATCACGATGGCATACTACGGGAGAGATGGCTAGCCAATTTGGCGCTAAGGAGTAATCCCCTATCCTGTAGTATGATATTCTGATCTTAAATTTCGCACTTTCTAGACGCCCCTTTACCAGTACCGGGTATAACACTTTTTCAGATTTCGGATAACGGGGGCGAATGCACTTCCATCCCGCAATTTTCCAACGCGCCCCACACCGGGACCAACAGATAGGAAAAAAGAGTTTTAGCGAGCAGCAGGGGTTACGGTTTCCCCGGCGCACGTCCTCAACCTAAAAAGCATTTCTCAGCAGGGGATGCTAGTTGAGGTATCTAACAAATGGCATAGCAGTAGAGTGAGCGGATTCGCTTGGGACTTAGATACTGGGTAGGAAAGGGGTAGCCATAAACCTTTTCCATCTTTATCGGTACTAGAGTGCCGATGGAAAGGGCAAAGATCTATAAAGCCATAATAGAATATTTGTCCCTCCAAATCTACACCCCATATACTATCGGGTTCCTCTATGCACTTCTGTTGTGACTAAAGAATACAGCTAGAAACCCTTGGTAATCGCGGTAACTCCGAAACGAATGAAACCATCCACAAGACTCCCGAAAGTATGAAAACTTCCATCGCCACATCAACACGCGACCTTCCCCCAACTTCAATGGTTCTCGGTTTTAGTTCCTACCTTCCGGTTGATAAACGCCCGAAAGAGCAAAGCCCTTTGTAAAAAAAAATATTCAATAAAAGGAACGCCTTTATCAGAGGCACAAAGATCAACGACTTAGAACAGAGGTGCGTGAAAGAGATATAACAAGTTATAAACAGAAAATAAAGTAACACAGACATGTCTCACAAATGGTTAGAAAGGGGATCCCCCCACTCTCACGCATATACTTTTCATGGTTAAATCGTTGAGAGCAGCCAGTCCAGCTCTCCAGTAACAATAAAACCGTTTGTAGCCGAGTAGCGAGGGAGGTGGGGGGTCAAGTGGGAAACTAGATGATGGGTTCGGAGGAGTAAGGGTGAGGAACTTCTAGTCGATAGTAGATAGTGGAAAGCTTATGTCAGTGAAGGGGCAAGTTGCAGTGGGGAGTATCAAATCATCCGGATCCTTTTGAACGGTGGTTCGGGTAACTCGAGGGACTCAGCATTGAGGGGCTCAGATAATTCCCTGTGGAGTGCCGGTTTGGCAATGAAGTCGTACGGGCCTTCAAGCAGCTGCGCAACTTCCGCACACTCATTCCCGACAGGCCATGGAAAGGGTGTTGGGCCACTCGCATCTGTGGGGTCCGAGGTGAGATTATTCTGCACCAATTGCATATCCTCAGGGCCCGCAAGCATGCCCCCGGTAACCCATTGAAATGGTGTCCCACCAACCAGATCTATAGCGTCGTGATTGACATGGTCCCAGTTGAATAACATGTCTACAATATCCTGATCTCCATTGTGGGTAGCCACGGGAAACAGTGTTCCCCCATTCCCACCCACCGAGTCCTGGCTAACATTGTGAAATTCCAACAATGTGTCCACAATTTCTTCATGACCAGAGACAGCTGCCGACGATAGCGGAATTCGCCCGCCCTTATCTACTGTGGCAGGGTTAATATTGTTCCGCTGTAAAAGCATATCAACTACTCTCTTTCGCTCACGGACGATAGCCCAGATTAATGGTGTCCAACCACTCTTATCTGCCCTGTCAGGATTGACATCGCTCCGTTGCAAAAGTATCTCCATAATGTCGCCATCCCCACTCTCAGCTACCCATGATAATGGCGTCCTGCCACTCATATCTGCAGCGTCGGGATTGACATCGCTCCGCTGCAATAGCATATGCACAACGTCGCTATCTCCACCCTCGGAAGCCCATGATAATGGTGTCCGGCCACTCTTATCTGCAGCGTCGGGATTGACATCGTTCCGCTTCAATAGCATCTCCACGATTGCTACCCCCCAATACTCAGCGGCTAAAGAGAGTGGCGTTCGGCCACTCTCATCTGCGGCGTTGGGATCTATATCGCTCCGCTTCAATAACATCTCCGCAATTGCCGTTTCCCCATCCCTAGCAGCCAATGATAATAGCGTACTGCAGTCCTCATTTTCCATGTTGGGGCCGACCTTGCTTCTCTCCAATAGCATCCCCCCAGTTTCTACATGCTCATATATGACAGCCCATGAAAACGGAGTTCGGCCCTTCTTGTCTAGGGTGTCAGGGTTTACATCCCTCCGCTCCAATAGCATCTTCACAACTTCTCCGCGCCCGTAGCTGGCAGCCCATGAAAGGGGTGTTCGGCCAGTCTTATCTGCCGTGTCGGGATTGATATCGCTCCGTTCTAATAGAACCTTCGCAACCGTTGCACACCGACTCCCGGGAGCGCTTTCTATGTATTCTGAGTCGGTCCTACCTTCCTTGTCGGGGTCATCGTCCAGATCTTGACCCCAACCCACTGCAGCCCATGAAAGGGGTGTTCGCCCCCTCTCATCTGGCGTGTTAGGATTCACATCGTTCCTCTCCAATAAACTCATCACAATTTCTACATCGCACTGGTAGGCAGCCAATGATAGCGGAGTTCGGCCTCTCTGATCTGCAGCTTGGGGATTGACATCCTTCCGTTTCAATAATATTTTCGCAATATCATCCCACCCATACTCGGCAGCACGTGATAATGGCGTAAAGCCATTCTCTTCTGCCCTGTTTGGGTCGATATCGCTCCGCTCCAATAGCATCTCCACAATTTCTGCATGCCCCTCGTCAATGGCAAGTAATAACGGCGTCTCGCCACACTTATCTGCAGCGTTGGGATCAACATCCTTTCTCTTCAACAATACCTCCGCAACCGCTGTTGCCCCGTGCTCGGCAGCCCATGATAATGGCGTCCGACCATCTTGATCTGCCTTGTTAGGATTGACATCGCTCCGCTCCAATAACATCTCCGCAATGTCGTCACGACTATGGAGGGCAGCCTGCGACAATGGTGTCTTGCCCCGGGCATCTGGGGCATCGGGGTTGACATTTTTCTGCTCCAATAGCATCTTGACAATTTCACCGTGCCCATACCGTGAAGCCCATGACAATGGCGTACAGCCCTCGTAGTCCGCTATGTCAGGGCGGAGTCCTACTTGTTCCAGCAAGACCTTCACATCCCTATCACTTCCTCTCCTCGCAGCCCATGCCAATGCCGTTCTACCATGCAAGTCGGTTGAATTGAGGTCCCATTTCTTAATATCAAATAAAGAGACCATGAGCTCCAGAACCCCAAGGAAGGCTCCACCATGGAGCCCCGTGAATCGAATCGGGTAACCTCTAGTATCGAAGGGCTGCCACCAATAATCCTCTTTCAATAAGAGGATCTTGCAGGATATGTGCGCATCGAATCTATCGAGAAGTTTCTCCGCAAGCGGTATTGCGCTTGCACTGATTTCTCTTCTAACATGTGCTCCCCAATGACAAGAAGCATACTTAAGAAAGAGAGTCGTCGAAGGGGGTGAAGAAAGAGTAGGCGAGAGGTCCCAGATGCTCTCAAAGTTGAGGAAAGTTAAGCAAGCCTCCCCAATTAGCGAATGGGGGGCCTGGAAAAGCGTGGGATTCGCTAGGATATACTCCTGTAGAGTGAAATGCACGAGCCGGACAGTTGATGATGATGAATCGACTGTGACAAGTCCTAGCGCGCAGCTCATTATGGTCTTCATTGTCGGTTCGTTATCTTTCTTCAGATCTTTCGATCCCATTTCTACCCCTAAGGCCTGACATAGCTCGTCTGGTTGCAATGGCCGCTCCGAATATGCAATCCACATGATGGCCCCCATTCCTAGTCGGGATCTTGCATTCTCCTGCCCCTTGATCCTTTCAAAAGTGGCAGTGTATCCATCCCCGACATCCTGACCCTTTGATATCTGTTTAAGCTTTTCCCCCCTCAGATATATTGTTGGCTCGGCGAGGATTGCCCTGATACTTAGGGAGACAAGAAGAAATCTAGACATAATCGCCTGTTAGTGAAATCACCTCACTCAACACCGAAAATTAGGAATCTGGATATACATCTTGGATATTGTTTTTGGAATGATATGCATTATATCTGCCCTCAGACGCTCGTCCATAGCATCAGGTTCTGGGTCCTCGTCTAGCTTCATCTTCAAAAATATATCCGTGTCTTCCTTCGTTGGACTAACCGAGATGGTAACCACATGGGGGAAATACTTCTTAATCTCCCCGCTGATGAAGGGCCTTCCGGTCAGGAATAAACGAACATTTGGCGACTCCCGGACAATGGATCGCAGAGAGTGAAGAAGCCCATTCCGATGGTCCGGGAGAGATTCATCCAATCCGTCAATACATATAACCACCCGTTTTCGTTTCCCGATTACCCTCTTCAGCATATTCACAAGTTCTGGGACTTGTGGTCGTAGCCCACCAAAATGATCCTTCGCCTTTTCAAAGGCATTTCGTATGTCTTCCGGGATGCTTCTTCTCCCCACCAACTGCTTAAGCATAGCTCCCAGGATGTTCGACGTAGACTGTTCCTTTCGATCGAGGTAGTCACAATACAGCCAAGCGGCTGTCATATCCTGTCCACAGCTATAAAAGTGGTCAATTACCAGAGAGCTAAAATTGTCATCAGTCAGCAATCTGGAATTTCTCATACAAAATCTTATGTTACCTAAGGTGAGTCTTCCCCACACCCGGATCGCCATGGCAAAATAACACAGAGTGACCGGATCCAGCTTTTCCTGAGTTCCATCTCTGAAACCTGTTTTTCCGGAAAATCCATTGCCCCACACCCTCGAGTCGGTTCCCGCTTAGATGTTCATGTCTGTTTAGAGGCTCGAGCGATGACAACCAGCGCAGAACCTGAGCCTTGTCGTCTGCTATAGTTGTGTGAAAAATTTGGTTGAAACTATTGATGTTGAATGACCCGGTGGTCCCTCTATAGTCCATAGTGTCCAAACACTGGCCTACTTGAGGGGAACGGAAAGGCGATCGCTTGAGGTATCAAGGTTGTATCAAGGTTGTAGACAGTCTTCAGACAGCAGAAAACCATTTCCGAGAGTAAGGCTGCAAGATTTCACAAATCCGCATTTTATCCAATCGTTTCATGCCAAGGACTCTTAACACCCCTGAAGAAACCTCCTCCAAATTTCTACAGAAAATCGTGACCTCTGCTGCCTAGATTGTCTAATCGCACTCCCGATCCCACCAGGCGCCAAGTACAGTAAAGCGAGCTTTTAATCATAGGTATCCAGAAGGATCCGAACAGATTCGGATAAATCCACTACACTTTCGAATCCAATAATTTTGCTTGCAGACAAAAAGGACCCTATTGCCACAACCACCGCAAAAATATAATAACGTCGATGGGCAGCATCCTGAATTTGCTTTGAGAACTCAATTTAAGCTTTGCCCCCGCGCACAAATAATAAAGGTAGCCAGTCTGGCAGTTTGGTTTTAGGGTACTCTTCCCGATTTCACAGTTTCCTCCACATTAGGCATCCGATTTATTCTGTTTTCTAAAACACCGCATGAAGGCGACACCATTATACAAGGTGGGAGAGGAAACCGGCGCCGTGAGTTCAGTCTTTCATGGGGTGGTGACCGCTATCAGCCGCTGAAGAGCAGGTATCTGTAGCGGGTATTTCTTGTTACCCCACACTCTGACAATCAGATTTTTTACTTCCCAAACACCACAGTTCATCACCAGCTAGCTTCCGTTGTGCCCTCGCTAGGGGCTATATTTTAGCTATCAGACTAAAAATTTTTGTACCACTTGACTCTGCTGGTCTGAGTCCTGTATTGTTATTAGTGTATCCATCGAAATTTCGCAGTTGGCATGAGTTGTTGATCTGAGATCCAGTGGCTTCAAAACCATGGTTCACAATTAGTTTGATTAGTTAATGCAGACTAAAGGCGGGAAAAGATTTCCGCGTAGTGACCACCATGACATGATTGCAGCCGGATAACCTGCACGTCACGATATTTCTGTACTACCAGACGGGCGGATGAGAACTTCACTATTTCCACCAACCTTGCTATACGCCGTCCTGGCCAATATTAGCTAAGGTCCAGAGCCTTGGTAATACCCTTCAGGCAACCCTAAAGAAAGAAAAGCAAGGGAAGCCTAATCACCCAATCATGTTGCTGTGCAGAAGTCTTCCCCCTCGCAAACATTCGCCAAGAGTCCCCACCCCAAACTTTTAACTCCCACTTCTACTCGAGGCACCCCCACCCTATTAAACAATCTTGGGCTCTTGAAGCACTAGAGTAGTGCTATTCGACCGGGGGTGCTCTCATGGGTAACAGGCCAAGGGGGGTATTGATTCCTGAAAACCGCATTGGCGCTCAGCGATAGGGTTCTTTGATCCAAAAAGGCTGGTCGTCTGCTCCCCGGGAATGATTCCCGGGCAATCCATCGCGATACTCGAGTTTACATTTAATCTGCTTGACTCAATCCCAGAACTGGAACGCTTAGGAATCTCGCCTAGATGATAGGGTTGTTTCTCTTCAAAATAGGCTATGATCGGTAGAGAGTGTATTGGGGTTCTTATTCTTTCTACGTCTAGACGTGTCCTATAAGTTATATACACAAACTTGACTCTACAGAAAGAACTCTTGGTCCGCAACACCCTCAACCATTTTCTCCTATCTTCCCTCCATCCACCCAACTCCTCAGAAGTTTCACAAAATTTCTTTTCCCTAATTCCATCCATTTCGTTTCATTCTCTTACATCGATCCTTTCTCAGTCCTTACTCGTCGTGTCGTGACGTTTGTGAAATGGACCGGGCTTGCATAGTGGCTTGCAGTGAGACTTAAGGAGGTGCAGGGAAGTTCATGCAGGGGAGAGGCCAATAAGGGGAGGCCAAATAGATT
>Ga0307510_10007523_pt1 | contig 12973 bp, 10 predicted proteins | sample 12_EM_MG_FD_207224 | JGI IMG/M metagenome (GOLD analysis project Ga0307510, IMG submission 207224) | Populus trichocarpa ectomycorrhiza microbial communities from riparian zone in the Pacific Northwest, United States - 12_EM | ecosystem: Host-associated > Plants > Roots > Unclassified | place... | reverse complement strand
AAAATGAGGACCAAATTTAATATAAAAATGAAATTTTAAGAGATGAAATTGAAAAGTAAATATTCAAAACAAAATATATATAGCAATCAAAAGTTTGAGGACTAAATTTGATATAATCAGCAAATAAAATGACATTTCTAAATTTTCACAACTTCTGGAAAGTGTTTTCCGTCCAAATTTTTCAGGAAAATACTTTTTTGGAAACCAAGCCAAATTTTTCTTTGACTGGAAAGTGTTTTCCGTTGACCAACTTTTCTAATGGCAAACAAACACATGAAAGTTTGGAAAGTGGTTTCCCGGAAAGTGAATTCCGGGAAACAAATATAGCCTAAATTTTTCACAACTTTCAAAAAGTGTTTTCCGTCCAAAATAAAAGGAAAACACTTTCCTGGAAACCAAGCCAAATTTTTCTTTGACTGGAAAGTGTTTTCCGTTGACCAACTTTTCTAATGGCAAACAAACACAGGAAAGTTTGGAAAGTGGTTTCCCGGAAAGTGAATTCCGGGAAACAAACATAGCCTTAGGAAGTCTTTGGTTTGTGGCCAATGGCAAAGGTTCCTTTACTATTAATTTTCAGTGGATGCAATCAAATACAGAAGCTTTTGGAACATGATGGAAATTTCCCCCCTCATTTTGCAAGGAAGCTGAAATATGCTTTACTGATATCACTTCTTTGCATCTTTTACATTATCTTGTATCGTGGACTGCTGTGATTTCAAGTTTACATAACAATTCATCCATTGAAATCATCAACTTTTTTAAAGTCACATGGTCATATTACACTTTCAACAATTTAGGTCATGCATCCATTTAACCTTCCTGTTCCCTGTTTTCAGCGCAGATTTGCTGCTAGAGGAAAGAATAGAGTACAATGATCTTGTTGATTCAATTCAAGATGTGTCAATTTTATGTGACGATAAACACAGTGATACCCAGGCAAATGGAGATGAAAATAGTGAACCGAAGAATGGTAATGTTTCAGGCTGTTACTCATTATCCTTTCCCCTCTTTCTTCTTGTACTTTTAACATTCTGTATGTATGTCCTACATACTTGGTAGTGTGAAAACCATATATGTTAAGAGTGGTTTTTCCCCTCTTCTGGGTACTGGTTTTACTGAGTGATTCATCATTGTTTAGTTTAAAGTTAATGAAAACTAAGAAATTCTTGCAAAAGAAAAATGTGGTACATTATGACGTTCTGTTTTCACCACAAGGGGGGTGGGGTGGTTATTGTGAACACAATGAATCATCTGGGGGAGGCTTTGATTACTTCTTTAATGATCTGTCTTTAGGTTCATCATCAAAAAGTACTCTTGAAGATCATGGAGATCCTAATGATCCTCGTGTAAGATTAAAGCGAGACTGTGTTGGAATTATGGCTGCTTTTAGACTCAAGAATACTCCCCATCATGTTATCGTGGCAAACACTCACATTTACTGGTAAATAGGTCTGTTTTAATCTTTTGTGTGGCGATTTCCTGCAGGAGTGTCATGTGTTTATAGCTTGGTTTCCTGGAGTATGTATTTTATTTATGGTACATACCAGTGATTTTCTTTCAGGGACCCAGAATGGGCTGATGTCAAGCTTGCTCAAGCTAAATATCTTCTATCACGCGTAGCTCAATTCAAGGAACTAGTTTCTGAAAAATATGAATGCATGCCTTCAGTAATTCTTGCTGGCGACTTCAATTCAATCCCAGGGGATAAGGTTTGTGCTTTACTGTCCTTCTGTGGAGTAGTCGTAGTGCTTGTCATGATCCATGAAGTGACATTTTTCATTTAAAATCTATGGGATACGTCAAACAAGTAAAAGATTTGGTATCTCTACACAATCTTAATTACTTACCATACTTGCGTTCTTATTTTAGGTTTATGAGTACCTTGTATCTGGCAGCTCTTCATCAGCTTCACTAGCGGAATGTTTGGATGAGCTTCCTATTCCGCTGTGCAGTGTCTATGGTAGTACAAGGGGAGAACCGCCGTTCACAAACTGCACGCCGGACTTCACCAATACGCTTGATTATATATTCTTTGTCCCTGACGATCAAATTAAACCGCTCAGTTTCCTTGAACTTCCTGAAGCAAACTCGCCTAATGTTCTTGGTGGCTTACCAAACTATTACCACCCAAGTGATCATCTACCGATTGGTGCTGAGTTTGAAATAACGAGGGAATAATGTAAGTCAGATAGTAAGCTGCAATTGCATTTTGTCAGCCCACCCTTCTCATCTCTGCTCCCCACCCCAAAAGAACGAAACTCCTTTGAGGTCTACTTCTCTTTCTTAAGAATGTTATAGATTTACATTTGCATTTGCATTAACATTTTATTTGTTTATAGGCAACAAAGCTCAAAACAAACAATTTTGTGGTTCTTTTGTGTAATGAGCTTGGAATTGTTGGGGATCAAGCATTTAGGACAGAGCAAAAAAGGTGTTATTAAACTACGGTCTGAATTTTTAACGAGCTTGATAATACCACGCTTTGCTAAGAAAGGAGATTTATTTGGAAATTGGATGGGAATTCCTGAAGAACCGTATTAATCCAAAATATCAAGTTATTGGGCGAGGCTCCGAATATTAACCCTTCAACAGGAATTAGCTCTTAAGAGAATTTGTTGAAATGTTCAATCCTCATCATAAATGGCTTCGTACGGACACCAAACCGATTGCAGTGAGTTTGCACGCATCCCTCATGCGGCAATACGCGAGTCTGGCGTTTTAGTTAATGATTGAGAATGCGTTAAAAATTGTATTTTAAAATATTTTTTATTTAAATATATATATATATATATATATATATTTTAATGTTTTAAAGTTTATTATTGATATTAGTACAATAAATAATATAAAAACATATAAAAAAATTTATTTGAAGAAAAACAATTAATTTTTTTTAAAAAAACTTAATGATAAACAAGCAATGTTAAGTCATGTAATGAAATTCTTAAGTTATAGGCTTAAACAAGGTGATATTATTCATTTTTTTATAGATTCGGTAAAATTAATTATTTTATTTAATGATAAATGATTAATTCTTGAGAACAATTTAAATTTAGTATAATCAAGATTTTAATTATATTGTTTTATTCTAAGTTTAACATATTATATGATTAGTGTCTATATTTAGATGAGTTTTTCTTAAATCTCTCGTGTGTATACACATACACACGCGCTAAGTATATATTTGAGATGTGATTTTGGATGCTTATAAGCATTAATCTATACTTGAACAAATTTGATTAGTATAAACTTTCTATAATAAACTAAATAAAATATGTTCAGTAATTAATGATCTAATATATTTTTAGACAACAAACATAACAACATCTCTTCACATATTTATAACATGGCAAATGCCAGAAATCAAAAACAAAGATGAAGACAGTAGTGACAAGCTTAAACGGTAGAATTTATGCTTATAATTAGCGTAGCATTAATTAGGCTGGTTCTCTCCACCCCCAAGCACAGCCTTGATCACTGTAATCACACAATGGGTGCAATCGTCGGCGGTGGAATAACTGGAAAAGAGAAATAAGGACCGGCCAACACTAGTTCATGTCCCATGATTGATGAATCGTCGAAGTAATTATCACAACAGAATTCGTTGTAAAATGATCTTGCCTTCCTGAGGATGTAGCTTATGGAGGATGACATGTACCACAAATCTAAATACCGAGGAAGCTCTCGTGCCCAACCACGATCTCTCTTTCTCTTTTGGAGCTTATTGCGCCTAGTCATTTCTTTGCCATCTCCAGCCCTTGAGCCGTTTTCCAACCTGACATCGTTAGCTTTGTACTGTCTATAATAACTTGAACTCCGGCGATCAGCTGGAAGCGATTTTGTTACCCTTTCTCCATGAGATGCGCTTCGAGTAAACTGCTTCTTGCCCTTGCGGAGTTGGAGCGAGGCAAGGGAATCAGATTGGGTGGCCATGGAAGATAGCTAGCTAGCGAGCATGCATGTAGGAATCAAGGAAGTTCTGTAAGTAGCAAATTTGCAGTGAAGTGAGATGGCAACTTGTATGCATTAAATAGTTGGATAAGCTGTGTTGTTTCTGTCAAGTAAATGGCCTACGGAACATTGCTCAAGTGAAACGTAGGTCCTTACCTAGCTGGCAAGATCGTGTTGTCATTTCAGCCTTGTACCTGTAGGTTTTGCAGAGAATTAGCTGGAACTTCAAGTGGTTTATTTGGTGTTCTTGCTGACTATTTACACTACGAGCTAGAAATTGTTTCCATAATCACCGATCTCCACACTAGCTTTCTGGCAAGATTTCTATCCATGTTTCGGTAATTATTATGGTAATGATTGTTTTTTAAAATATTTTTTGTTTAAAAATATGTTAAAATAATATTTTATTATTATTTAAAAATTAATTTGAAAAATAAAAACGGGGCAAGTTAGTGTAAGGTCGTGAATCGAGGGAAGGGCTGCAATGTGAGCTGCAGACCTTTGAATTTCCCTGCATGGAGGGAGGGGGGCTTGTGGTGAAGGAGTAATGCTTTCTAATTTTAGGCGAAAATTAGATGCATGGTCCCAAATGACTTACCCTGAACATTGAACATTAGTTTTCACTGGGCCACCTCACAAGGAACGTACAATGTGATTAAGCAATTACTAGGGCAGACTCTCAGGCAGCCACACACCCATCTCCCTGCAGGCCGTCCTCCACCGACCTTTGAATTATCAATGCAATCCAGAAACATCTGTAATGACAAGTGCTGGTAATATTACCAAATTTACTTATTTTTTTTTAAAAAAATTGGCACATTAACCTAAAATATTTGGCAGAATATCTATAATTTTAAAATGCAGTGTGCCCTACATGGTTAACTCGAGATATAGCTGATTCGGAACCAAAACCAAGCTAGATTTAAAAAAACACAAAAGAAAGTAAAAATCAAGATAATCCGATTAAAAATCTAAATTAACCCAATTGACCATACAAGACTTCTAAATAACTTAACAGGAAAAGTATAGTCGAAGGCATCAATCCCTTGCCAAAGCTAAAAATACTCACTCTAGCAAACCTTACTTTCTGGCGGATTTCCGGTCACATACTTGTATTTCTACAATATTCCTGAAAAGGTTTGCTTTTCTTCCATCATCGAGTCCCTGAAGAGTTCTCTTGCTGCAACTCTCAGTTACTACTATCCATTTTCTGGTCGAATAGTACAAATTAAATCCAAATACCAACGAGCATGAAATTATGTGACGATAATGGTTCCTTGGTTGTAAAAGGTCATGCCATCATTTCTTAGAATAAACTAGACTTCTACAATCTTCAATAAGTCTTCGCAAGGAAAACTCGTCTCTGTCAACACCTAGTTTCCTTTACAAGATCAGGTCACCCATTACATTTGTGGAGGCATCTCAATAACATTCGCCATTGATCATGCACTCTGCGATGCAAGTGCCTTTGATAAGTTCCTGGTTTCACGGTCAGAAATCGCTCAAAAAAAGCCAATATCTTGCATGCCAGACCACAGGAGAAGCCTTCGAGCACCTTATCCTCCGACTTATCATCCTATTTGGATCAAACTTTTGTGAAGTGCGCCACAGAAGAAATAATAAACACGCCAACAACCAGATCTTGCTCAAGCGCCTCTATCATATTGATGTCTCCAGCATCAATAGGTTGCAAGTTGCAACAACTTGCTTGTGCCAGCGGTAATAAAAGAACTAAAATTGAGGCTTTATCAGCCTATGTATGGAAGATCATGGTAACAGCCATTGATGGAAAGCATCAAAAGTGCAAAATGGGATGGTTAGTCGATGGACAAAGTAGCGTTCATGGAGATCAGAATTTAATGCCAAATAACATAAGGAATATGTTTTCTGTTGGTGTTGCAGAAGCAACCATTACAGAACAGAAGCAAAGGTCCTCTATATTAGATGTTGCTAGCAATGTTCATGATGCGATATCAAAGGTTATAAGGCACATTTTTGGATTTGATTGACTGGATCGAGAAAGTTTCCAGTTGCTGAATTTGAGTTCGGATTCGGCAGTCTTGTGCTAGGCACGGTTGGTACCACGATAGAAAAAATTGAAGTTGGGTACATGAACCGAAGGCCAAGCGCTAGAAATAATGGCTCATGGACTATTTCAGCTATCTTGTGGCCAGAACTAGCTGCTGTCTTGGAGTCTTCTTCCACTCTGATGCTGTTCTATCCATGTCTACTTGCTTCTAATCTATACTTGATGCTAGACGTTTGGCACTGTACCAAGCATTATACCATGCTCCCACCTAGAACTAAGGGCGGGCTACCATGATGTGCAGTTTAGATACAGAAAATATTCTCTCTTATTGAGAAAATGGAGTAAAACAGAAGGTCATGGGCCCAGTTATACAATCACCATGAGCAAGGCAGCAGCAATCAAATACCGAATGCAGATAAAACAGAGCAAATACTGACCCGAATCCCACTAGCACCTCTTGTCCTTTTCAACGACCACGTTGCCTTTCGAAATTCATAGCTAAGAATAGAATCGATCCTCGAGAGTTTCAGAATTAGAACCCTGGAGCTATAAATGCTGTCGGGGCAAGACGTGAAAGAAAACCTCCAGGATAAATGGATAATATTTGTTTCAGTCTCGTGAAGCTTTAACGCCTCTTGTCTGCTAACGAATCCATCTGATTCATCACGGAAAAACAGAAAACAAAAAAAATTTAAAATTCAATGCGGTCTTCTTGTGAATTATTGTCTAAATTTTTGCTAACCCTAATTTTACAACAGGGGAATTTTTTTTCCCCTTCATCTTTAGCATAGTTATCTTTACTCACATTTTACAATTAGTGATATGACATTTGAGGGGAAAACCGAGAAAGGAAGATACAATTATTAGCAACCACAGACTATTTTGAGAAACGAGGAAACCCCCATCTTAAGGCAGTGTCGCATCCACTTTCCATCCTTGAAGCTAGAGAGAACTTGATGGATGTGCAATAGTCTTCCTCTGTCCTCACCGATGGTGTTGATTAAATTCTTTGAAAACTTAACAAGGTAAAAACCATGGAGTGTGGCTAGATATTTAATTCCTCATAGCGCTATGTCCAGCCATTCATATCTCCATATTGTTACCCCTTCAAGGTAAGGCACTGCACCTTTCTCTGCTTCCAACAAAGTAATTCCCAAACGCTTCTGTGATTTTAAACTGCAAAACATGAAGAATAGACCTTTCATCTCTAAATATCCGAACCATCTCTTTCCTCTACCAACAAGAAATTATTCACTTCAATTCAAAAATTTGTCTCATCACATCTCCTTCCTGACGATCTATTCCAAAAGCACACCTTGTTTTAATACGAGTCTATTGAAGCTTCTCCTGTCTAATTGTCTTCATGTCCCTGGTTACGGGCCTAACAATTCAAACAAGAATAGATTTCAAAAGGAAGCCAGAATGGGAATGTAACATAAAGGCTCTCCAATGCAAAACTAAAGGAAATGCCATATGTGAATGCAGGTTCCAGCACAAGATTGACCTGGTTAGGAAATGAGATATTTCTCCTTGGCAAAGACTCATGTTGCACAGAAGTGGCCCAAGCATCGTTGAATAGTGTACCTCACTATCAAACAACAGGACGTTGCATTTCTCTAAAAATATGCACCTGCAGTCACCTTTCATTGATTACAAAACAAGATGGGTGAGGGAAAGAAAAAAGATGGATAAAATGCAGCAAGCCCTAACTGACTAAGCAAACGGTAATGGCATAATTTTTAAGATGATATGGTATTTGATATCATCTCAACGACACTACTCTTTAACATAAGCTCAATTGGAATTTAGGTATGCATCATCCATAAATGAGGAACCCTTTCTACCATGCCCCCTTTTGCTTGTTTTAATTCTTTACTATGACGATACCCATGAAAGTGAAAATTGTGAACTCAATAATACTAGAGATATCATTATTACGAATTTAAAACAAAATACAGGGGCAGAATATCACCTAAGAGGAGTAAAGGTAATTGAAAGTACTCTCCATACATTCAAGGCAACTAACAAGAGTTTTATATTAAAAAAATCAACGAGACTGAAATGAGGATGGAGCATGGTGAGTGGCAATGCAAGCTAAATTAAAGAACCAAAAAATGCATCCATAAAAATTTGAGCATGGCACCAAGTAAGAAAAAGAAGAGGAAAAAGGTTAACATTGGACCATCAATCCTTTCCCAGGAGTGTTAAAGATGAGGTCTTTACATTGCATGAAGTGGAATCTCATGCTTATTTATGTCCTGTTGTTGGTGTTTACAATTTTTTGCTTCCACGGTTAACCTCTACTATGCTTTTAATAATTATAAGTGACTGTCAATAGCAATATAACAATTTCTTTGGCACTCTTATATGACTGGGAAAACTGTTGCTGCTACCTGCTATTACTTAAAAACAGGTCACAATCACTTGCCCCTTCTTCAAGCTATAATAAAATTATCAAAATAAAATATTCTAGAACAATTTACAGCGCAACAAAATAAACTTGAGCGAAAAGAAAATTGAAATGAGAAGGGAATGACTACGTAAATTAAGAGGAATCTTAAAAAAAAAAGAAAAAAAAGAAATCATGTACCATCATCTACCATGGAAAGCGAAAAAAAGCTTTCAAGATAACTCCTTTGGAAACCATTCATCCATCACAAGAGCAGGCAAAATAGCATATGCAATTGAAACCGTCAAACTGTATATAGTCAACCTGAATAGAGGAAGATGCAATAAAAAAATGAGATACACAGAGATGTGACAGGAATGACCATTTTGTTAGAAAGTAGCTTAAGACAAACCCATTTATGCAAGCAGAAACAGATTTTACAATTAAAATGTAGATGGATTAAGACACAAACCTCCAAATGCAATGATTTATCTTAAATTTAGAAGAAGTGCTCCCCGTGTCAAGCAATTTGATTCTCTGAAGAACAGATTTTAGAAACATAAATCAAGCTTGACAAAGTTGCAACCTTCAAAACATGAATACCTGAAAATTCAAACTCATACTCACACATTCATCCGGGATAAAACACGTGGCAATTTTAGAGGGCATGTGACATCAAGGGAGTTCTTGGTCATTCTTGATTTGTGGCTGTTGATGGCTGATGGCACCCATCAATCAATGTAGTGTATGTAATCTCATCTAAACATACTGCTCCACTGGACATTTCATCACATACTTTAAATGCTTCTTCTACCTTACCTTCTTTGCATAACCCATTTGTGAAGGCATTGTAAGTGACAGCATCAGGAAGAATTCCTTTTTCTGTCATCTCGTTCAGAAGCTTAGCTGCTTCTTTTGTTTTGCCCAGTTTGCAAAACCCATCTATCATGATTGTGTAGGTGAATTTATTAGGATGTATATTATGTGAAGACATTTCTTGCAAGACAATATTGACTTTATTCATCTGGCCTAGCTTACTATAACCACCAATGATTGTAGTGTAGCAGACAACATTTGGCAACAAGCCCTCCTTTCTCATCTCATCAAGGAGGTGTTTTGCATCATCAACAAGGCCAATATTGCACAGTCCGTGCATCAGAGAAGAATATGTGGCACAACTTAGCAGGACGCCTCTGCTTTTCATGTCATCACGAAGCCTAAATGCTGCATTCATATTCCCATTGATGCAGTATGCTCTGATTAGAGAATTATAAACAACAGAATTTAGCTCCAGTTTCTTGGAAACTAACTCGTTTAATAGATTTTCACCCTCTTCAACTTTATTGGCTTTACAGTATCCATCAATCATAACACCATACGTGTAAACATTAGGAACATAACCATTTTTTTTACACTCATGCCATAGCCTACTGGCTTCATCAATCTTATCCGCATTACAGAGCCCATGTAGCAATAAATTAAAAGTGTATATGTCTGGCTTAATTCCCTTCTTGACCATCTCTTCCTTAAGTTCAAATCCTTCCTTGACTTTTCCCTCCTTACAGCACCCTGATATGAGCGTGTTGTACGTTATCCTGTCAAATACTAAACCCCTCTCTAGCATATCTCTGAGGAGCTTAAGAGTTTCTTGCATGTTTCCTGCTTTACACAGCCCATGAATAAGGGCATTTGAAGTCACTATGTTGGGTACAAAACCTTTCCCCAACAACCTACACCAAAGTTCAACTGCTTCTCCTTGCTTTCCAGCCTTACATAACCCACTAACCAATGTGGTAAGCAGCCCATCATTTGGCCTCAAATTTCTTAACAGCATCTCTCTAATAAAATGTAGTGCAGTAACAAACCTAAACTTCAAGCACAACCAATTAATCACCATAGAAAATGAGCCTTGGTTTATTGGTAAACCTCTTCCTATCATCTCCTCTAAAACATTTTCAGCTTGTCCTATTTGATCACTCTTGCAAAAACCTTGTATAAGTGAATTCAAAGTAACTGAATTGGGAGATATCCCCTTCGATAACATGTCATCTCTTATTTTAAGTGCTTCGCTAATATTTCCCATCTTACAGTACCCATCAATCAATGTGTTATATACAACCTCATTTGGCACAAAACCCAACTCAGACATTTCCTTCAAAACACAATTTGCTTCATCAATTTTCTCCAACTTAATCAAACCATTAATGAAAACACTATATGTTATAAGGCTTGGACTCACTTTCTCTTTTACCATCTTTTCTTTAAACCTGTATGCCTCATCTAATCTCCCACTCTTACACAAGCCATGAATGATATTATTATACGTAACAACATTTGGAGCAACACCCAACTTTTCCATTTTTGAAAACAACCCGATAGCATCATCCTCTCTGTGTCCCTTACAAAACGCATTAATCATTGTGCTGAACAAGTGAACATCCGGAATGATACCACCAAGACAGATGAAATCATACACTTCATAGCTCTTTTTTAGCTCATTAGCCTTCACTAAAGAACTCAACAGAAAAGTGCATGTCTTTAGTGAGGGAAACAAACCCTTTTTCGCCAATAAACTAAAGACATCAGCAGCAAAACCAAAACCCAAATGTTTAAACTGTGTACTATACACATGTACCAATAAATCAGCAATTTTGACCCCAATAACAGGCTCAAACACCAAATTAAAATCAGCCATTATTTGTGCAATCTCAAAATGTCTACTCTCAAAATTCCTCGCATAAAAGGCTGGAACTTTCCCATCAATCAAACGAATTAAAAGCAATCTTGCAGGAGACAAAAGATCATTACCAACAAGCAAATGAATCAAAACACAATAAGATCGAGCTGTGAAACGAAACTTACAAGTCTCGGATACAAAATGAAAGAAATTCAAAGCTGTTTTTGGATTCACATTTGATTTAAGAGCTAAGAAACAGCTATCAAACTCTTGAGGAGACAAATGGGGGACTAATTCTTTACATTTAGCGCAATCCAAAGATGGATTAGAGAGAATTAAAGACACCCTTTTGAGTAAACTCTGATTTAAAGCTTGTGGATTTGTCTGTGTCTGCAATAATGGAGGAGGAGGAGGAGCTTGTGGGTGTATTTGGTGCTGTTTTTGAAGCGTGGTTGTGATACAAGTTAAAGGACGTTTAAGCGGGGATTGAATAAAGATGGGTTTGGTGATCGTTAGCCTTCTCATATCCATTAGAGATTGCATTCACAGAGCAAAAGAATCCAAACTTTACTCTTTGTGTGGATTGGCAAGGGTTTTAGAACGGTGGACAGCAAGAGGCCATGAGGTTCTTTTTTGATGGAGGTTGGGAGGATGTGAGAGAGAAACAGCCACGACAGTAGGTGTAAAGGAGCGTATGGTGTTTAATGTTTCAGGAGAGTTCGGTTCTCACTGTAATGGCTAATCAAGCGATGCCGCCACCCAGGGCAGCCACGGGGCTAATGATATCAGGGTTAGTTGAGTTGAGATTTGAGAGGAAGACGGGAGTTGACGTCTTTTGGGCTAGGTGTTTGGGTAACGGGCCTGTGTAGAACTGGAATACTAATCGGAACAAGCTGGGCTACATAACTCTAAAATCTGAATTGGGCCATAGTTTTAGGGGATGAACATTGGGCAATTGGGGTTTCTGATGGGTTGTGTTTATGTGATGAAGATATCCATCCAAGTGTAATTTCAGATATGTCCTCTCCCATCGTTTTCTTTTCATCAGATGAATCCATCCCTCAGACACTCTGTCGTGCAAATCTAACATTTATTTTTTAAATGGCAATGCTGAGTTATATTTGGGATCAAATGTTGATGCTCCATCCAAATCCAAATCCAGATGGGTTAAATATCTGTGTGCAAAAACTGGCCAAACAGGTTCTTACCATGGGAAGAACAAATCGGTGAACGGTCTCCGGTGTCTCGCTCCAAGTAATTTCACTTTCCGGTGTGCTAGTGTAATAAATATATAATTTAACATTTTTTGGGCTTACTTGAACAAATTGAACTGTCTCCTTTCAATCTCTCACGTTAGCATTTAGCACTAAAAGTTACTGTTTACGACGATGACAAAAGGGAGAGGGAGTCGAGTTTTGAAGACAATGAGGATATAATACAATTTACGACAAAATTGCTTCGTAGATATTTCTTAATTTTCCCCCAATCTTCTGTTTCTGCAAGATGACACCGACTAACTAACTGGTCATGGATTTTGTCCTCAGCTTCCTGTCACTTTCTTTCTAGTTGGCTGAAGAGCATGCAGCCTTTATTTAAAACACTTTTATTTATTGATATTAAACAGATTCAAGGGATCGATACTAGAAACTTAAAACATCGGAATCCAATAATTATTCTAATTAAATAGTTAAATAAGGATTCTAGACGCAAATCCTTCCTTTCCTATAAATATTTCTATTTAGACTAAGATGCCAACTAATTTACTAGTTAAATAATGATTCTAGATACAAATACTTTCTTTAAGTATTTCTACTTTGACTACGTTTCAAGTAATATCTCAATAAACTAATTAATCCCCCTCTAGAACTGATATTCTTAAACAGGAGAGACTCTCCTCTAAATAAAATATTCTTAAATGCAAACACTG
>Ga0307510_10007522_pt1 | contig 12975 bp, 19 predicted proteins | sample 12_EM_MG_FD_207224 | JGI IMG/M metagenome (GOLD analysis project Ga0307510, IMG submission 207224) | Populus trichocarpa ectomycorrhiza microbial communities from riparian zone in the Pacific Northwest, United States - 12_EM | ecosystem: Host-associated > Plants > Roots > Unclassified | place... | reverse complement strand
CCCGCCGCTGTGCTCGTTCGCCTTCGCAAACCGCTTTTGCGCCCCGCCATCGCCGACCGCTTACTACGCCTCGCCATCGTCTCAAGACCGATTGCTGCCGTTTCACACCCCTCGTATATCTTGCAGCGGGCTTCGCCTTACTTCCCTCCGCCTATCTCTTGCGCGTTCTCGCTCGTTCGGGATCGCGGCCTCCTGCCCTCAAGGACTACTTCCGGACTGCTGTTAGGTCACACCGACTTGGCACCTCACAATGTCATATAGAACCAAATCAGTAGCCGGATTGCCTTCAGTAGATGCCATTGATGACACCGTGCCGTTGAGTAGAACCAGAAATAGTCATTGTTAACCCGAAAGTGATGACACCACATTCTCACAAAGGGTTGCACTGAGGACATGGCAAAACTTCACAAACATGCCCACCGATCATCCCCGGTCGAGGGCTCCACCAATGACAAATCCGCTTTCTACAACCTTGTAATCATATGCTTGCTCTGTCCCCGACATCTATGTGACGAATTTGATGCAGACCCGGAACAACTCAGCCATGACACGCAAACCTGGAATGACATCATACTCCATGATGAATAGGGCAAGTATTGACCCAGGTATGTCTGCAAAAATAGGCCGAGTGAAAGTTCCGGGGATGAGATTGTCTGAAAAGGCGCAAGAGAGCGGGGCGACCGCTATCATGGTAGTTAATAGCACGCTGTAATATTGGCTCGTGCATTTGCGAGCACCCAGCCCAGAGTGCTCTGAACTGATCGTGTTCTGCTTGGAGGTGCGCTACTTGACCAATCAGATTAATCACGAAGAGTATGGCGCCAGTAGAGTGCCTCATCATTACGGCGTCTCAAGATAGGCTGAAAACTTGAAAGGGGTAATAAAAAAAAGGTTGAGACGCCCAGTATTTGTTGTCTTCGCTTATAGCCTCTCCATGTTAGAATTCACAGTGTCTAGTCATCTAACGAAACAGTCACTTCTTGTATGCCGGCGATGAGCGGCCGCAGAATTTCCGCCAGTGCCTCTCCCAGCACGACATGTCCCTGGACGGTCGGGTGCAGCCTGTCAATCGTCAAGCTCCGATTCAGTGCGTTCCCCAAGTCCCACACATGCACTCCAATACTAGGGTGGTCCGCAGAGACTTGCTCCGCGATCTGTGTGAACGCGTCCGAATAACCAGATGGCGGTTGCAAGCCAAAGTACGGGAAAGGGTGCTGCAAAGAGGAAACAAACTTCAAAGAAAGAAAGAAAAACATATCAAAAAGCAACGCACGAGGATGCATACATGGGCGAGTGTCTCATGATAAACGTCCAAGAGGCGCGTGACGAAGGCACGCATCGTTTGTACGAAGAAGGCAGGCTCTACACCGATACCTCGGTCGTTCGTTCCTGTATGCATCAAAGTAGGTATGCTATCGACATGCGCGGCGGCGCTTCGAGGAAAGGTGGGTGAGAGTAGGCCCACCTAACGCGGTGACAATGATCGTCGGTCGCTCGTCGAGCTGTGCGGGGGTATCATCTGATCCCGAAGAGCTAGCCTGTTAAATGATTTGGCAGCAGCATTTTCGTTCAGGCTCACAACCTCATTCATGAACGAGGGAAAGGGGGCATGTAAGGGTGATCCGCACTCACAAGGAAGAAGCGCGACACCATCCCAGGATCGCGGACGATAAAGACACCGGCAGCGTTTGGGTCCACCAGGGTGATGCCGGGGTATGCGACGATATCGTACGGGAGACCTAGTTGGGCAGCGGCCCGGGACGTGAACGCGTCGAGGCTGCCGTGAGGTATCAGCATCGGCGGTGTGGAAAATCCGCAAGCGATCGAGCCCCCTATGAAGAGTAGGCGAGAGTCGGATGACGGATCAGGTGGCGCTTGGACGGCCTCCAACTGGTAAGAATCTCAGCGTCAACATACAATGACCCGGGTTGCGAGGAGACGGGGAAGGGGATGCCTACACTATCAACGACGATTGAAACCACCTCCACGACAGAGGACCAATCTACCAAAGCTATCTCGACAAGCTTTTGCTGCCCATCTTCAAGTTCCAGTCGATCGAATAAGGAAAGCAGCCCGGGCTTGACATTGGGAAACGAAAGGACCTGAGGACTGATAGGGATGGAAAGATGATGCCGGTTGTGGTAGCCATGACCGCCAGTGGCATCTGAGATGGTACAAACGAGTGTGGTCGAGTTGCTGAAGGTGTACTTGTGGCTTGTCCGAGAGCCGAGGCGAATAGACAAGTTGGAAGACGACGCGAGGACGAATGAGATGGAGGCACTTGCCCAGGAAGCAATAAGAGAGCCAGAATCGGTCTGGGTCCATCGACCGGAACGACGAAATTGTGGAAGGTTTGCCGTGAGCTCTATCATGGCCTTGTCCCAACAACCGTGGGAATCAAGTGGCGTAATTATTATTACATTCGTACTGCTGTCCGAGTCGCCGTGCACCTTACTTGACACCATGAAAAAAATAGACTAATTTTCTGAAAACGAGACCCAGCTTTCAACTTTTCAATTTGATCCTTTTTATCGCATGTAAAACAGTAAAACATGAAGGTACTGATGGACCTGCAAAAGCCGACAAGTATAGTGAATTTTTTTTCGTACTCCCAAAGACACTCAATCGATGTGAAATGATACTAATCGAACACCCCTCTAGTGAGCCGTAGGGGTAACCCCGGGGCACCTCAACCTCAATTCGAACCCTTCACTAAGGGTTCGGGATATCCGTTCTCATGGCCAAGGGTCAAGGGTGTATCCGGGGCTTAGAGGGAACCCCCCCAGGGTCAGTCGGGACGTTGCAGTCGTACACATCTAGGGAGAAGACAGGTGTCTTGGTTGTTGGTGCACGCACCCCCTGGTGAGATATAAAATAAAGTGACGGCAGAACTCAACTGGCCCAACAATAAATGAGGGACTTATGTTGCGCAATTGCTCAACGTTCATGCATTCATGAGCCCCTTACTGCGATGCTAGGCCTCTGACCAACAATTCCAATACCGATACCGCACTTTCCGCCCTCACAAGCAAGAGCGTGACGCCCATCGATACTGAGTTTGAGTTTCATTGCAGGATTGCGGAGAGCGATGAACGCCATGTGACCATAGACTGGGATCAGCACAGCAACGCGATCGATCCCAACGATATTCTTTCGACGAGTATTGCCCTCTCTGCCACACATGTCCCCGCCAATGCGCCATTCGATTCCCCATTCTTCCTCAAACTGGAGGTGCTCCATGTACAGAACGCTGATAACATTGCTGACATCCTCACAAAAGCCCTAGGCCGCTCAGATTTCCTGAGGCTCCGCGGATACCTGGGTCTTCATGACATTGCTACCTGCACCATGTGAGGAGGAGCCACCAACAAGAAGAGTACCGCTCCACTTTCCTGTTTCCATAACCATTCATTCTCTATCTCCACGACTATTTACCTGACCCTTGCTTGACTTTTTCTTGTTTCGTTTCCTACATACCCACACATGCACTTTCCCTTTTCTATTCTTTGGTTCGTCACATGTCTACTAGTACCTTGTCATCATCATGAGGAGGAGTGTTGAAGCATGACTAGCACAACTCAGGTCACGATGATTATTCGTGATACTGTACGCGCTTTCAGACAACTCGCTTGTATTCCTTTCCCTCAGCTCTGTCTTTGACCACATCGCTGAGGATAAATTTCCTAGGATTGTACCCAGGCTACGCTTTTGGCCGAGGGCACCGGCGGTTTCTTTATCGGTGAAGGCGCCGAAAGTAAAAGATTACTCTTGGTTACTGCGCATCACGTAGCCCTGATGCCGGACAAGGACAACAAGAAATTCGAGCACAAGAAAGACAGCCAGCGCCGTCACGACGTCATCCTTCTTGGCGACGCGGTATTCAAGAAGCTCCTCGAATCGATTCAAACCGAGATCAGATAGAAGGGGATCATCGCCCAGCGCCAGGAAAAAGATATCAAGTTGTTCGAGACTCAAGACGACCCGGAGGCTGGCAATAAGCGCGAGGAAGGCCAAGCCCTGTTGGGTGAGGCAAGAAAGGCAATAGATGAGCTCAAGGTCTTCCACAAAGAAGTCCCGACGTATTGGGCCATGAAGAAATGTCATTGAAGATAACCCAAGATAATCAAGACAGAACCGACACTTGCTTATGGTCCTGGAAACTCATAATGTTCACGAAAGTAGGGTCCCTCGTGGAACCATTCCACAAGACCTCGAGAACGGCAAAGGTGCTCTCATGAGTCGGCCGAGGTTGAACAGGTGCACCAGTTAGGGCAAGCATTGGGCAAAGTACGCCTGCAAAAACAGGCCGAGTGAAAGTTCCGGGGATGAAATTGTCTGAGAAGGCGTAAGAGAGCGGGATGCCTATCATAGGAGCTACCAGCGCGCTGCAATATTGGCTTGTACATTTGTGATCACTCGGTCCAGAGTACTCTGAACTGATCGTGTTCTTCTTGGAGGTGCGCTACATGACCAATCAGATTAATCACGAAGAGTATGGTACGAGTAGAGTGCCTCATCGTCACGGCATCACTGACTGGTCTGGCCCGGGTCATGATGGGCTGAAAACTTGAAAGGGGTAAAAAAAAGTTTGAGACGGCCAGTATCTGTTGTCTACTGTCTACGCTTATCCATGGTGTCTAGCCATCCAACGAAACAGTCACGTCATGCATGCCGGCGATGAGCGGCCGCAGAATTTCCGCCAGTGCCTCTGCCAGCGCGACATGTCCCTGGACTGTCGGGTGCAGCTTGTCAATCGTCAAGCTCCGATTCAGTGTGTCCCCCAAGTCCCACACGTGCACTCCAATACTGGGGTGGTCCGCAGAGACTTGCTCCGCGATCTGTGTGAACGCGTCCGAATAACCAGATGGCGGTTGCAAGCCAAAGTACGGGAAAGGGTGCTGCAAAGAGGAAACAAACTTCAAAGAAAGAAAGAAAAACATATCAAAAAGCAACGCACGAGGATGCATACATGGGCAAGTGTCTCGTGATAGACGTCCAAGAGGCGCGTGACGAAGGTACGCATCGTTTGTACGAAGAAGGCAGGCTCTACACCGATACCTCTGTCGTTCGTTCCTGTATGCATCAAAGTAGGTATGCTATCGACATGCGCGGCGGCGTTGGGAAGAAAGGTGGGTGAGAGTAGGCCCACCTAACGCGGTGACAACGACCGTCGGTCGCTCGTCGAGCTGTGCGGGGGTATCATCTGATCCCGAAGAGCTAGCCTGTTAAACGATTTGGTAGCACCATTTTCGTTCATTCAGACCCATAATCTCATTCATGAACGAGAACAAGGGGAGGGGAAAGAGGTATGTAAGGATGATCAGCACTCACAAGGAAGAAGCGCGACACCATCCCAAGATCCCCGTCCGAGTCGATAAAGACACCGGCAGCGTTTGGATCCACCAGGGTGATGCCGGGGTATGCGACAATATCGTATGGGAGACCTAGTTGGGCAGCGGCCCGGGACGTGAACGCGTCGAGGCTGCCGTGAGGTATCAGCATCGGCGGTGTGGAAAATCCACAAGCGATGGAACCCCCTATGAAGAGCAGGCGAGAGTTGGATGACGGCCCAGGCGGCGCTTGGACGGCCTCCAGCTGGTAAGGATCTCAGCGTCAACATACAATGACCCGGGTCGCGAGGAGACGGGGAAGGGGATGCCTACACTATCAACGACGATTGAAACCACCTCCACGACAGAGGACCAATCTACCAAGGCTATCTCTACAAGCTTTTGCTGCCCATCTTCAAGTTCCAGTCGATCGAATATGGAAAGCAGCCCAGGCTTGACATCGGGAAACGAAAGGATCTGAGGACTGGTAGGGATGAAAAGATGATGTCGGTCGTGGTGGTCATGACTGCCAGTGGCATCTGAGATGGTACAAACGAGTGTGGTCGAGTTGTCGGAGGTGTATTCGTGGCTTGTCCGAGGGCCGAGGCGAATGGACAAGCTGGAAGACGACGCGAGGACGAATGAGATGGAGGCGCTGGCCCAGGAAGCGATAATAGAGCCAGAATCGGTCTGGGTCCATCGACCGGAACGACGAAATTGTGGAAGGTTTGACGTGAGCTCCATCATGATCGGCAAAAGCGACCCGCGTGTTGGTAAATTTATGTAAGTGTAACCAATGGCCAATTGTCGGGGAATCCAAGCGCTCACGCGCTGGCGGTTCAAACGTTCACAATGAGAGGACCACCGATCTGGCGTATCGTTTTAAGGCTTGCCATTCCGCGGACTCGGAACCATTGTCAGAGTATTGCAAGGACCAGTACTGGACCAGTCTGGGTTGTTGAACCAACTTCAGTTGAAGGTTTATTGGAACCGCCCACAGTTGTAAGTAAAAGGCTTTCTAATGCGAGCTTATTACACTACAGCATGTACCAACGGCATTATAACTGCGCCTGCATCGAGACAAACGACTCTGATTGCACCAGGTCCAACCATCCCATCAGTCGCTAGCAGCACAAACCGATCTCCTCATTTTCCTGCCACACAGTGGATTTCGCACGCACCCTTGGTCGCGGACAATACTGCACCTCCAATGAAAGCACAGCGTACAGTAGGTAGTATTGGCGCATTTTCTCACAAAAGAAGGCAATTCCATGCAACTTGTTGAGTGCCAAAAACAAAGAAAGCTCTACACCAGCGGCCAGACACTACAGCAGTGGTATTACAAACCAGGCCTTGTAAAATGAAAGGTTAGCTTCGTTGTCCAATTATAGTTTGTTGAACTATGGGGGGCAGTGGAGGCGGCCACTCCCTGCTCGGAGTTGATGGTTACTCTGAACCTTTTGAAGTCCACAGGGGCAAGTCCCTCAAAATGAGATGAGAGGAGAGTAAGTAAGAGATGGTCAGGATGTGCAGGGGAATTCTTGGAGATACATCGCAGGTGAAGAGTTGTGGAGGAAGGTCTCGTAAGCCTCTTGAACATGTTCGCAACGCGGCAAAGTTGACCCCCCAAGGCACAACAGTGAAAGGCACAGATGGTGAACTACTGTAGTCACAGTTGTTCACGTGACGCTTGGGAACATGGTCGGTAAGCAGAATTGAAGAACGAGAACTTCCAACACAGGACCGTTGATTAGGAAACCGATCAAACGATTCAAACCGTAGGCCGATACTCCCCCTAAAGAAGGATGTTTTCAACTGGGTTAGCTGGCAACGAGGAATAAGTAACCAATGAATACAGTATAGACGTCAGAGAGGGATAATGTCCTTAGCTTCGGTGCTTGCCCCTTGAAGACCGGTGTCTCTCTAAGTTACCAATTTGCAGAAGGGGAAGAAGGTTATCTCCCGAAATTCCGAAATGTTGCAAGACGGGAGCTTCCAGTGCGCAAATCGTCTGGACGCCATGAGCGTGACTCGGAGACAGGTGGTGGGGCCGGAGCTCGCAGATATGGGAGATCTGCGAATAGAACTTGGAGAGTACCTTTACGTCCGACATGCTCATAATGTTGATGTAGAGCGACGCATTCCGCGCGCGAAACAACGCCTGGGAGACCCACTCAGCGCTCAGCGAGGATCCCGTGATCCTGGCCCACAGCGACGAGCCGACGAGCGCGACTTGATGCCAGCGCTGATATACGTGTGTGACCACGACCCAACCTCTGCACGCTGTAACAGGAGAGCTCCTCTAGTGCGCAAAGACCTGCGACAGGAGCTCGGGCGGCAGAGCGCAGATCGGCGCGAATGCGTTGCGACGCGAACATATGGAATGAGGGCGCCGTATAGAAGCGTCTATTTCCTCATCGGTCGCCGAAAGGGCCGCGGCTATTTCGCACGCCCTGGGTGATTCAGTGACTCGGATCTTGTTTTTTGTTTTGTTCGGTTTCGAGTGTGAATATACCGGACGGCGTGAACATTCGCACATTGCTTGATGGGAGAACGATTAGTATCGGCCAAATAGAACGCTACCACAAATGAGTTCCAGACCTTTTGTTAGAATCGGTGGTTGGCGATGTGGACGAGGCCATCTCAGGTTGAACCTGCCTCGGATGGTGTTTCAGCAACCGACTCATGAGAGGGCTCTCGTAGGAAGAGACATCTGTCCCAGCTGCCCCTAAGAGATAAACTGTAGTCACGATGTAGGGACAATACGGGCAAATTGGACACGGACGCAAGCTGTCGCAATCGGAAATAGGCGGAATTTAACCGGACAAGCTGGCACAGGGGGACAAGGACAAGGAGACTCTGAACTATTCCACTCACCTATCCGCCCGAGCTCCCATAGCCTGATACGAAACGACAGTCGTAACAGTAACAGCTTGAAATGTGGCACGTCTCAACAGCAGTCCTTGGATTTGTGTGCGAGGTTATGGGCACTGAACGTACTGAACTCCGAGCCAGCAGGTCCTGCAGCTCAAAGCCGTAGCATAGGGTACTGTATTGTACGCAGCAGCGATTGATCGATCAAAATCCACATTTTTTTTTTCTCTCCTTCCACTTTCTGTGCGGATGTTCGGAATCGAGTGTCTTTGGGCAAAATCGTGGAATTTTGAAAGGCTATAGGCGAGCCGGATATGAAGGTCTAGTATTCGATATCCGATATTGAACCCTAATATATATCTCCATATGAGAGGCCCAAAGGACCTGTAATCCAACCTATGTCGGGGCCATACCTCTCTCTTTTCGGGGACAGCTTTTGTGAGCTCAAATAACGCTGGAATAGTTGAGGTAGTGGCATTTAGTTGAGACCAGAGAAACGTGGGGCAAGAACGTGAACGGGAGTCTGTCCCGGAATGGCAAGGCAAGATTGGCCAAGCTAGCTTGGCATCAGGGTCCGTATCCGTTAGCCACCGTGGGAACTGCGGAGACGAGTACAAGTGCATCGTACGTTGGCATAACAGTTGGTACTGTGTGCTATTGCAAGATTGCAGGCTGACTTAGCAGTATTCGTTGACACGGCTGACATACCACGGTACACTAATTTGACACGGTATTGACGCCTGTTTGGGGCGGGGGCGGGCCAAGGTGGCCAAGAGAAGACCTTACATCAGTTTGCCAAGACCAAGGTTGACCGCAAGCAACAGCCGAGGCGAGAGTTCCAAGAGAAGAGGAGATTTGTGCTTGGGAAAATGGCCAACTCATCAACAGCCAACTCATCTTCCCCATACCCCGATGAGTCTGTTTGATCCTCCCCCAGGCTTTTCCCCTCCCGCTGACTCGGACTCCAGGGGTCTCCCCGAAGACCCTTATCTCAACTATCGTCCAGTTTTTGCCCGCTCTCTCCCCATCCAGATTCTCGTCACAGGCATCACAGCCACCCTCGTCACCATCCTACTCATCCAGCTCATCTTTTCTGCCCCTTCACATCTTCGTATCGCACGTACGAACTTTGTCCTTCAAATTTCTGCTGCCCTCTCCCTACTTGCCTGGGAGATCGCCTCTCTCACCCTCATCCTTAACGAATCCGCCGAACAGAGCTCAAGATGGCCTTTCATGCTCGATTATATTGCCATCGATTTCCCCCCTCTCAACAACCCCACCATTCGCGGCAGATGGTCAACTGGTGGGCTAGTCTCATGGACTTCCCTGAACGCTCTGGTCTCCGTGCTCACCCAGGTATGTCATTTCCCCTTTGCTATGCCTACTCATCGAAATTTGACTTTTTTCAAAGCTTACGCACATCCAATTTCTCGCTCTCATGTATCCTTCCCGCATTGAGGGTCAATTCATATTTTTCCTCCTGGGCCCCCTCGCCGTCGTCGCTGCGTTAACACAGTTTGCACCACTCCACCCGAACCTACGATTCGTCTCCACCGCGAATGCTGTCCGCAACGTTTGCAATGCTACCCTTACCATCCTCTTCGCAATTTTCCTCGCCATCTGGGGCTTCGTCGTCAATCGCAAGTATGCCTGGCGCACAGACGGTGGTACGGCAATCTTTGGTGCCGGCGCCATCCTTCTCTCTGTCGCCTCTACTGCCCTCACGATCGCATACATCCCCTCGCGGGACCAATTCGAGTGGGTTCCCGGCCTTACCGGCGCCATTGTACTCTGGCAAACCTTCCTCGGCTGGTGGTGGTGGGTGGGTGCTGGCATGGGCATGGGCGAGGTCGACGAGTGGCTCCAGCGCGCCGAGAAACGCCGAAAGCGCCGCATGACGCGCGAGGCCCGCAGGAAAGACCGAAAGGATCGTTTGCGTGGGGCGTGGAACGCTATTACCGGTGGCGCCGGCCCCACTTCCGCCTCCTCTACCGGCATAGAGCATTCGCCGTCCGACATGACGATGGTAGCCAGGAGGAACGCGGGCAGCTCAGATTCGGATTCCCTTCCCCCATCCTCAAAGTCGGACGATGCGTCTACGACGGGGAAGGGAACCGAGGACGGGAATATTATCCAACGTCGCTGGTACTGGCCGTTCTCCCTCGTGCAGAGCGCATACAACTACGTCTACAACGCCCACGTCAGTGCCGCTCGCCGTCGCGCCATCGAGCGTGCCGAGCACATACGTGAGGTGTTTGGCGTCGACGGTTCGCCTGCGGACGTTCCCGCGACATCAGGTTGGGCTCTCGGTTCGTTCGGCGTGCGGGAAAGACAGGCCGCCGAGGCTGCGTTTGAGATGGAGGGCATTGAGCGGCTCGTGGACCCGAATCGTAGCCCAGCAGGGGCAGGTGAGGCAGACACGGAAGAGCAAGAGCCAGGAGAGGGCGAGGCTGGGCGCGACGCAAGACCGAGAGGGCGCGAGAGGGAGCACCCGCAACGACCCCCAGAGGCCAATCAAACATCAGCAGAAGCGAGTTCGTCGTCATCGCTGTGGTGGTGGGGTCCGCTCAGACGGTGGCGATTGCAAGACACGACAGAATATCCGGAGCGCCGCTGACATGTTCAAGAAAATTGTACTCATCGCTTTTGTTGTATTTATATCTGTGATATCCTCCGCATTTCGGTAAGGGACTCTTGCTTTAATTGTTGTACAGCCATTCACGCCAGGTTAATGTTGATGCGCAGATACCGCAAGACAATGCTATCTTCCCCCGTCCCATTTTTCATCTGGGATTAAACATTTTAACCCACAACGTCTCTCCCTATGTTGGATGTTGGGTGCCGGTATGCCACCGACGTGTGGTGTGGTTCTCTACGTCGCTTGGAATGCTAAATGCGGTGACGGCGTCTTAGCCAGTGCTTGGCTCCGAAATACCAGCGCCCTTGCCACAACTTCACCAGTTCCCGCTCCAGCCTCTGCCACACATTGTGTAGCAGCTATCGACTAGCTATTGTAGCATGCAATCTATTATTACGACCTGTCGGAGTCTCTCGTCAACGTATAAAGAGGTCCTCGAATGTTCTTCCAACTTCTCATCATCCTCTCAGTCCTCTCACCCATGGATTCTCAGACCAACGGCTTCTCCTTCCTTCCTGACATGCGCGAGGACGCTGCAGATCCCTCCTCTCCTCTCTTTTCAGCGCGTTCGCCCGCTGCGCTCCCTTCCTCCCCCCTTTTCCAGCCGTTGTTCGCTCCATTCGGTCAGGATTTTTCTCGCGATTTCATCCCTGGTCATGCTTCCCCCCAATCCGAATCCGATTTCTCTTCTGGATTTGGCTTCCAAGGCTCTGGATTATTTCCCCCTCCCCCTACGTAAGCAACTTTTTCTTTTTTGTTTCTTCTCTCGCGTTTTTCTCACCGGTGCAATACCAACCCAGGCCACTTCCACCAATTTCGGAACTCCTTCGTGCCGTCGATGAGAACTGGCCTGCACCACCTAGCCTATTCAGCCTTTCTCACCTGGAGGAGACGATCGCGGCTGAAGGCGCAGACGATGTCTTCCTAGGCCTTCCCGGTTCCACCTTTACGGAGTGGATCGAAGATGCCCGAATGCCCAGTCTCCTCTCCTACGACGCCTTTCGGAGCCCCTTCGTCCCGAACCTTCCAATCCAGGCCGAGGACGCCACTTCATCGTCGTTCCCCCTCTTCGATTTCTCGTCATGGTCCGGGTCCGCGCATGCTCTGAAATTCCGAGGCCGATACTACTCTGTCGCTGCCACTGCCGTCGTCGCTTCTACACGAAGAATACTCAACGATGGAACCGTCGTTCCCCGGTCTGATGCCCTTCAACGCGTGGGGTTTCGACTGGGCGCGGCGAGAGCACGAGAGGGTAGATCCGGAGCCGTATAGGGATGGGGATGAATGTTCGATGCGTTGCCCCCGCTGCGGCTGGTCCGCTCCCACACCCCCGGTCGAGCCGCTTGTCTCCTGGTTGTATGATTGAGGACGTACTCCATCGACATCCCAACCGACCAAACAACCCCCACCTGATGCATTTGACTGTCGTCACCCCAATTGGCCACCTGTCTGGTCTGATACCCCACCAATGATTCCCAACCCCACATCACCGCCTCTTGTTCAAGTTTCCTTACGATTAACCCCTCATGCTCTCCCTCAGTCCACTCCTCCCCAATGTCTTTTACGATCCCAAAATGCGCTGTGTTGTGCTTCACCCCTAGAAATTACGAATATTTAGCTCTCTAGTCATACTGCTATCATGTACTCTACGTCATCTCAATGCTATCTCGTCACCAGTTTGCCACCATGCCGTTGCTTGTATTCAATCGTCATTTGATACCAATTGGATTACAGACTTTAATGACGCACAGATCTCCAGCATGACGGGTATAACACATTGTCCCACAGCGATTAACGTATGCAGTACCACAAGAAATCGAGTCAAGAGTTCGTCTAATATAAATCAGTCTCTATTATTTTCTAACCGAGCCAACTCAGCCGCGAGCTCGCCAAGCACATCCTCTGCATGCGGATTGCGCGGGAATTGCGTGCCAGTACCAGAACTGCCGGCACAGTACAATACCGCGCCAATCACAGTATCAGCAAAAGTAGAGAAGAAAAAAAAGCCGGAAAACGGGGAGGGGGGGTAGAGGACGTACCAGTTACCGCCCCACAACAACCTGGCGGCCCACGCGCGCCAGCGGCGCTTCGGCCCTGCGGTCCCAAAGACCTGCGCCGCGTTGCGCCGCCAGC
>Ga0307510_10007521_pt1 | contig 12976 bp, 20 predicted proteins | sample 12_EM_MG_FD_207224 | JGI IMG/M metagenome (GOLD analysis project Ga0307510, IMG submission 207224) | Populus trichocarpa ectomycorrhiza microbial communities from riparian zone in the Pacific Northwest, United States - 12_EM | ecosystem: Host-associated > Plants > Roots > Unclassified | place... | reverse complement strand
AATCCGTCCTTTTATATCCCTTGATCGGGGATCTTTTTTCGACCTTCTCTTAACCTCACAAGTTCTCAGCATCGTTCCTGCCACCTCCATCTTCTTTGCCAGCTAATCTAACCTTGTCTAGAAATGAATCATGCATTGTTGACGTCAGGGCTGCATTGACATGAGCACTTGATAACATTTCCCTTTCTTTGACTAACCGAGAGTGGGAGCCGATATCAGCGGCGCTAAAGAATTCGTTGTAGCTTGTGTTCGCGTAAAGGAAGCACATCCTGACTCCCTCTTCTCTAGCCGTGATGGATCGCTTGGGGTTTGGATCGATTGACCTGAAACCCCTTTTTCCTCGCTCAGTTAATCCTAGCTCATCTACTTCCATGTCCTCGGTGTTGGCAATTTTCTCTATTATGAGTTGCGCTATCCGATCCCCTGCTTTAAACTAGCTGTCCTGTTAGGCGCACAGACTCCCCGTAAGGATTTACAGGGCAAAGTTACCCCACCTTGATGCACACGAACTTCGAAGGAAAAAGATAACACCCCCCTCCAGCCCCGGCGTTGGGACGGCGTGTTATCACTGGCCGCCTGGGTAGTTGCGTCCCAACACCAAAGACCACTATCAAAGGAACACCTCTTATAGCACCAGATACGTCGCGGCCGTCTGTCCGACCGGGTCCTGTTCGCAGGATATATAAGGGGAGACCTTCGGGCATCTTATGCAAGTGGAAACAGGTCAATGGGACGACGGCGCATAAATGTTACAGACACTTCAAGTCAGACAGTTGGAATTGTGGGTGGAAGGTAACGGGACTTTTTGCACAAAGGTTAGTCCCCTCGGACCTACAAAGCCGTGTAGAGTATGAAGGAGGTACTATGCCCAGTATGTGGATCGGGTGCATCCACAGAGGACAAGTTGGTAAAAGATAGATCCCGAGGGAAAAAGCCTATAGGTACGATCCCAAGGACAACTCGTATAATGCCTGAAGACCAGAATACAACATGCAGTTGCAGGTTGAATTCTCGACGGAACCAAGCAAAGAAGATTGGCCATCTTCTGTTTGGCGAGTTAGACTACCCTCGACGAACACGAGGGCAAGATAATTCCTCACCACTGTTGTCAACGGATGAGCGGATGAGCTGACACCTGACGAGGTCTCCACACCATTAGGAATAACAGAAGCGCAGTCCGATAAGTTCGCCATGGGAGCAAAAAGTCTGGTAGAGAGTTTTCAGGGTCTACGAGTGTTCACACTCAGGTGAAGTTCGCAGAGTTGCAGGCAAGATACTTAATTAGTATAGACTTAGCGTGTATACCGCGATTGCTCAGACGCGGAATATAAATATCGAAGTATCTTTGCTGCTATTAGACACAAGAAGCACGGAGAACAGCTCTTATCAATATAATAAGTTTTTATCTTATCGTTATCAATACTTCGACAATCTATCCCGAAGTATACCATTATATCTAACCTACATTACTCGTGTCTTCTTAGCGTGTTCTCCGATATAAATCGATTCAGGTCCTAGCTGTCGGAATACCTCACGCCGAAGCTACCACCTAACATGTCCCCTGTGCCGTGATTTTGCGGCATGACTTTAACTTCCCCGCGTAATCCGCATCTATTACACCACCGCCCACTGCTATTCCCACCTTGCGAGCCTTACCACTCCTTTCGGCTAGCCTTCCATAGGTTTCCTCCGGCAGTCCTATCGCAATAGCCAGTGAACCATTGTTTGTCCTTTTGCTGGTACCAGCCCGTGTGTTAGGGCATAGATGTGATGACCGGCCGCAAACCATGATCCTTTTGTCGGAACTATAGTTCTGTCTGAAAGCTTCATAATCCTGAGGCTTGTGGGTTCGTGTCTTTCTGCTGTAAGGGCTCTCTCTGCACTTTGTTTATGTATTACAGAAATTTGAAGGTGTTTTGTCTTCAAAATTGACTGCTCAGTGTGGCGAGCTCCCTCCTCACGATGGTACTCTGGCCATCTACTTAAGCCGTCGGGTTTCCCGCATCTGCTTCCCGGTCGGTAGACTATTTTGAAGTTTTAGTTTGTCAACTCCTGTGCCCATCGGATTTGCCGCTTGTTGCCTACATTTTTGGTTAAGAAAGATTGTAGATTCTGGTAGTCGGTATACACCGTCAGGGGTTCTTCTTCGCCCCAGAGATACCAATTCCGTTCCTTGAATGCTTCTATTATTTCGTGTAATTCCTTATCATCTATCTTGTAATTTCTTTCCACGGTGTTCAACTTTCGCGAATGAAAAACCACTGGGTGAAGAGGTCTTCCATGGTACTGGGATAGGACGCATGCAAGCGCGAAGTCACCAGCGTTTGTCTCCACTACTGTTTTCCTGAATGCGTATACATGCGATAAGATTGATGCCGTTGTAAACCTCTTTTTCAACTCCTCAAATGCCTCATCCTGTACTCTTCCCTGGCGAAAATCCTTTCGGTTCCCTTTTAACGCCTCAGTTATTGGTTTGCATACTTTCGAGAAATCTTTGATGAATCTCCAATAGAGGTTTGAGAATCCAATGAAGATTTTGACTTCTTTAATCCATCTAGGGTGTGCCGAATTTTGAACGCTTTTGACTTTTCTATCAGTCATGGTGATTCCGCTTGTTTTGACAATGTATCCCAGGAATGCGACTTCCTCTTGGTGGCACAGCAACATTTTTAACAAGGCTGCCAGGTCGTGTTGTTCAAGCTCGTCCAGCACCTGGTGAACGAGTTTGACGTGATCTTCAACATTTTCGGAGTATATCAGGACATCCATGTATACTACTACTCCGTGGTCCAAAGGTTCTCTCCGGATTTTATTCCTCATTGTCTCAAAGGTTGAGGGAGCGTTTACAAGTCCGAAAGGCATAACCTGGTACTTGTATTGTCCAGATCTTGTCTGAAAGGCTGTCTTATATTGATCGCCTTTCCTCATTCTAATCAGATGATATCCATCTTTTAGGTCGAGCTTTGTAAACACTTTTGCTCCAGCAACACGATCTCGCAGTTCATCCATGAGCGGTAGTGGGTATTTATTCAGGATGGTCAGCTTATTCAGGTTCCTATAGTCGACGTAGTGTAAACTGCCATTAGGCTTTGGAATAGAAAGGATTGGGGCTCCGTAAGGGAATTCGCTATCTGTGATTTTGAGCTCTGCGAGCGTTTTTTTGAGGTATTTGTCCAGCTCGCTTAGTCAGTGGGCCGACATCAGATAAATTGGGCCCCACGGGGGATCGGCCCCATCCTTAAGGTTGATGGCATAGTTCAAAGTTCGTCGAGGTGCCAACATCTTAGCTTTTTTCTCTTCAAAACGCACTTTATACTGCCAGTACGGCTTTGGCAGGGTGTCCAGTTGTACACCCCCTTCTTCTTCTCGTTCAATCCTTCCCACATACTGGGGTTCTTCATCGTAACCCACAGTTTCATCCCATTCAAAACAAATCCCCCACTGCTTCATCTTCTGTATGAGTGTGGCACTTTGGTTCTTCAAAGACCCATTGACTTGCGTCTGCGCTGTTCTTCAGGGGGTGTTCGTTAGGCCACCACCTGAACTGCATGATCAAATTATATTATCCTGCGTTTGCAATTTCGCAGGATATCATGATCCGGTGACCATTGGCACCGATTTCCAATTGAATTGGATGGGTATAGAACATTCCTCCTGGAGGCGCAGTGTCGCTATTGAAGGTTGTAATTTTTAACGGTGAATCCTTAGCTTCAGTCGTGATCTCAAGACGTTGAGCGGTATCCTGGTTCATGAGAAAGATGTTTGAACCAGAATCTAAAAGTACCTTTATCTGGCATTTTGTTCTTTTTACTTCAATAAAGGCCTTCCCCTCAGGGCAGGCATAATGCTAAGGGTTTTGTAACGGGTCTTGAGCATTCGCTCTGGTTGCGATGAAATCTTTTCATCACTGCGGTTTCATGTAATGTGGGGGTTTGTTACTGCGCCAACGCGGATTTGGCTCTTAAAGCCTCCTCAGACAAACCTTTACAACAAGTGTCTTATTTTTGCATAGTGGGCAGCCGACTACTGGCGGTCTTTACCTCCAGCCGTGGAGTTCCCATATGACAGGAGTGGTGGTTCACTAGAGTACCCCTTGAGTTCGCGACTAGGGTGCGCCGCCCTTTATCGTCGACTTATGCCTCATGTGAGGCTGTCCCCTGCGAGGAATCCACCATAGCTTCGCCTTCGAGTATGGTCCAACCCCCCTGGAGGGACCCCCTCCGACACCATTTGGCAAAACATGAACCTTGTGCAACATAGAGGCTCCCCGGGTTCTATTTGCCTGGCTGTTGTACCTGGTAAGAATGTCAGGTTACCCTGGATTTTGACCCCCCTTCGGGTGTCCAGCAACTTTAGATTTGTCCTGAATTATGGTTTTCATCTCTTTCGCTCTAGTCTCGTCGACCGCCTTCTTCGCTTGTGACTTTTTATCGTTCGCGTGGTGAGCATGGACTACCGATTTTTGGTTGTAGAATCGCAACCGCTCTCCTTTTATTTTGGTTTTTTAGCCTTGCCTTTGGATGGCATCACCGAGTACGCCGCAGGTCTTGCGTTTCGAGGCGGCAACCAGACTACACAATCCCCGTTGTTGTTGGTACCAGGATGACTTCTTACAGAATCTCGTCATCCTCAACGGCCCAGGTGGGTGCCTTTGCGCAGCTCGTCTTGACCTTTCTCTCCCGCCATCTACGGCCACAGTGGCTACCTGCGGGTGTCGCTTTGGTGCGAATGAGGACCGCCCTCTGGTCTTTGCTGGCCCTTGAAATACAACCCATACCTGGACCGGCCTTCGACAGGATTTCGAAGCGCGGATATTCCTTCCGCATCCCCGGCATTCGTTGTCAGATTTCCGCTTGGCGACAACTTTCAGAGCAACGCCCTTGTGGGCTTCTGCCCACACCCTGTGTTTAACCTCCCCGCCTTTGGGACCGCCCCTTCCTTTTTCCCCTTCCTTTCTCCAGCCTTCTTTGCCTTATAGTCCACCTTTTCTTTACCCGTGTACTGCTTTTTTACCCGCTTTGCGGAGGCTGTCGGCTTTGAGTCCTGCAATTTCCTTTTCTTGCCCCCTGTCGTGCCAGAGGGACCACATCCTCGAAGGCTTTTCTCTTCCTTGAAGTCTTCTTCCGCTCGGGTTAAGGTCCTGATTGCTTCCAACCATTCCCCATCGTCGATGGTTTCTCTATATGAGAGTTGTCGCAATGGATCTTCAGGAATTTCGTCCTCCATCATTTTTCTTCAGACTATCCCGGTGACTCTTGCATGAATATAGAGATTTTCCATATGCGGTAAGAACTTAGCAATATCACCGCTATAGTGGACCGATCCCATTTCTGTTAGGGATTTTTCTGCTTCATGGGTATTCTGCAAAAAGGTTCTAGAACTCATATCCCTCGTGCCTAGTGTAACCTATCTCTCCGGTCATTAGTCGCCGGTAGGTTAAGGCAAAAGCTGCGACCTCCTTTCCTTCCATTGGGCTTAGAGCATATCGGATTTGTTGTGCCTCGTTTTCCCACTGCCAACCGTTTCATCCAAAATAATCTGTGCATGTCATTAACCACATGCGTATATCTTGGTGTTTTTCCTTTTTAAACAGGGCAAGGGGTTCCGCTGGGACAAACGTTTGTTGTCCCAATGTGTTGGCCATTACTCGGAAAAACAGATTAAACTGTTCTTCGTTCTCGGCGTCATAGCAGTCCTCTGGCTGGGGTGCAGGTCTCTTGTCCCGTCTTCCTTTTCTTCCATCATCTGGCTTCCTTTTCCCCCCTTCGTACTCATCATCGGGGTCTCCTCCGCCTCCTGGAGCTCCTACTGCTCCGCGTCGTGGTGGTGGGGGCCTTCCTCTGCCTGCCCCTGAAGCCTCTGGTGTTGGATTTGACACCTTGCCCTTTCCTTTGACTTTTCCCATGGGTGTTTCCACCATGGACTTGAGTTTCGCCATCTCACCATCACTAGCATCTTGATCATCCTCGTAGTGTAGAAGCTCGTATTTCATGAGGTTGATGATTATCTCATCATTTTCCAGCTCCCGTTTATGCTGCGCATTTAAGCGAACGATTTCGCGGTCCAAGAGTAGGTCTCAATGCATGGACTGCTCTTGAGTTGCTTGCACTGCTTGGTGGAGTTGAGATGTGACAGCGTCATGTCTGGTTTGTCTCTCATCTGTCTGCCCAAGTCGTTTGGTGACTTGGGTTGAGAAGCATTCATGGACCTTTTGGGATTCTAGGTCTAGAATATGTACGTGATCGTCTATTCGGGCAAGCACTTGACCGACAAAGTGGGCCGCGGACTTCAACTGTGTTTTCACATTGAACAGTTTCTGGGCCATTAATAGGACGTCGGTTGTTATGGAGCTGAAACCAAGATGTTATTTATCTTGACCTTTGGTGAGCTTGAGGTCAAATCGTCCTAGAATTCGGTCAACTCTCGCGATCCACATGCACATGATGGGGTCACTGGTGGGTTCGGGAATTCTTGTCCCTTCCATTCGTCGTTTTCCATTCCTTGCTAGGAAACCCAGGGGTAGACTAGGGGAAGGTGAGGCTTGGTCAGCGGAATGCATCCTGCTCAGCGGGGTGACGGTTGTCTCCATACTAGGCGGAGAGGCTCACGACAATTCGTCCCCTCCCTCTGCCGCTTCTTCCTGTTGCCATTTCATGACCTCAGGCGCTTTGGCGTCAGAAGCCCTCTTTTGACTTCTTAAGGGGAAACTTATCTTTTATTGCCTCCTCACACCTCCGGTACCTCATAGTACTGACTCGAACGCTGGCCATTATGTGGGTAATGCGTATACCAGACTGAATTTGATTTCTCTGAGGGGGTGTGATACGTGAAGTTTTGGCCATATTTGTATCGATATAATGGGGCAATATCCTCGGTTGTGACAGTGTTTTCTGGGCTTAGCAACCAGAAAGATGATTCGTGGTAGGGTTCTAGCCTCCTTAATTCAAGTTCTTCTGTAGAGCTGAGGACTTGGTCAATAGAGGTGGTCCTCAATGGTCTTGTTTCGAAAAGGGTATAGGGTTTGGGAGTACAAGTGTTTATGCCTAACATTCGTCTCGGTAACGATGAGAAATATCAATATACCGTTAGGTGGTAGCTTCTGCGTGAGGTATTCCGACAGCTAGGACCTGAATCTTGATTATATTGGAGAACTCGTTAAGAAGGCACGAGCAATGTAGGCAAGATATAAAGGTCACTTCAGTGGAGATATTCGAAGTGTTGGTAACGATAAAGTATAAAACTTATTATATTGATAAAATCTCTTCTGCATACTTGTTGAGTCTAATAGCAGCAATGATGCTTCGATATTTATATTCCGCGTCTGCGCCATCACGGTATACATGGTAACTCCATACTAACTAAGTATCTTGTCCGCATTTCTGGAAACTTCACCTGGGTGCGAACACTCCTAGATGCAGAAATCGCTCTACCACACGGTTTGCTCCCATGGCCAAAGTAGCGGTCTGCGCTTCTATTATTACAGATGGTATGGAGACCACGTCAGGTGTCAGCTCATCCGTTTATCCGTTGACAACAATGATTACGAATTATCATGCCCCAGTGCTTACTGAGGGTAGTCTAACTCGCTGGACAGAAGACGGCCAATCTTCTGGGTTGGTTCTGTCGAGAATTCGAAACGCACCCGCATCTCGTATTCTGGTCTTGCGGCATTACACGACTTGTCCTGAGGATCGTACCTATGGGTTTTTTTTCCTCGGACCCCGTCTTTTACCAACCTGTCATTCGTCAATGCACCCGATCCACTTAGTGGGCATAGTTACCTCCTTCCTACTCTACATATCTGCGTAGGTACGAGGGGGAGTCCGTGCGCCTAACACCTCGGTCACAATACTAGATTTCATGCTATCAAACCATTAAATTTACTACTATTCAACTATGGTTCTAATATACAGGCTAATCTACACAGAAACACCCATCATGATACCCATAAGCAGCCTGAGCCTTCTGACATAATACCCGTTCACAGGGAAGTTCAACCCCCCTCGCGCTCCAGCTCCAGGGGACCGCCCCTAGCCGGAATACTAGAACATCATGAATAAAGGTCGCGGAGGGATGAATCCTATATCCTTGTGAAGCCGACCCTGAGCCCAAAAGCCTCCGGCTAACAGAATCAAAATCCGTCCCGCACTTGTCGAGTAATCTGCTATCGCGTAAAATATCGCAAGCTTGATACCGAATACACGCTCCACAGAAGACAGCGCATTCCTGATCCTTTATCCGACAGGGGTGTACCTTGTACCATTGGGAAGCTGACATCAAGCCCAACATTCTCCTGCAAAGAGCATCAACATCCGTCCAGCGGTTGTGGAGTAATCTGCCATCGAGTAAAACATGGCCAGCTTGAGACCTAATACACCCTCCACAGAAGACATCCAATTCCTGGCCTTTGATGCGACAAGGACGTACCTTTTACTGTTAGACAGCTAGTGTCAGACCCAACAACCTCCCGCAAACAGATCTGAAATCCGTTTATCGGATGTGGAGATATCTGCTATCGAGTAAAACCTTGCCAGGTTGATTCCTGATACACCCTGCACAGAAGACAGCGATATCCTGGGTTTTGATGCGACAGGGACCTACCTTATACCATTGTGTTGCTGGCATCGAGCCCAATATCCTTCCGCAATCAGGTCCAGAATCGGTCACGTAGTCATGGAGGAATCCGCCATCCAGTCCTTGGATGGCCAACACACCATTCAGCACTCTAACTTCATGAATACAATTCGCAGGGAGAAGGATCTTATACCATTGTGAAGCTGGCGTTGAGGACAACAATCTCCCGCAATCAGATCCTGAATAGGTCAAGCGGTCGTAGAGCTATCTGCCATCAAGCTTTCCATTACGTTGGTCCAAAGACCACTCTCAGAAGGGTTGCCCGATTCCTGGGCTTCGATGCGACAGAGACGTACCTTATACCGTTGTGTAGCTGGCGTCGGGCTCAACAACCTCCAGCAATCAGATTCAGGATCGCAGGAGTGGTCGTGGAGCAATCGGCCGTCTAGTAAAAGATCGCCACGGCTACAATAAAGATCCTCTCCACAGAAGACAGTGACTTCCTGGGCCTTGATGCGACAGGGACGTACCATATACCGTTGGATAGCTAGCTTCGAGCCCAACAACCTCCCGCAAACGAAATCAAGATTAGTCCAGTGGTCGTTGAGGGATCAGCCTTCGAATCCAAAGATCGCCAGCCTTGGAACTTCATGAATAATAGCCCTGTACGGATGAATCCTATACCAGTATGGAGCTGGCAGCGAGCACAGTAAGTTCCAGGTATAACATTCAGGATTGGTTTAGTGGATGGGGTGGAGAATTGCAGCTGGTGCTCGGGAAGGTGGGTGTTCGGTCTGTTGATGAAGGAATTTAAGTGGGTTGTGTCGCGTTGGGGGCGACTCAGTGCTGAGAAACCTCAGAGAACAGCCTGAGTGCTAGACTAGAGAGTGTTCTGGCTATCACCCGCATTCAGACTAGAGTGAGCTGGTATTTTGGCTCCCTCAAAGATAAAGTTCTGAAAATAGAGCTCTGACTTGGAGTCTAGCCTGAAAGTGTTTAGCGGACATTTAAGATTCAGGGTACGATGGGTTTCTCACCTGGCGCCAGCACTAACCATATTTTCTTTACCAAGAAATACCCCTTACTCAACCTTGGGGTGCTCCTGGGGGATACTCAGGGGTAGTGGTAGTATATCCTGATGTGCGATGGTGTTGAGGTTGGTGTCAGGATGCATGGAAGGCATGGTTGATGAGTTGCATGTGTCTGGACGGAACCAAGGGTTGCGGGATGCAGCAGACGCTATGTGATGTAGCCTCGTAGGGCAATACAAGTCAGGACGCACAGGAAGCAGGGGACGCAGAAAATATGTGGCTGGCGTCAGGATACAACACTCACTGATCAGACGCCGGATCTGTTTTTGCAGATGAGGAGACTCAACAGACCCTCAGTCTATGAATACAGTCGGTTAAATGGCGATCCCTGAGTCTCTGTTTGTCCTTCAACTATTGTCTCTTTAGCTACAGGTTCCTCCAAGCCCCCGTTAGGCGCACGAACTTCAAAGGGAAAAGATAACGCCCCCCTCCAGTGTTAGGCGCACGGAATCCCCGTAAGGATTTACCGGGCAAGGTTACCCTACCTTAACACGCACGAACATCGAAGGAAAAAGATAACATCCCCCTCGAGCTCCGGAGTTGGGACGGCACGTCATCAGGTGCCGCCAGGGTAGTAGCGTCCCAACACCAATGACCGCTATCAAGGGAGCACCTCTCATAACACCGTATACGTCGCGGCCGTCCATCTGACCGGATCCTGTTGGCAGGATATATGGGGAGAGGCCTTTGGGCACCTTGTCCAAGTGGAGGCAGATGAATTAGACAACGGTGCATAAGGTTACTGATACTTGAAGACAGACAGTCGGGAGAGTGGGTCGAAGGTAACAGGACATTTTGCACAAAGGTTAGTCCCCTCGTACCTACAAGGACATGTAGAGTAGGAAGGAGGTAACTATGCCCAGTAAGTGGATCGGGTGCATCAACAGAGGACAGGTTGGTAAAGGATGAAGTCGGAGGGAAAAAATGCATAGGTACGATCCCAAGGACAAGCTGTGTAATGCCGGAGACCAGAATACTCCATCCAGGTGCATGTCAAATTCTCAACAGAACCAACCAAAGCAGATTGACCATCTTCTGTCCAGCGAGTTAGACTACCCTCGGTAAGCACGAGGGCAAGATAGCTCGTAACCATTGTTTTCAACTGATAAACGGATGAGCTGACACCTCACGTGGTCTCCACACCGTTAGGAACAAAACAGGCACAGACCCATAAGTTGGCTATGGGAGCAAAAGGTGTGGTTGAGAGTTTTCAGGGTCTACGAGTGTTCGCACTCAGGTGAAGTTTGTAGCAATTGTGGACAAGATACTTAATTAGTATAGAGTTACCAAGTATACGGCGATTGCATAGACGCGGACTATAAGTATCGAAGCATCTTCGCTGCTACTAGCAACAACAAGCACGGAGAAGAGATCTTATCAATATAAGATGTTTTCTACCTTATCGATACCAATGGTTCCACGATCTATACCCAAGTAATCCTTTTTATGGAGCCTCCATTACTTGTGTCTTCTTAACGAGTTCTCAGATATAAAAACGCCTCAGGTCCTACCTGTCGGAATAACTCACGCCGAAGCCACCACCTAATAGTATATTGATACTTCTCATAGCTACCGAGATGAATTTTTGGCTGAGACACTTATAGTCGCAAAACCAATACCCTTTTCGCCCCAAGACCATTGAGGACTACCTCAATAATACCAGTCCTCAGCCCTACCGAAGATATTGAATTAGGGACGCTAGAACCCTACGACGAATCTTATTTCTGGTGGACAAACAAAGAAAACATGGTTATGCGCGAAGATATCGCCGCACTATCCAGATACCAATACGCGGAAAACTTCATCTACCATACCCCTCTCAGAGAAATCAAACCCTATCTGGTTCACTCAGTACCCAGAGTGTAACCCGCTTTCCAGGCAGCACTTTAAGGTACCAGATGTGGGGCGAGGAAACCAAAGTTCATGTTTCCCATTAGGAAGTCGAAAAGGTTACTTCTGACCCAAAAGCGGGGGAGGCCATGGAATGGCAACGGGAAGAAGGAGGAGGGCAAGACGGATTGTCCCAGGACACAGCACCGAGTGTGGAGACCGACAGCACACAATTAGCCCAGTCACACTCTGGTTGTCCGGTGCCCGGGTCCCCAACCCTCTCGATAAGCTTCTTAGTCAGGCAACGAAGCCGACGGCGGCGAGGCTCAAAAAGCCCTGCCCCTACCCGCCATCCCATCATGACAAGTCGGATCGAACACTTGGACCAAATTCTAGGCCGATTCGACTCACATCTCAAAGGAAGCAGACAAGCACGAAATCTGTCTTTCAGCTCCCTACCAACCGAGGTGCTACTCATGGCCCATGAACTACTAAATGTCAAATCACAGTTACAATCTGGCGCCCAGATTGTCAGTCAAGAACTCGACCGAATTGACAATCAAGTGCGGATTCTGACCAAAAATCCCAGAAGGTCCAGGAAAGCTTCACTTCTACAGTAGCTGAGAGCGTGGGAGAAACTGATGTATGACAAGCCAAACACGAGGCTGTCACATCCCAGCTCCAGGAGACAGTCCACGGAACAGAGGCTCAGTCAATGCAGCGGGACCTACTCCTAGACAAAGAAATCGTCCGGCTGAACCAGGAGCACAAGAGGGAGCAAGAAAATCATGAGATAAGGCTTGATCTCCTTGAGCACGAGATGGTACAGCACCAAGAAGCCCAAGAAGCACAAGATAGTGAGATCTCGGAGCTAAAAGCAATCGTGCCGACCTTGATGGGACTGGTGAAAGGAAAAGGCAAGGCGTCTGACCTGAGGCCAGAGGCTTCAGCGGCAGGAGGCGGGAAGCCACCACCACCACCACCACGCTGAGGAAGAGCAGCTGGGGCACCCGGAGGAGGAGGAGACCCCGATGATGACAAGGAAGGATCTGGAAGGAGACCAGATGAGATGAGGAAAGGAAGATGGGACCAGAGACCCTCACCCTGGCCGGAAGAGGCGCAGGACACGGAGAACGACGAACAGTTTAACCTCTGTTCCCGAGTCATGGCCAACACCTTGGGACAACGAACGAGAGTCCCAGCGGATCCCCCTGCCCTGTGCAAAAAACAAGCTCCGAATATACGCATGTGGGTGTTACCATGCGCGGATTTCTTTGGCCCAAACAGTTGGCAATGGAGTGATGAAGCACAACGAATCCGGTACGCCCTAACCCGAATGGAAGCAAACGATGTCGCCACTTTTCCGTTAACCTACTGGCGGCAAATGACCAGAGAGCTAGGTTAGACAAGACAAGAGGGATATGAGTTCTGGCACGTTTTTGCAGAACAGGCGCTGCGACGCCTCTGTCCCACCCATGTCG
>Ga0307510_10007519_pt1 | contig 12976 bp, 15 predicted proteins | sample 12_EM_MG_FD_207224 | JGI IMG/M metagenome (GOLD analysis project Ga0307510, IMG submission 207224) | Populus trichocarpa ectomycorrhiza microbial communities from riparian zone in the Pacific Northwest, United States - 12_EM | ecosystem: Host-associated > Plants > Roots > Unclassified | place... | reverse complement strand
CTTCTGAAACCTATGGGAACCATTGCTATCTGCAACATATATTGGGATTCCGATGGGATGGAGTGATTAATACCAGGTACCCGAGAAACCTTGAGACATTGTGGGTCGTTCCGTCTGGTATGCACATGCTCCAGGTAGCGACTACCTTACTGTGATAAAGTCGTCATCATGAACGCCACCTGGACCTGGACAACGTACAACGGTTCATTTTATATAAAATAGCGCTCCCTGATCTCAGTGCCCTAGATGCCGGTTGTTGCCTCAATTTAATGGCGACGTGTCGCAAGGAAACGTTCGTGAAAGCCACACAATCAAACCGCCATGACAAAGAATCGGAATATGAACAGCTAGGCAAACGTTACGGTCGGGCGTCAATCACAAGGGATGGGAAGTTATCACATGAGAAGTGATGGCAGAACGTTGCAGCGAAAAAGAATCAGCACAACGCAAGCTGACATATGTGGATACTCGTCGGGCCATGATATATGCGTGATACCCCGGGAAAAGGTGCCAAGAATCTGCTGGTAGACGCATTAGCTCCTGGTGTTAAGAAAATGCAAATCCATCAAAGGAAGCTGTTGTGATCGTTTGAAGGGAAGCTCGGCACGGGGCCTAGAAGCTGTCCAGAATTGCCTTCGTTTGTAGACTTTAAACGTATCGTTGGCAATACGCCTCCTTGTTCGGGATATTGTGACCTCGGGGCAGAGCCTCGGCCCTCGACGTGGTCGTTACATGAGTTCGGATTTCCAAGACCTATTCGACGCGCTGAAGGGCGACGGTGTCTAGGAACGTTACTACGAATCCTAGTCGGTCTTATCAACAGTATGGCAGGAGCCCGTGGTGGTCATTGCGAGACTGCCGATTTGTTGCCGATAGAGGTGTGAATGATTGGATGAGACAAAGGTGCAGGGCTCGGCCCTCGGATGCAGAATAAAGGTAACAGTAGTGCTCAGCGCTCATGGATCAACGAGCAAGGCACCAGGATTATGACATTCCGGCGGTTCCTAATCTATAAAGAGCACCGCGACAACAATTAGAGTGGTAGTGCGCGGTTGAGTTACATGCGCGCTACGGCCGCCGTCACTGGTCATCTCATCATTCCTAATTTTTGGTTCACCGCGTTACTCTTTTGTTAGTCCACGACCCGGGTTTATATCAAGTCTCCAGTGCGACCGTTACACGTTACGACCGGTGAAATGAGAGCGCACAGAGCAAGCAGATCGGATCTGCATCAAGTTGGTGAAACATTGGCGCAATAATGTTATTGTAGCTGAGCATCCCTGGCAGCTGTTCCTTAGAAGTTAATTCTATGTTCTGGATCTTGCAGACACTTGTTTATATACGGGTGGTTGACACCTCAGTACTCAGTACTCCGAGTCAGGTTCATCGGCGTCAGGTGCCAGTGTGCTCCGTCCGTGTTCCGACCCCACGCTCTCGCTCAACCCTACTTCGTCCCTCACCTCCACACAGGCCCAATGTTTAAGTTTGAAGATCTCGTCACAGAGTCCTCGTTATTGAACTCTCCTAGGTATGTCTATGAGGGTTCACCGCCCCAACCGCTAGAGTATTTGATCAGTACCGACACACTGAAAACCCCTATCCGGCTACTAGCAGTCCGCCATGCTTGCTTCCTTACGACCTAGGATTGTCGATTATGGACGATGGTTCCTCTGCAGGTTTGGAGACGGGAGAGTGCTGTTCAAGTCGCGCCCAATCATCTGGTAAGCTATGCCGTCGTCGTACTGTAACTGTAACAGTGTTTGAAAGTCCGGTTGCGGTTTGTCAAGTCTTCCCGCGTAAATGAGCGAGGACCGCAACCCTATGGCAGCCAGACTTTCAATCACTGGTGGTAACGCTTCACAAATCACACCGAACTTGACGAGCTGATCTGGCACTGCGTACAGGTCGCAAGGCAATCAACGACTTCCCCGACAACGTCCTCCTAAACATGTTTGATTTCTATCGACTACTTCCAACATTCCCAGTAAATGTGTACTCCGTTTGGGAGTGGCATCTTCTGGCACAAGTGTGCCGAAAATGGCGACAAGTTGTATTTGCATCCCCGGACCATTTGGGTTTACGACTTCGCTGCACACCTATGACACCTGCGCGAGAGATGATGGATATCTGGCCACATTTGCCGATTCTCGTAGAGAAACCGGCTCATCCACCGTACCCCGCCCTTTCCGAGGTCGGCGATGATAATCTGATTGCCGCACTCAAGGAACGTGACCGAGTACGCGTGATTATGCTCTCGGGCCTTACGGATTGTCAACTGGAAAAATTCGCTGAAGTGATGCATGGTCCGTTTCCGACGCTGACCCACCTTGATCTTCGGTCGGATGATGAAGTGGCACCGACTCTCCCTGCTACGTTTATGGGCGGATCTGCTCCACTCCTACAACGCCTCTCGTTGACGGGCATCACATTTCCGCCATTACCGAATCTCATTTTGTCGCCCGACAATCTTACCTCGATCGAGCTTCATGATATACCCAGTACTGGCTACATTTCACCAGAGGCAATGGTAGTCTTTCTATCTACGTTGACTAGCCTCGGATCCCTCATCATCGAATTTAAATCCCCGACTTCTGCACAACCAACAGGCGGACCCATGGTCCCGCCCCCGCGCGTTCTCATCCCTGTGCTCAAATATTTCCGGTTCAAGGGCGTTAGCGAGTACTTGGGTGACATGGTTGCTCAATTCGATACCCCTCTACTCAGCAACCTTGAGGTGGTCGTTTTCAATCGGCTCAATTTCGTTATTCCACGACTCTCCCAGTTTATCAATCGCACGGAAACGCTCAAGTCGCTCAACCAAGCGGAGTTGTCCTTTGATAGTCGCTTCGTCGAGATCAAGTTTTTTCACCGCTATGTTCACAGCCTCTCACTACATGTCCCATGCAACGAATCCCATTCACAGCTCTCATCTATCGTGCAGCTCTGCGGCTCACCCTCACCCCTCCCATCCAGTACAGAACGGCTCAACATCCATGAGGGTCTACTCTCCCCACAAAAATGGCAATACGATGCAGATCACAAACAGTGGCCAGATATTTTACAATTAGTTCCCCTTGCACGGGAGCTGTATGTATCCGCCACGATATGGCCCCTCCTCGCCCCAACTCTCACGCAACACACTGGGGAAAGAACCGTGGATGTACTTCCCATGCTATGTGACCTTTTCTTGGAAAGGCTTAAGCCATCCGAGTTACTTCCAGAAACTATAAAGCCGTTCATCGCCGCACGCAAGCTCGCCGGTCACCCTGTAGCTGTCCACCGTAGAGAGGGACAGGTCAGGTCCTGGAACGTCATCGATTAATACACGTGGTTTGATCTCTGATGCATCGTACTATCGGGCTTAATACCTCCATTTCTCATTGTTTGGCTCATGGAACCTCGGGTCGCCTTTGCACGCGTACTCAGAGCTTGAACTGCACTTATGATATCTCAAACTCATTTAACAGTGTTGTCATCAATGGAGCAGGACGTCTTCCCGCTGTCTTTTTATCATTAGTTGTAGCATATTTCATGGGACAGAGACAGGTGTTCATTGGAGGTGTCGAGATCCTGTATCATAGGTGGAGAAGGTCAGCCTTCTACTCCCATCTTCCCAAGTCTCCGCAACCACCTGTTTTCCAATTTGAGGCATTATTCAGCACTTTGATAAGCTCGGGATATCATTGATGGTGTCCGGTCCGCAATCATCCACCAGCGACTGAACACCCGCATCTTTGAGGACGGTCTGTAATCATATTTCTCGCAGTCTATGTCGAGGTGGAGAAGCGCAGCGTGGTCTGATCGCGCTTCCTAACGCGGAAGGCTGCGCTTTGACACGCTGAAGGACGACAGCGTCCAGAAGAACGTTTCGTAAAGTCCACATACCCGTCCCGTCGACGGCACGAGGAGCCCGTAGAGGTTGCCTTTGATGAGACGGTCGACGATACACGTGCCGCCGACAGAGGTGTGTGATTGGGACAATGTCACCAAGCTTGGCCTCAGAGGTGGAATGAGAGTGGTGTTGAACAAGCATTGGTGAGTCGCTCAAAAGTGCCTGCAATCCGGCTGTGCTCGTAGTTACGGCCTCGGCTAACATCGGCGTGTGAGATCACGACAATTATCATAGAGAGAAATCGCACCACTCTATCCCGCTTCCAGCCCGCTAGCGACCTTGTGTGTAGGAGGTGTCGTGTTATGATATTGCACGGCATTGCTTCGTAGATTCGTGAAGGGGTGGGCAAACTGTAGGTAAGTTAGTAGGTAGACAACAACAGCTGCTACGGTTACGGTTGCATCCGCGGCTCGGAGGTCGGCCCGGCCCACACTCAACAATCATGACCATGATTTTCTTCGGCTTCGATGGTCAATGCATCAATAGCTTTTGTTACGCACGACTCGACTTTAAGTTGCGAGTGCGACGGTCCATGACCCCCCAGAAAACCGCTTCACCCTCCAAGGTTCAGTGTTAAAGGTCGAAGACTCCACCGGGACACCGCTCGAATCTCAATTGTGTATGTCTACGTCGTTCTCTGCCCCCGCGGTCAGGGTGTCTAACTTGTTGCCACTCTGACACGTTTAAAGCACTTGTGTTCTGGCCAATAGCACTCCACTATTCTCGCCCACTTGTGATCTAGGCTTATCGATCATGGCCGATGGTCCCTCTGGAGCCTTAGAGACGGACGAGTGCCGTGCTGGTCGTGAGGGCTCATCTGGTGAACTATGCCGTCGAGGTAATATCCCCTTTCGCACCAGCGTGGACGATGGGCTGACTCGTACTGTTACAGTGTGGCGTCATTCAGGTTGTACGACAATCGACGACATCCCCGATAACATCCTTCTAGACATATTCGATTTCTATCGGATATTCCCCAATTTCCCCCAAAACGTGTACTCCTTGTGGGACTGGCATATTCTAGCGCACGTGTGCAGAAAGTGGAGACAGGTCTTATTTGCCTCGCCGCGCCGCTTGGATTTACAGCTTCATTGCACACCCAATACGCTTGTGAGGAAGATGCTGGATATTTGGCCACCCTTACCCATCATCATAGAAAAACCACCATATATACACCTCCATTCCGAGGCCGACGAGGATAACCTGATCGCTGCGCTTGAGCACCGCGATCGTGTCACCGCAATCACCATCAACAGCCTTACGTATCGTCAACTGCAAAGAGTAGTCGCGATGATGCAGGAGCCGTTTCCGGCGTTGACCCGTCTCCACCTTGGGTCGACGGGCGGAGCACCCCTTCCTAATACATTCATGGGCGGATCTGCTCCGCGACTACAACGTCTCGACTTGGACGGCATTTCGTTTCTGACATTACCAAGACTTGTTTTGTCGCCCACAGATCTTACCGCCCTCAACCTCCATGCCATACCGAGTGCTGGGTGCATTTCACCCGGAGAAATGGTGGCATACCTGTCACCATTAACCATGCTCTCAGACCTGGTCATAGAATTCGAATCCCCGCATCATCCTTCCGATCCATCAAGTTGGCGTGTCGTCCCATCCACACGTGCTCTCCTCCCCGCTCTTATATATTTTCGGTTTAAGGGCGTTAGTGAGTACTTGGAGGACATGGTCTCCCAAATCGATGCCCCTGCACTCATGAACCTCGAGGCAATTATTTTCAATCAGCTCAATTTCGCTATTCCGCGACTCTCCCAGTTTATCAATCGCACGGAAACGCTCAAGTCGTTCAACCAAGCGGAGTTGATCTTTGACAGTCACTTCGTCGAGATCAAATTTTTTTACCGCGGTACTCCCAGCCTCTTACTGCATATCCAATGCAGCCCATCGGATTGGCAGCTTTCGTCTGTTGTACAGCTCTGCAGCCCGCCCTTACCTCTCCCATCCAGCGTAGAACGGCTCGACATCCACGAGTGTATGGCTTCCCCACAGAAATGGCAATACGATACAGACCATGAACCATGGCTTGAAATTTTACTACGGTTTACCTCTGTGCGGGAGCTGTATGTATCCAACGCGATGTGGCCCCTTCTCGCCCCCACTCTGAAGCAACACACAGGGGAAAGCACCTTGAATATATTCCCCATGCTGTGTGACGTCTTCTTGGAGAGGCTCGAGCCATCTGAACCACTTCCGAAAGCTATAGGACAGTTCGTTGCCGCGCGCAAGCTCACTGATCACCCCGTAGTTGTCTACCGTACAGAGGGAGAGGCTCGGATCTGGAAAGCTGTTGATTTGTGAATTCCCCCCTCCCCTGATGAAATTGAGGCTTAGTACTGCCTTCTTGCCACCCCGCTTTCCTATTTATGCCTGTTGTTTGGTTCAAATGCTCAAAGTTGGTAGATGAGATGTACAAATTACAGGTATTGATGATGCACAACAGCCTGAGAAAAGAGAGCGGCAATGACACAGCTGCAAGAGATATATCTATGATAGTAGAACTCATGCCCAACTGTCGATGAGCGCGTCGCGCATCTCGCCAACGACAGCACTTGAATTTTGGCCCTGAAGTTCTGTTCAAGGGAGGAGGTAAAGAAAGTTAGTGCACAGAGGGAACAAAGCGCCAAAGACACGCACTGAACGTCGCTTCGATAACGCTGATCTCCGTCGCGGTGGTGTCAAGACCGGTGAATGCGCACCAGTCATTGACAACCAGCCCGGCACCTATGACGTCTGATCCTCGATTAACAGTACCAGCCTGAGGAGAGAACAAGGAGCGAACATAAACCGCGTGATACGATGAACAGGGATAAAAAAATACGGACCACTAAGGGAACTTGTAATAGACTGGAAAGCTCGTCTTGGTCTTGGACCGAAGTCTTTGGATGGACGAGACCACCCTGATTGGTGATCGCACAATAGGAGCCGACGAGAACGTTGTCCGCGATCGTCTGGCGGAACACCTCGACTTTGAGAACGTCGGCGATGATCTCCTCCGTCTCACGATCTACGTCAGGGTGGACGAGCGCGACGTGGTCGTTACACGCGATCACGTTTCCGAGAGCGGAGAGCCGCTCTTCGACGCGCTGAAGGGCGACGGCCTCCGGGAGCGCATTTCGCAGGTGCTGTAGTTCTTGGTCGGTCGTTGTCGAGGGCACGAGGAGCCCGTGGCGGTTGCCCGCAGTGAGACGCCCGATGATGCGCGTGCCGGCGATGGAGGTGTGCACGATGGGGATCACCTCGTTGAGCTCTGCCTCGAAAGCGGAGTAAAAGTTGGTGCTGCCCTGGATGGCGACGAGGCAGTACGAATTTGTGAGCTTGGAGAAGACGCCGATGTCGCTGCTGTTTTCGAATTGGAGGCCTGATGGGGTAGAGTGTGAGTGTGCGCACACGTCATCGGATTGAACGTACGAGTAGCCATGGAGGATGGATGGGCTGGAGGGCGGATGGATTGGAGGAGAGGACGAGGGGTCTCGTGCTATAAAATATGTGATCGAGATATCCGAGAAGCGCGCGTCCGAGTCTGAGTCAAGGCCACCTGAGTCACCGTTCGAGTCAACCGAACCACGAACATGTTCCTTAACCGCAACCGTTCACTTTCCACATTCATTCGACATCACAGGAATCATCGCTTCGCTCTTCTATCTCGACATTATGTCCGACCACATCTCCGACCAGCACAGGTTACTCCCGTGACTCCAGTCGAAAAAATATTGTTGGACACCATCAAGGTCACGACTTTCCGGTACTTCAAAGCGGTCTGTCTGAATTCTGTTTTTGGTTACAGGCGAATGGGCCCATATCCTTCGCAACATACATGCAACATTGCCTCTCCCATCCAACAGAGGGTTACTATATGAACCCTGCAAACGCCGTCATCGGTGCTCGCGGCGACTTCATCACCAGCCCAGAAATCAGCCAAGTATTTGGTGAGGTGGGTGTCTCATTGACTTAGCTTGGAGAAACGAAGGTAATGAACTATCAGGAGGACGCGTAGCTGTTGGGCGTGTGGTTATTATCGCAATATTTGAGCTCTGGCGCGAAGCATGAAATCCAGCTGGTTGAACTTGGTCCGGGGCGAGGCACGCTCATGGATGACATCCTTCGGGTGCGTAAACCCACTTTCTGTGCGGTTTCGTTTGTCAAGTCGGTCTTAGACACTGTCGCAATTTCCGCATACCCGCACGTCTGTCAAACATGTTCACCTCGTAGAAACCAGCCCAGCTCTTCGTGCCGTTCAGGAGAAGAAGCTTCAGGGATGGGATCGCAATAAAGGCCCAGAATTACACTGGCATGAATCCATTGACGATATTCCGACGTCAGATGGCGTGTATACCATGCTAGTCGCGCACGAGTTTTTCGATGCGCTCCCGTTCCATCTCATCGAAGTACGCCGCCCGTTCATAACTACGTTGGAACATGTGGGCCTGACCTCGTCGAATTTCCTAGAAAACGCATCAAGGTTGGAAAGAGGTGCTAATCACCTCTACTCCCGACCCAGCCGCCAAAACTGTCCTGAGACCTCTGGACGTCCAGACTTCTCAACTTTCACCCTCGCCCTCAACTTCACTCTCCCATGATCGATTATCATCAGCGTCACTCTCCACCAACCTGACGCGTTTCCGCCCTGTCCTCGCGACGGTGCCTTCACCGGTGTCAGCTCTACTTGGCGCCTCGTCACCACGTTTCGCGACCCTCCCAATCGGGGCGCGCATCGAAGTTTCGGCCGCCTCCTTCCAAACTGCACGTAAGCTTGGCACGCTCATCTCCGAGGGCGCAGGGGGCAGCGCGTTAGTGGTAGACTACGGAACTGATCACGCCGTCGGGAACTCATTCCGCGTACGTCCGTCCTTTTCATGTTACTACCAATTCTTCACGTGGACGACCTGACGCTCTCTTGTATATGTGTTTAGGCGTTCAAGGGACATGCGCTCGCCGACCCATTTGATCGCCCCGGCCAGGCGGATCTCACCGCAAACGTCGACTTCGCGTACCTTGCCGAAGCTCTGGCAGGGACTGGTACGTCGCTCTCTCGTCGTCAACATACAATACCCCATCTGAGAGGATCTCCTATACTACAGCGACAGCGCATGGCCCGCTATCGCAGCGTTCGTTCCTCCTCAACATGGGCATCAGCCCGCGTGTCGACGCGCTGCAACGTGTAGCTGTTTCATCTGAGCGTGCGGACGCGCTCGGGAAAGCCGCGGCGCGGCTGGTGGATGCAGCCGGGATGGGCAGGGAGTACAAGGTGATGGGTGTGACGGGTGGGAGGGACGCAGAAGAGGTGTGGCCTTTCATTGCGGGTGAGATTGTCGCCTGCGATGCCCCGACTGGCAACGACGCGGGGGCGTCCGATGATGCCCACGGCTTAATGGTAGCACAAACGCGCTCAGCTTTTTTATGATTATCTGTTAACGACATGGGTGGGTGAGCGGCGTTAGTCTATCTTGGCTTCCTCTCCCCGTGTACCTTCCTGTCCAGTGAGGGGAACCACTGATACGCATTCATGGGCAATCCACCCTGCATAAACCCTTCTCAATGACTGATGCTCGCACAAGCCCACATACATGTTGCGTAAGAACGTTGGTGAGAGGGAGATCTCTTGCTCGAGTGAAAGCCGATCGGTGGTATCGCTGGATGTAGTCAAAGGCGCCCGAAAATTAGCCACCTTCCTACTCCTTCTCGAGCGCCCCGATCCACCTTGACTTATTTAAGGTACAGCCCTTTGGGCTGGCGGATTCGCCTGCACCCCACGTATATATTGCACCCCTCAAAGCCTTAACTTCCGCATCTACTTCACCTAAATTTAGAATGCTACTATGTATCTAGTCAGCGACTCTTGTTGTCAAATGGCAGTGGAGTATAAACTCCGAATTCAAACCAAAAAAAAAAAAAACTATGCTGTTCAATAAACTCGTGCAAGAAATGGCGAAACCGATTTCACACCAACCATTTCAAGCACCCACCTCGCGTGCAGTATTGGACGGATATTGTAGCGCAGGTGGTAAGTCCACGCTGCTGTGAGTCCGATGGAGGTCTGAGATTCGAGGCAGGTTCGCAATCCCGAGGCAAGGCGAAGGCGCGAGGGAGGAAGAAAGAAAGAGAGGAGAGAGAGAGAGAGAGAGAGTGTGTGTGTGTGTGCCAGTGTGTGATGGCTCCGCGTGAGCCGCTTGAGAGATACAGTACTGAGACTGGACACGGCGACTCAGACTGTGATGGCCACTCGTGACTCCAACGGCATGGCGGAGAAATTCTTAACGGGAGTAACGAGCGACTTGAGGTGAAAACACGCGAACGGAGGGAGAAGGGAAAGTTGGGTTGTATTGCTTGCCTACGATTGCCTCCCTTGGCCGAGGCCAGGCGGGGGAGATTGTATACAAGTACGCGAATCGCTTCTATGCGCGCGACAACGAGCGCGAGGGGACAAGGAGCAGCGATGGTTGACAGTAAGGGCTAAGGTATAATAGGGAGGTGTAGAACGAAGAGTAAAAGTCTAAGGCAAAAGGAGATAGCGAACGTACGAAAAAGGTCATGAGTAATCCTACATATAGTAATATGCGTACCCAGCACAGATGTGGTTCCGAACGTGGCGAGGTGTTGCGCACGTCATATGAATGTTGGGCCGGCTGTCGAGGTGGCCCGCCTTGTGGCGTCAGCCGGCGAAGGTGGGCGATCCGCGTGTCATCGGCAGAAGGGTTTGAGGTGCGACAAGAGGGGACATGAGGGGCGAGGAATGGATCGAGAGGCGACAGATGAGGCTTTTTTTTTTTTTGAAAGCGATGTATTCACAATAAGTAGCTACATAAAACTATCTATTGAGAAAACTGCCAGATGGCGGGAGACGATCATCAGCCCCATTTGGCACGCTGTAGCCGGACCGCTAGGACCGGGGTGAGGACAAAATGCTTTTACGCACATCCCAACTTGGGGATGGGATAGTTGTGGGGCTCAGGTTGTGGCTCATGTGGCCGGGACCTACTACCCACTAAAACCTCACGCATGTTTATCCGTTCGTTCGGGAGGTCCCTATCTTTTTCCAGGACATGTTCCCAGGTGTTCACCACAAGGTTGGTGAACCTTTTGCTTTTTATTTATTTATTTTGGTGCCAATGACTTTAGTATTGGGGCCACTGTGTCCGTTGCCTTGTGCAACACTGCTACATCTTCCAGGACGACACTGTATCGGCTTTCAAAATTAAAACGAGATGGCTCCTCAATGGTGGGATAGGACGACAGGTGTATGGGCCAAGGTACGTGGTTGATTTGCTGGTGGTGGTGCCACCTTCTGACTAGTTTTGGTGCGGCCAATTGAAGATTTCCAGGCCTTTCAAGGCGGCCAATTCTCCTCTGTCAGGTCCACTTATGACGGCGCCTCAAATTTCCGCCTTGTCAGTTGCAGCGCCTCGCATCCAACCCGTGTTTGCACTCGTTCGGGTCCCTTACGGTCGTGCGTCAACTTGCGCACTCCATTTCGCAGTGGCACATCACTTCACATTCTCCCTTTCGCGGCGGCAGCTGTGGTTTGGCCAGCCCTCTGGTGGCAGCACCTCGCCCTCTCGTTTACTCTCTCGCAGCGGCGTGTCGAGCCGAGCCGAGCCTTGTAGTGGCGTTTTGCGCCCATGTCCTACCTCATCATTTGCCCTGGGCTCCAATGCCTCAAGTTTTGCAGTGGAGGCTATCTCAGCCCCGCCAGCAAGCTCGATGCTGGCAGTGCCTGTGGGCAGTGGTATACCTTTTCATTCAGATGCATTGAAGCCCGGGGATTCAACTTCCCTCGCATTGACGTTCATGACCGTACATGTAGGCACAAAGCAGACGAGGGCTCTGGGGCTGCATAGACGGAACAGGTGAGTTGACACTTCCCCTGGTTCCTCCTGGACTTTTGCGGGTAAAGCGGGTGGCCGCAAGCTTTCCGGGGGTAAGTCTCCGGTGTCGCACTGCCTGGTCGCAGGGCCATCTCCATATGGCTGGCCACGCACGAGGGTTTAATCGGAAAGGGTGAAAATGAAAGTTGGAAGGGATGGAAAGGGCAGCATGCTGCTCACTCTCTGCAATGGGTGGGTTGATGTTTTGCTCTCTCGAACAACAGAGTTGATCCGAGACAGGCATCCGGGTCGATGGGGATGACGCGCAGGCTGGGTCGTGGAACAGGCCTCCGTTCCTGGGTTTCATAGCAAGGGCCTTTGAATCGACGTATTCTACTCCCAAAACAAAGACTTGCGTTTGCAGGTTGGAGTTGGGAAGGCATCCATGCGCCCCTCCGATGGGCATCTTAATCTCACAACATCGGGCCCACCTGGTCCATTGTACTCTGTGTCTGCTTGGCCCCATCAACCTGTCTTAGTTTTGCGTCTGATGGTACTGAGTAAGCTGTAACATTTGCATAAGAAATTGAATGAACCGGGCTGCGCTATTTTCCCTCCTTGAAAACATTAAGTCTGCCTGAAATTCATTGGAAAGCACAATAGTAAACTAATTTCTACAGTTTCTCTTGGGTTTTGCCACGCAAAGAAGTTTGCTGACAGTGTTGGGCGACTGGGTGGGGCCCTAACTGGGGGCAGTGGGTCATGTAGCAGCGACTCCAACTGGGGTGTGCTGACGTGGCAGCTCCCTGGGGAATGGTAACGAGGTGGCTCAGGATGAGTTTCCTGCGTAAACTATAGCGGCCTTGCAGTTTGGAAACATGCTAGTGGGGTCTGTGATAGGCAGGAGACTGTTTTCCAGAGACTGCCAGAGGTGTTGGGTTTAATCTCAACCCAGGGTAGTGAGGGGTGGTTAGGTGTCGTGTTGTGTTGAGGGATCACACAGGACAAGTTTCATTGTTGGTTTGCTCTATTCTGATAATGTGGTGGGCGGATAGTGTATCCTTTGTTGAATCCTTGCCCCGACTATTTGTCGTGGGAAAAAACCGGCCTGGTGTTGGTCGCCCAGCCACAGATTAGTGTTGCCGCAGAGTTGAGTTGGGCTGAGTTAGAGTTGAACTCTGGCCAACTCCGTGCCAACAGAGTTGCAACTGGGTCAACTCCGCTGTCAGGAAGAGTTGGCGGGGTGCGGCCCGGGAGTATC
>Ga0307510_10007518_pt1 | contig 12977 bp, 17 predicted proteins | sample 12_EM_MG_FD_207224 | JGI IMG/M metagenome (GOLD analysis project Ga0307510, IMG submission 207224) | Populus trichocarpa ectomycorrhiza microbial communities from riparian zone in the Pacific Northwest, United States - 12_EM | ecosystem: Host-associated > Plants > Roots > Unclassified | place... | reverse complement strand
CCGCTGGTATAGGTGCGTTAAGACTTGAAGCATCTCAAGAAATCGCGCAGGGGCATGCCTCGCTCCTGGTGGCGCAAGATCTGTATGTCGAGCGCGTCCACGAGGTCGATATCTGGGAGGAGGCCGACTCGGAAGTGACGTGGCTTGGGATGTGCCTTGGCGGTCACCGGCACCGCCCACCTGGTGCGACAGAGTTGCACCAGGTGCAACTCAACTCAGGTGTGCCAGAGTTAACTACAACTCTCCGGCAACACTACCTATAAGGCTCAGCTCGGGCACATATTCCGAGTCGCCGCGCCGCGCACCAGCGCACGGAGAATGAACTCGATCACGGTTTGCTTCTGGGACTCGCTTTCATTTCCCTGAAACAAGAGCCCCTCCTCCGTGTCCGAACATCGAACATCTCGACGCGGACGGACGCACACACCGAACGGAATTGCGATCCAGGGGTTCGCATAAAAATCGCGGGTACAATAAGTAAGGACTCGGATGCCCTGCAGGGCGACGTGCTCTCACGTTCTTTACCTTACAACCCTCGTACTAATATCCCCTTACAGAACAGACGGCAACCCATTACCGCAAGCGAGACCAATATGTACGGGATTTTCGTCGTAAAATTGCCTCGATGACTTGATAGCTCTGTCCAATGTTCGGGTGTTGTTGCGATAATCACAGTCCATTCTCATGCCACAACTTCAAGTCAATGATGGTTCCTGCCCCACCCCATCGGTGGAAATGACGAAGGCAAGGGCCCCCCAGCACTAGACCTGTCATCCATCAGTCAGTTGATCATGATGGCGCCCTCCCCGCAACTGCCAGTGAACATGGTGTTGGAGATCAGACTGGGAACGACTGACGTGCGCGGTCGACAAACGTTTTTCACATGCAAAAGGACTTTCTGGACGATTCGATAAACAGACGAAAGCGTGTCCTCACATTTTCATCATAGAAAGACTTCGTTTGGCACACATAAAAATGTATTTATAGACCACGCTTTTCGTAGGCAGAATATTATCAGCTTCACCGGGCTCTCGCCCAGGTTGCCGCTCTTTGCGCTCTCGCTTGCTTCGCGCACCCCCTCCCCCCCCAAAACTCGAACACATGGGAACGTACCTCGATATGTAAGTAGGATTGCTGGCGAGCAACCACCACGATTCCGGAGTTGTGACAGCGAAATGTGGATCTTCGGCATAGTGTCTCATCGGTCCCCCTTCTATAGCTAGTATGAGCACTGTGTATTCCCCGGATATTCGCAGTGTCCCTCCGACGCGTACCCGCCTGATGAAATATTAATTGGCGCGCCGTACGTCCTCGTAAAACCAAGCATCGGATGTCAGACGCAAGCTCGCGAATAGCTCGCAGATTTATCATGTATTCGGGCGTGGCTCAGAAATCGGCCCAAATGTAGTTTGTGGTTGTGGAGCCATTGGGACAGTGGTGGGCACACTACCAAGGACTCGGAAATGGCCATTCTACCACCACATGGCACTTACAACCTTCAAATAATTCAAATAACCGTGCGGGCGATGACAAACTCAAGACACCTGCACATCTGTGCCGCAGATGCTGACTCAGTTTTTTTTGGACATTAACCGGCCCGAGAAACTCAATTTCATTTCTCATCACGTGTCGAAGCTTCTCATGTTGGTCACGCGGATGGTCAAGGATGATTGCAGAAGTGTACTATTTGCAGAATGAGACATAAAGGTCAAGTAGAATACAGTAAAGTACTAGTCGGTACAATGCAGGAAAGCGAGACAAGCGAGACCATAAGCAATATTAGACTTCTTGGCTTGCACCCTCCTTCTTGCTGGTCCTATGGATAACTGAATGAGTAACAGAAAAGGAGACGTGAACAAAAACAACGCACTTCGACTTGGTAGGAAGCAATTCAGGGTTGATGAAGGGCACAACACCTCCCTGGCTTATAACGACGTCTCCCAAGAGTTTATTCAACCTATATGGCCGTAGTTGAGTTCAATCTCGGATTGAGTCACATAGGAAAAACTGACTCCTCGTCGTTGCGAATAGCAAGCTGCAAATGTCGTGGAACAATACGTTGCTTCTTGTTGTCGCGTGCTGCATTACCAGCCAACTCAAGAATTTCGGCGGCTAAATACTCCAAAACAGCAGCAAGATAGACTGAAGGCATAGCATGAGTCATTGCCGATCACGAACCCTTGACACCAGTCTCACGTACCAGGAGCACCAGCACCGACACGCTGAGCATAGTTCCCTCGTTTCAAAAGACGGTGCACACGACCAACGGGGAACTGAAGGCCGGCCTTGGCAGAGCGCGATTGCGACTTGCTATCTGCGCTCGCCTTTCCACCAGAAGATGATTTTCCAGCTTTGCCTGGAGTCCAAATACGTGGTCAACACCCAATTTCATGCCAACATCTAAGGGTATACCTTTGCCGCTCTAAACAAGCCATCAGTTAGTGAAAACATGCCACACATCTGCGTCCACAACACATACCATGATTTCTAGTAAGATTGCACTTTTAGAGGGGATACGTCAATGGGATGGTAGGGGTTGTAGAGCAAGAGCAAGTGCGCATCTGAGGCGGCGCGTTGGGACTTATATAACCCGTGTTCACGTGATCCCGCCGTTGATTGTCGCGTGCCAGTGGGGCACATTCCGGGCACATTCCGTGACTATGCGACGCGCTAGCGCTTCTTCCGTGTCATGCTGTCCTTGTTGGTCCGCTGCTGCGAACCGAGTCGAGGAGCTTGCCGCTTGTTCCGAAGGTGTTACAGCACTCAAACGCCAGAGAAAGTAGGGGCGATCAACAAGACTACGGAAACCGAAAAACCTCCCGATGATACACCTGCAATACCCCCGCTTCGAAGGCCGCTCGGTGTGCCAGATGTGCCAACGACGAAAATTAAGACGCTTTCAGAGAAGAGCGCGGACTTCCTGAACCAGGAGAAACAGCTCGAGAAGCGACGTCATCTGTGCGTGACCCTTCCTACTTTGAGATGGCGTTGAGAGCCTCATGCGGCACTAGCGTAAAGGAGGCATCGACGGGGTACTTCTACGACCTGCACATGACTCGTGTGCATGGAGGAAAAACTTGGATGGCACCTCAAGTTCTCATTCGGGAAGACGTACGTCTCCTAAAGTTTGTCCTTGCTAACAAATCCACGAGCCCGCACATCTGTCTAGAAAGCATTGTATTTTCCGAACATCATCGGCAATCGTCTGGACAATGGCGTCAAGGAGCACACCACACACATGTGTGTGGGTAAAGTGTCTGTCATAGCCATGCTATCAACAAGAATATCCGAGGCATGTTACGACATCCTATAGCCATGCAGATACTGATGTTGTATACAACTCCAGATACATGCAACGTCTTACACAAAATCGCTCAATGGCCTATATCATAAACACCCCGTGTATCAATACATTCAAATAAACTTGCAAGAGAACATACTCAAGTCTATCCTTGTTAATATTTTTCTCTCCTCGCTGCGTTCAAAAATCCCACCGGATCAACATACGCGTTACCTTGTTTCCCGGCAGAACATGGTCCGTATCTCACCAAATTATCCAATTTCGCCATTCACATCGTGTATGAATACTTAGGAGTACGTGCGGGAGCCACTTGGAATGACCAACAGTCGCATTGGTTACGTTTACCTTGTGGATGAAAATCTAAAAATCAGGTGGGCGGCTTGCGCGGATGCCAAGAAAGAGGAAGAGGAAGCTCTTATCCGCTGCACTGGCGTTCTACTCAATCGTCATAGGCGACATCCCTCCACGCGGTCCCCTAAGCCACCAGAACAATGATGTAGAAACGAAGAAAACTTTGATATTTTGCATCCAATGAGATAGGAATGTTTAGCATATTGAGCTCCCTTGACCACACTATCATGTTTCGTAACACACCCTTCGCGTCATTCCGACTCGCACCTACTATTAGAGTGGCGTCATGATCGACATTCATTATCATCAATCTTGTCGTTGGTGTCCCTTCGGCACCCAAGCCCACAATACTATGAGCAGCCCCATCATGGAAACTAGCCTACTCTTCATATCAGCCTACGTTACAGGGATTGGGTAGAGCGAAAAGCTCACAGGGGCTGCAAACTCTTGATCCCGGTCTTACTCGCAATCGCACCAGTCATGAAAGGCAGCGCAGCAGATCCGGCCTGCCCGAGTCCTGCGATCCAGCCAATGCAACCTGTGAGCAGCCGGCGTGGGAGAATGCGTCCAGACTCGTTCATGACGATGGGATAGATCGGCCCAAGCAAAACTCCGACGAGCGAAACGGCCACCGCACCACCCACAAGAGAAGGAACGAGCCAAACTACGAGCTCGAGACTAGGTGAACTTCTCATCAGCAGGGGTTAAATGTCCCGAATGAAGAGGCGGACCCGATGGCGAGGATCACATAGACGTATATCGCGAGCCGCTCGCCGATCTGGGTGATAAGCTTTTCAGTGCCAAGCGTTGATGGGCTGGTTGCTCAGAGAGATACAACACCTTTTCGTTAACCCATAGGAGCACAATTCGACCTGCGGTCAATCCTCGAGTGCGGCTTGATCTTGATTGTTAGGACATCATGAGAGTAGACTTACCTCCGAAAAATCCAGCCGATATGTACCCAGACGATGGCCCGCCGTGGCGAACTTGAATAACGTAGGTGACGATCCACCCTATAGCGCGGACAAACGTCGTTGTAGGAAGCGTGATAGATGGGAAGGCTTACCACTGATTGTGACCTCCACGCCGACGTAAACCAGAATGAAGAATGCGAGGAGATGGAGGGCTTTCAGTTCGAACATTTGTTTGTACTTGCTGCCTCCAACCGTCTCTTTCTCCTCTATGGCCTGACCAATCTGGGCGAGGCATTCTAAACCGCGGCGCAAACGTGAGGTATGACGTCCTTGAAGAAACGAATGACACTTGCCATCCTGGGTCTTGAACTTGAAGATGCAGACAAGAAGAACAGTGTTCAGCATCGCAACAGCGAGCGATGTAAGGTAGTGAAATGACCATCTATGAAGCTGGGCAAATTGTGTCGCAATGAGGGGAGATGTCAAGGCTCCAGCGCCTAGTGAATTCACGCAATGAAGCCTCTAGTGCTGACACGGTGGGCGCAAGATGTGTACTTACCATACGCAGCGTGTAAAATCCCCATCTTGGCCGCCGCGTTGTCCTTATAGTTTGCGACAAAGCCATTAGCTTGTGCGTCTTGCAGTGATAAACCGAACCCATTGATAGAATAGGCCATGACAAAAACGGGGAACGGGGGTGCAGATGCTTTGATGCTAAAGGCGACTATTTGCGCGACCGATCCAAGGGTAATGACCTACAAGGCTCTGGCGACGGCAGCTCTGACGTTGGGACGGTAACGCACTTTCCCAAAGCCCAACTTATCGTCCAATACAACGTTTACCGTGGAACCAGCGAGGCATCCCTGCCAACACCCCAGTCAATGTCATGAGGCGTCTCAAGATGAGGAACTTTTCGGCGCACGATGCAACTCGATATGAAAACAAGGGAGACAACGGTAAAGCCAACCTAAAGAGACCGATCATTTGTTTATCGCGTTTGGATCAACAGATGTGAGGGAGAGACACGGTACATGATAGGTACTTTGAATTCTGGGGAGCAAGGGACCCGTCGATGCGTCACTCCAACCTGCGAGAAATAGTGTCCAGCAAAGAGAAAAGAATTGAATCCTGGCTCGCAAGGTAGGACGTTTGCTTGTTTTGGACATATCGGCCTCTACAACGCTTCTTTTGAGCTCGTCGGCTAAATTAACCTCTGAGTGTTCGATTTCCTCGGCTTGAGGGTTCTTCTGTACACACTGTGTAGACCCATGTGATAGTAACGTGCCTAGAACCAGAGAACTGTTCGGTACATCTACCGAGAGCATCGAAGAAGGACTTGACCTAACCTCAGATGAGGGTTTCAGTATCGTGAGAACGCGACGTGTCGGGTCTCGTTCCCAAATCCAATACCCAATCACATTCTTCTCTCCTTCCATCTTTTAACTCTTTAAAGTCCCATGGCAGACCCCAATCAACAACTTCCCCCAGGATGGACAGCCGAATGGCATGTCAGAATTCCTTCTCAACGTTCTTTTCACTGATTTCTTTTTTAGGGAACCTGATAATCAGCGGTACCTTTTTGTCGGTTCGTCACAACCTTCGTGGAGTTGCCATTTATCCGAATTATCTGAGCGTTGCAGAGACTGCCACCGGGCGCGCTCAGTGGGAGCATCCAGCCACGGGTGCTGTACCCGAACAAGCTGCTCCTGCAGGCACCCCCCCTCCGACACAACCGGCGCTCCACACCAAGCGGCGCCAGTATGCTGCTGGGCAAACACAAGCTTACTATGGAGGAACCGACGCTGCTGCGGCTCCCGCTTATGCCGCCCTTGGGGCACAGCCTCCGAGTCTCAGCGGCGGGCAACTCTTTACCCCCGGTCTCGCTGCAGAAAACCAGTTATCTCAGCAACAGCAACAGCAGCAGCAGCAGCAGCAACAGCCGCAGCCGCAACAACAAGCCGGTCCTTCATATTACGCCCAGCATCAGGGGGAGCCTGAGTACATAAATGCGCCTGGTTATGGTCAACCCCCCCCCGTAGCTGGCTACAGTGCAGGTGGGATTGGCCAACTTACGGATCAGTTTGGCCAGATGGGTATCAATGGCGGTCAGAAACCCTTCCAGATCTATACCACGAACTTGCTCACTTCCCCTCCCGACCCGCGGGACCTTGAGTTGTCTCCGCCCCCGATCCGGCTCCCCGCGGGCTCTTGTTTGACCAACTCTCCTCTTGCAAATGCGCACTTCTCATACCAGCGAAGTACGGTCAACTCCATTCCCAACTCCAGTTCTATTGTTGGCAAGTCAAAGATCCCGTTGGGTCTCATTATTACGCCGTATCGTTCTGTCAAGGAAGGGGAGGAACCTGTTCCCGTTGTAACGGATACTATCATTGCCCGCTGCAGGCGATGCCGAACGTACATCAACCCTTATGTACAGTTCATTGACGGGGGTAATCGGTACGTTCATTCAGTTCTTCTTCGTTTCTCGAGACGATCGTCTTGTCTAGTTGGCGCTGCTGTATGTGTGGCATGTCAAACGAAGTCCCACAGTTATTCGATTGGGATCAGGCCCGGAACCAGCCCGGGGATCGCTGGGCGCGTGCTGAGCTGTCCCATGCTGTCGTCGAGTTCGTGGCACCGACCGAATACATGGTCCGCCCCCCACAGCCGGTCGTCTATATCTTCCTCATCGACGTGAGCCACAGTGCAATTCAGTCTGGTACGCATCCTATTCCGAAACGTTTTTCTCATCCGCTTATGTGGGTGAAGGCATGGTGGCCACCGCAACGCGAACGATTCTTGAGAACATGGATCGACTGCCCAATGAAGATCAGCGTACCAAAGTCGCAATTATCGCGTACGATACGTCTGTTTACTTCTTTTCGATGTCGGTGAGTGTGTTCGACGTCTCCCCCACCCCGTGGCTATAACAGCGCGTAGGCCGAATCAGCAGATTGTACTATGCTCGTCATGTCCGATGTCGACGACGTGTTCTTGCCGAAACCCAATGACTTGCTTGTGAATCTCACCGAGTGCAGGGCAGCGGTCGATTCTCTCCTTGGCAGACTTAATGACATGTTCGTCGATAACCACACCATCGGCAGCGCCCTTGGTCCGGCCATGCAATCCGGTTTCAAGTTGATTGTACGTTTCCTCACGTCTATCGTAAAAAGTGTGGGTTGATTTATATCTTCCCGTTGTTAGAGCCCCATTGGCGGTAAACTCGTCGTTTTGTCCTCCAGTCTACCAAGCGTTGGAGCTGGTGCTCTCAAGAACAGGGAGGATCCAAAAATACTGGGCACTCCTAAGGTCGGTAATCGCCTACTTTCTTAGGCCTATTGTTCATATTCGCACAGGAATCCGGTTTGTTACAAACAGCTTCGCCGTTCTACAAGTCCTTCGCCATCGAGTGCTCGCGTGCCCAGGTTTCAGTCGATATGTTCCTGTTCAGTGCCGCCTACCAAGATGTTGCCACCCTAGGTACAACTCGTCCTTCGATTTTTGTGCAATCGACTCATGGAGTGTTCAGCTTGCCTTCCTCATTACACCTCCGGGCAAACATATTTCTACCCTGCTTTCAATGCGGCGCGCTCTGAGGATGCGGTAAAGTTTGCGCACGAGTTCGGCGAGGTCCTTGCTATGCCCATAATGCTTGAGGCTGTCATGCGCGTGCGTGCCACGCGCGGCATTCGGATGTCCTCGTTCCACGGCAACTTCTTTGTGCGCTCGACCGACCTCCTTGCGATGCCTGCTGTGCCACAAGACACATCATATGCAATTGAGTTGCAAATCGAAGAGACGATCACGTCACCATTTGTCGTGTTCCAAACGGCGATCTTGCATACAACCTGCTACGGTTGGTTGGCTTTCTGTGTATACCAATGTGAACGGCTTTTGACCCGTTGATAGGTGAACGTCGCATTCGGGTCATCACAACCGCATATCCGACAACGTCGAACTTGTCTGAGGTCTTTGCATCGGCTGATCAGGTGGCCATTGCCACGCTACTCGCAAACAAGGCTGTGGAACGCACAATTACGCATAAGCTTGACGATGCGCGTGATGCAGTCCAGAACAAGCTTGTCGAGGTTTTACAAGCATACAAGACGAGCATGACAGCTGCTGGTGCAGGCGCGAGCGCCCAGCTAGCTATCTGCGAAAATATGAGGATGTTACCGGTGCTTGTGCTAGGTCTGCTGAAGAATGTTGGTATTCGGCAGAGTGCACAGATTCCACCAGATTTGAGGGCTTATGCTCAAGCATTACTCACCTCATTACCGTCGCAACTTCTGATTCCTTACATCCACCCTACGTTCTACTCGTTGCACAACATGCCACCAGAGGTAATATCTACCCAGAAGATCACGTCAGTGTACTCATTTTAAATAGGCTGGAACTGTTGGCGAGCACGGCATCATCATGCCACCACCGCTACCCCTTACCTCGGAGAGACTAGAGAGGCACGGCCTTTTCTTGATCGAAGATGGACAGACGCTATTCCTCTGGGTCGGACGCGATGCCGTTCCTCAGTTGGTCATTGATGTGTTTGACTTGCCGAATTATGAGACCCTTCGCGGTGGAAAGGTCTGTCATGTCAATACTGGAGCGCACTCAGCTGACTCTCTTGGATTCTAGACCACACTTCCACTCCTTGAAAATCCTTTCTCGCAACGCGTGACCGCGGTGGTTCAAAAGACACGCGAAATGCGTCGCGGTGTCTACCACCCACACTTGTACGTCGTTAAGGAGGACGGTGAACCACCGCTACGCTTGTGGGCTCTGTCAGGGCTCATACAGGATCGTGCGGATGTGTTGCCGAGCTATCAGCAGTTCATTGGACAATTGAAGGACAAGGTGCGCCTCTTTGGCGGCGCCCGATACTCTGCGCTTGACTGATTATCACGACGACTGGCAGGTGAATGGGTCCAGCTACTGATTATTTTCGGGCACCAGACGTGCAGAGGGGTTTGTTGGTGGACTGTGACTTATTCTATGTCATTGACAAGTAGGGTAGGGTAGATACGAAACGACGTTTTCTTTTGTTTTTTAACAAGTCGAATGTCACGTGATGAGCCTCGCGACGTTGGTGTGCGTTACACGTGCCCACGTGCTGTGGCCTACCAACTTGCGACGAGGCGTGCTGAAGCGAAGACAATTACAACTCCCCCCCTCCACTTTCCTGTTAATATGGTCAGTCTTTATTTAACACCCTTTGGTCCTCTGTAACGTCTGACACGCAGCACAGGACTCAATTGAGCCTGTTGCAGGCAAACTCATGGCTCTCTTTGACCTCTCACCGGACGGATTTCCCTGGCGCGCGCCCCGACCACATGAAATCGAGACGCGAAGAGCCCAGTTGTCAGACTTACTTATCTTCGACATTCTCCTTTCGTCTGGGGGTCTACGGCACCCAGACACCTATTGGCCTCCCACCGATCCCGAGTCCCTTCGGCGGCTACTCGAAGCCATCGAAGGATCGACATACGACACGCTGAAAAGGGACTGTCTCATCTATTTTCTGCTTAAGTGGCATCAGGACGGAAGAGAGGAGAGGTTTAGGGAGGACAGATGTATACCACCGCAGTTTGCTATGCTCTCCGATGCATACTGGCACCTCGATTCGGGAATCTCTATAGAGGTGCGTCACACACCGTCCTACTCACGTCCTTTGTTTATGTTGTTTCCTGATAGAGGGCTGTGTCTCTTCTGTGCGACGTTCGCCTCAACCGGGATTATACCTCCAAGATCATACAAGCAATCTCCTTGTCGGATACCTCCTCGCGTCTTCTTCTGCAGTACCTACGCACCGCGAAGCCAATGTTGACAGAACCGGATGACATGGACACGTATATTTTAGCCTTGGCGGAAGATAGCCTTATTAATGCTTGGGAATATCAACGAACGTTCCCGGACAAGAGCGAGATACGATCCCGCCTGACGAAGAAGGTCCTAGAGTGGTGTTTTACACGTATGCCTCTCCTTTTTGCGTTTCCAGATCCGCGGGCCTTATTTCATCACAGCAAAGCCACGTTCGGAACACCTCAAACAATTGATTTTCTTCCCGCTTTCTCCCTTTGAACAATCTCTCCTGCATAGCTTTGCCCTCGAACCGCCGGCAACGATCCCGGCGGCCTCCGTTCCCGTGCTACAAGACCTCGTGTGCGTACGCCTGATCCAGTCAGGCCAATACTTGGAGGCCATCAAGCTCGATCAACAATTCGTGAGCACCCGTCTTGGGCGTGGGCCTCAAGCACAGCAAGCAGCAGAGCGCCGGCGAAAACTGATAGAGGACGTCATCGCTGCACTTCCATCCATCGAGCGCGAAGAAATCGAAGAAAAGTTACGTGCGGTTGGACAGCGAAAACCGGGAGCTTTGACAAAGCCCGCGCAGACCAAAGCTCCCGCCGCGGACTTGACCATGTCCTGGGAAGAAATACCCCCACCACCCGCTCCTCGCTTACCTCCTATCACGTCTGGTGCGCCTAGATTCGTACTGGGAAGGCCCGCTTATGGGCATAACCAATCGAAACTTGTCGGGGGTCCCTCGACAGAAGCCTCCTCCGCACAACCCGTCCGTGCGTTACCTGCCCCGGCGCGCACACAAGCGACCGAAAACACGGTGCCACCCGGTTTGAACGGTGCATCCCATGTGCGCAACTATGCACCACCCACTCTTTCGCTGCCGGCTTCCCGAGCTGGGCCCGCGGTTGGATTATTTGGGTCTTCACCTCAAACAAGTAAACCTTCCCTAAACTCCTTGGGTTCAGGAGGTCATCGGCCATCACCACTCTTCCCCTCAAACGCCCCTCGAGACCCTCGCCAATTAATCGGCAACCAAACCGTGCCTCCTAACCAGAAGGCTACACCCCCTCAGGAATCCCATGTTAAAGGCCCGTCCTTACAACAGAACGTCGTATCTCAATCCGGCGCGGAGACAAGGACTAATGGTGCAGACCGGCACGATGTCCGTGCCCAGGCCTCTGAACCCGTGCCAGTGATGGAATTTTCAGAGCCTGTGTTCCTAAACTCACGTCCCGAGTCTGTTCCCTACATAAGGGAACCGACGGAGCCGCTTCTCCCCGGAGCATTCCGCCCAGAACGTGAGGTAGCTCAACCGAAGGCCAATCCATTCGCCCATTCCCCACCTTCGCCCCCCAGACAGCTGCGCGCAGTAAAGTCACGAAAGACGGCGCGGACATCCGTTCCAGGGGGTTTCAACGACGACGCGAGCGGAGAGGAGGATAACGTACCACCACTTCCGGAGGTATCTCCCGTCAAGCGGACGACGCGTCAACGGGTTTCGCGGGTGAGTTCGAATGATGGAGAGGACGAAAGTGCGGCGACGAAGCCGCGACGTAGCTCTCGCTTGAGCGCCGCGTCGTCCTCGTCTGACCCCTCCCCACAAAAGGTCAGCGCACCCAAGGCGACAAGGAAGACACGAGGTTCTGCCGGGAGTTCGGCGACGACTGGTATTGCGTCTTCGACCAGATCGTCGACAAGGAAGAGACGCTGAGGAGATGTTGGTCGTCCTACTGGAGCATGATATTAAACTATTTGAATAATTATGACCTTCCCGAGTTGGCGTACTTTCTCGGCTGAAGTCGTCATGGCATATCACCGGCACCGGGAAACGTAGTGATTCGGTACAGTACCCATCCTACTACCGTATGACCCGATAAACCCGATAAGCAAGGAATTGCATTGCCTGTTGTTCTGTTGTTGTCCCCGAATTCGGCCCGCTGTCATCCGGATTTGTGTTGTGAGGCAAAGTGATTTCGTGCTTCGTAACCTTCATACAGGCTATACAGCCTTTCGCGATACCGCATGCCTCTCATCAGTGACCGCCGGGATCCTCACGACAAGCCGCTCCTGCCGTGGCTACGGCTGCCGAGATATTCCTCGGTTCTCACGGGTGTACCACAAGCATGATTCAGTTGAACTTGAAAGTGCATAGTTTCTGGCTGTGTCCTTGGCATGTAAGTATCGGTCTCTTGACAACGTCTCTTTTTGTCTCTTGACGACACACCCGAGCTGCGTGATACCTGGCGCTAATGCTTCGGCTACATCGCCTGTTTCTTGAGTTTGCCTGCCAGAGGGCTTAGTTACATAGGTAAATGGATTCCAAGCCGGGGTAATGATGCTACAGATGTGATCCGATGGTGGATGCGTCTAGAACACCCATTCCAATCGTACTTTCCATGTATCCCTCAAGCGCACCCGAGTAACCCTTCTGCTACAGTATGTAAACCCACTACCTCTCGCAGACAAGGATGTATCTTCTTCACCCCCCAGAACCCCAGCCCCCGCCTCTTTCACGATTTCAACGGACCAGATGGCCCACCACCATAATCATCACCCCCTCGCTCAAGTCTTGATTGACAACCATCGTACGAATCCATCCATCACCATAC
>Ga0307510_10007515_pt1 | contig 12979 bp, 14 predicted proteins | sample 12_EM_MG_FD_207224 | JGI IMG/M metagenome (GOLD analysis project Ga0307510, IMG submission 207224) | Populus trichocarpa ectomycorrhiza microbial communities from riparian zone in the Pacific Northwest, United States - 12_EM | ecosystem: Host-associated > Plants > Roots > Unclassified | place... | reverse complement strand
GGGGTATGGTATGCTGGTTTGGTGCCGTGGGGGTGGTGAACTGTGCTATTTTTTGTTTTCTCTTGTAGTGTTGTAATGCTATGCGAGGGCGCTACTGGGGCGGGAGTACCGTACTTTCTGGAATGAAGCCTGGAAGTGTGTGTCAAGGTATATGTGGTATTGCTCGTAAAGTACTGAAAAATCGTGTAGTAAAGAAGAGTAAAGCGAACAAAAGAGAGAGGAGACAAATATTATGAAAAAAATGTAGGAAGGGGTGATGGAGAGAAACGTTATACTACGGTGACTAGAGTATAGAACTATCTAATATAATACTCTCTAAAGCAGTAATGATGAAAAACAGCCTTTGTTTAGACCCGCTCACTCCCCTCCGCGTAGGTTACTGGAGCAGCGATGTATACGGCACACTCGCCAAAGTCTTCAAGATGAAAAAAATAATACTCCCACGGGGGGTTTCCCGCACCGTGCTCCTTGCTAGTGCCGGGAGTCACTGCATAATGAGGATCAACCAGCTGATGGAGGGAGTGAAAAGAATATGAGACAAAAGGTAACGGTGGCGAGGAAGTGGGTGCGGCTAGGGAGGTATGCTTGGGCACCGATCAATAGCGATAGTTCAGAGTTGAGTGGGGTGGGGTGTCGGGTTTTGGCTGGGGACATCAGAATTTGTGGGTTCTTCTGGGGGGGAAGAGGATTCTGGTGACCCGGAGGGCTTGGTGGAGGAAGGTTCTGTTTGTTTTTGGCTATCGGTTGATTTGGGGGTGGGTGCTTTGGGATCCGAGAGCAAGTTCACTGTTCTCACACACCCGCTGCAGTGGGCGTAAAAGAGTGGGGCCCGGCCGAATATATCTGCCGTTTCGGGATTGACGTTGTCGTGTTCTAGTAACATCTCAACTATTCTATCGCATCTGTTCAGGGCGGCCCAAGAGAGTGGTGTTATACCCCATTTATCCGCCGCGTCGGGTTCAATATCGTCCCTTGCCAATAGTGTCTTAGCGGCTTGCTTGTGTCCATTCCCGGCAGCGTACGAGAGTGGTGTTCGACGGTCCCTCGTGTCTGGTATATTGGGATTGACATCGCCCCGTTCTGATAGCATCTCCACGACTTTCTCACGCCCCTTATTGGCAGCCCACCAGAGTGGCGTTCCGCCGTAGGTGGTATCAACTGCATTGGTATTGACATCACGCCGTTCCAACAGCATCTCCACGATCTTCTCCCGCCCCTTCTTGATAGCTAGCAGTAGTGGTGTTTGGCCATATTTGGCGTCTGGTGTATTGGGATCAACATCGCCCCGTTTCAACAGCATCTCCACGACTTTCTCACGCCCCTTATTGGTAGCCCACCAGAGTGGCGTTCCTCCATAGGTGATATCAATTGCATTGGGATCAACGCCACGCCGTCCCAACAGCATCTTCACGACTTTCTTGCGCCCCTTCTTGACAGCTAACAGCAGTGGTGTTTGGCCATAATTGGTGTCTGGTGTATTGGGATCAACATCGTCCCGTTTCAATAGCATCCTCACAACTTCTTCATTTCCCCACAGGACGGCCCACCAGAGCGGGCTCCAGCCACGTTTGGTATCTGGTGTATTGGGATCGGCGCCGCGCCATAATAACATCTTCACGGCTTCCTCGTGTCCGTTAAAGGCAGCCGACCAGAGTGGTGTTCGGCCACCTTCTGTGTCTGGTATATTGGGATTGAAATCACCCCGTTCTAAAAGCATCTTCGTAACTCCCTCGTGTCTATCCGGGGCAGCCAGCAAGAGTGGCACTCTGCCCCATTTATCTGCCGTATCCGGTTTGATATCGCCCTGTTTCAACAACGTCTCCACTGGCCCCGCGCGTTCTTCCTCGGCAGCACACGAGAGCGGAGTTCTGAGACTCCCACTATCTGATGTATTGGGATCGACATCGTCCCGCGCCAATAACGCCTTCAGAATTTCCTTGTGCCCTCTCTCCGCCGCCCACCAGAGTGGCGTTTTACCCCATTTATCTATCGTATCGGGTTTGATATCGTCTCGTGCTAATAGCGCCTTCACCACGCCATTGTTCCCCTTCTCAGCAGCCCACGAGAGTGGTGTTCGGAGGCTTTCGCTATCTGCTTGATTGGGGTTGACATCGCCCCGCCCTAATAGTATCTTTGCGACTTCCTCACGTCCCCTCCGGACAGCCCACCAGAGCGGAGTCCAGCCATCTCGGGTGTCGGGTGTGTTGGGGTTGACATCGTCCCGGGCTAATAACAGCTTCACAACCCCCACATGTCCATTCGGGGCAGCTAACGAGAGTGGCGTTCTGCCCCATTTATCCGCCATATCGGGTTTGATCTGGTCCTGTTCCAATAACATCTTCACCACGTCATCGTTCCCCTTTCTAGCTGCCCATGAAATTGCTGTATTACCTGTGAAATCAGTCGCATTGAGGTCCCGTTCCTTCGACTGCAATAGAGCGGCTACTATATCCATGAGCCCGAAGTATGCTGCACCATGGAGCCCTGTAAATCTCATAGAGCTACTTTCCCGATCAAGAGGCCTCTCCCGCAGATATTCATCGTGCAACAGGAGTAGCTTTGACGATATATGCTCATCGTATCCACCGAGCAGATCCAGCGCAAGTGGGATCACACTTTCACTAGTTTCCATTCCAGCATGTTTTCCCCAGTAAATGGAGGCATACTCGAGAAAGGGGACTGCTGGCGGGGCAGAGGAGAGAATAGGCGAAAGGTCCCTAACGCGCTGAGAGTTGAGGTAGGTCAAGCAAACCTCGGCGATCATCGAGTGGGGACTGTGAAATAGGCCAGGAGTATTAGATAGGTGCTCTTGGAGAGTGAAATGAACGGGTCGGACAGTAGATGAGGATGTCTCGACTGTGACAAGGCCTAGAGAGCACCCTAGCGCTACTTCTATTGCGGGGATGTTGTCCTGAGTTAGATCCGGAGATCCCTTCTCCACTCCAAGGGCGTGGCATAGCTCGTCAACACGTAACGGTCGCCGTGAATGCGATACCCACATCAAAAGCTTCATGCCGAGCTTTGATCTACTCCCTTCCTGCGCCTGCACCCGCGCTAAGGTTTCCGTATACGCGTCCCCCAGACCTTCCCCCTTTGCCATCTGGGAAAGCTTCCTCTTTCTTCCGTGGAGTGTCACCTCTCCTAGAATCGCCTCAATGTTGAGGTAAACAAGGAGGAATCTACATATCATCGTTAGTGAGAAGTCCCGGCCTAGATTGTCAAAGTGCTTGATGTTGCTACTTGCATTTCAGGTACTGTTTCCGGAATTCTTTTCATAATATCGGCCCGCAACTGATCGTCCATGACGGTAGGCTCTGTATCCCTAGCCAGCTTCTCCTCTAGATATTTTCTAATGGCATCCGCAGCTGGGCTAATGGGAAGCGTAACAGCCTCGGTGAAGCACTCTTTGACTTCGTCTCGAACATAAGGTCTCCCGGTAAAAAACAGCCTCGTGCTTGATGACTCCCGGAGGATATTTCGTAGAGACCTGAGAAGCTCCTGCCGATGCTTCAGAGGGGATTCATCCAAGGCATCAACACATATGTAAACTTAGGGTAGCAGGGGGATAGTGGCCCTTAGCATTTCCACCACATCAGGGAGTCGTGGGCCACGGCCAGCCGTTTCCTTTCGAAACGTTTGTTGTATATTCTCCGGGATTTCTCCCCTCCTTACAAGTTGCTTGAGGATGGCGCCGAGCATGTTCGTGGCTGACTGTTCTTGGTGGGCAAAGGAGTCGCAATACAACCAAGCGACCGACACATCGTTTCCCGCAGCTCGATCGCACAGCTCATCAATTACTATGGAACTAATTTAATATTGGCTAGTTGTTAGTCATATCCATTTTATTTCATTTTTTAGAGAGGGGATGTTGCTACCTAAGGTATGTTTTCCCCACCCCCGGATTCCCAGAACAAAATAGGACAGCGTGAAGACTTTCATCCCCTATGTCGGAATTGCTCCACTTTAGAAACTTGTCGGTCTCTAGAAGCCAACCCCCCATACCATCGAGTCGTTCAGTTCGCACAGCTTGGTGCCGCTGCTGAGGTTCTAGCGGTGAGAGCCACCTCAGAATATGGTGCTTCTCATTGTCTATCCCTGTGTTGATGACAATATTGTGATTTGTCGATACGTTGAATAAGTTAGAAGTGTTGAAACAATGGGCGTTATTGGTTGCATATAGGAGGCGCGATGGTTCCGGCACCATATTACTTGAGCTTCTGTTGATGAACGATAAATTGTGCGAAACGGGAAAAGTGTTATCTTGGAGTTCGGTGGGTTCTTTGGGGAGGACCGGTTGAAGATGAGGGGGCTCTGACGTTTCACAAGTGTGCATTACGAGCAGTATCGCTGGCCAATCATATCTTGGCTGGAAAAACCATCCTAGGACCGGTGTGACCTAGGGTCCGATCTGTAAGGTATCCTGGGCGGGGGGAACCTGAGCAGTAGTCCCCCCGAGAGGCTTATTATTTTTGCATGCGGTAGCTCAGGTTTCACTATGTTTGCCTCACATGTGATTTGTTCCGATTTGGAGTGATCTCTAGGTGAGGATCGAGCGACTATAATCCCTGAGGAGGAAATTTCGGACTGCATAGCACATAGTCCGATTGTTCGAGTTTTTACGGTATCATAGTTCTGAGTGGTAATAAATGAGCAGGTCATAGGTGAATAAGCCACCAACGCAGCGTTTCGAGGCTCAGTCTCTGGTAATGCCATCAATACCAATCGATCCACCCTAATGGCTAAGATTGGAAGTACGCATAAAGACGTTTCGGCCCTCCCGACGACAACATCGAAGATCATGGAAGATACTAGTACTTCGATAACCGCAGTCTCATTTATCCTGCTTTATTCGCGAGGAACCCATCCATAATAAGCATTGTATGATAGTTCCACTACGGCCAGGTACTAGTGCTGTAGTTTCGCTTAGCAGGGGGTCACAACACCTCACTCGACGACCTTTCCATTCCAAGTGTTATCCAAACACGTCGCCACCGTAATACCGCAGAAACCTCCAGCACCAGCACGAGAGTCTGAGTGGACATGCCCAATAGCCCAAGGAAATCAGGAATGCACAGGTGGCAGGGATTGCGTAAGTGGGAGCAGGTATGGGATCTCGCTGCTAGGCCGGCTGCCTTACAGAGAATCAAGTACATACCGATAGATTGATTGATTGTTGCGGCCGTTGTTCTGTTGGGATGGTAATTAGAGATGTCGTATTATAAGGGTTGACTGCGACGTAATTCAGGATCACCCAGCCCCTGCTCGAAGCAACCCAAGTCAGCCAGAGCCACGAGATTAGCCACTACATCGCAGTTAACCATCATTTTGGTGGCGTGACTCCCGCGCACTTATAGCTAGGAAGCCCCGCTGAGGGAGAGAGCTGTGACCGAGGCAAGAGTACCTCCTAAGGCTTCCTTGTTCCAAAGTAGCAAAATAATCATAAGAGATCAAATTGTAGCTCATTGTATCCGTTCCGAACTTAAATCCCACTAATAGGGGTCGATGGTGTTGTTAGTCAACGAAGCGGTAGGGGAGTTTCCCGTGTTCGTCACCACCCCTGATATGGGTACTACTTTTGGACGGTTAAAAGACCTTTGTAGCTACTTCTAGTATATTCTATGAATACCCGCTGTCAAAAGATGGCAATCAAAGATTGTATTTTATTTTTGAAACTGAGGACATTGAAAAGAAGCATTATGAAAGCACACGCCAAGCATTCCCACCAAAGAAACTTGACCTAGAAAGCAAGCTACACAGGCAATGTCCCGCCTTGTAGCATGGGTGTATCGTACAAAGCATGTTCATCCTCTAGCACTTCCAAATCTCTTCACAGTTTACCAGCCACCTCCACCACCAACGGGTTCAACATTAGAGGCCCATCCGCCGATAGTGTTGGAAGGCAAGTTGTCCTTAGCTCCCCCCCAAACATCGGTGGTCTCTGGCTGAGAGACCACTTCGATGTGAGAATCTTTGGCAACGGAGAAGGATAACTCGGCTTCCCCGTCCTCCTCGACCAAGGCGGGCTTAGTACATCCCCTGGAGAAATGGCCCACTATAGATAGTCAGCTTCTACTCCGTATTTAAGGTAACGGGTTGCTTACTTTCTCCACAGTTATTGCACTTGACACGGCTATCGATATAGTGAGTTAGTACAGCCCTTTAGAATTAAGACGGAGTCCTTTACGTGATATCTCTAGGCTTTGGGCAGTCTTTTCCGACATGTCCACGTTCATCGCAGTTACGGCATTTTGGGACTCGCTCGTTAGTGCAATCCTAGCCAGCCGTTAGCTAAGGCCCAACCTTGACAGAGAAATCCTCGAAATAATTACCGAAGAACGATGGCCCTCTTCGCCACAATTGTAGCACTCGCTAGGACCACCAGCGCCGCGCTCGGGACATTCCTGCGACAAAGTCAGCACAACGACAGGCGACGATGTTATAAAGCAGGAATGTTACTTTGCTAAAATGACCCACTAGTTTTTAAGCCTCGCTGTTAGCACCAGAAGAAATACGGCTGGATCAGAAATTACATGTTCATACTTTGACCACATTTGCGACATTCGGTATTTTCATCTGCCTGGCGAGGAACAGTACAGTCGGAGGCTCGATGACCTTCCTCACTGTTTGGAAACTAAGTTAGCCTTTGCTTAGGGGTTGAAAGCACAAACACCTACCCGCAGTTTCTACACGCATTGCGGTTCGCCTCAACCTTTCTTGGCTCAGGGCAGTCGCGACGGCGATGATCAAGACCATCACAGTTCGAGCACTTGAGGACAACACGAGCAAATTCGTCCTCAGGACGTTCGACCTCGCATTTCTTACCAGTGTGGCCCTTGGCTATGGTAACAAAAAGGTTAGCCTACACAAGAACGGTTAACTCAACAGACGTGCTATACTTACACTTGCAGGTGTGACAGAACGGCTTTGTTTCGGGCATAATTTCACCAGCAAGTTTCAGACGCTGCATGTTCTCTTCCGGAGTGCTTGCCATACGGTGAGCAATCGCCCTCGAGCGACGGGGCCTAGCAGTAGTATTTAGGGTCCAAATGTATTTGCAATCGAGCTCGCCCGAAGGTCCAACAATAACTTCGTTGTAAGCAGGCTCACGCTCCTATTAAGATGCTTTAGGTGCTGGTTCACTCCAATAGGAGGGGATTCTCGTACCAAAGCATAAATCCAGTAATTCATCCCTTGGGTACGCATAGCTTTCTCTATTTCATCAAGCTTAGTACCAGGGGAGGCTTTTAGGTATTCTAGCATATGCTACCCATACTATCAGCAAATCTTGTAATTAGATAGCCGTTTTTCACCCAGTATAATACCTGTTTGAAGCTATCGAAATCCTTGCTATCGTTCGCTTTAGTCATGAGATCCCATGCCTCTTCTTGGGATCTATCAACAATATGACTGAGATCGAGTTTTCGAGGATTGGTGCATGTGGCGGTATAATGGCCTACAAAGAATTATCAATATCCCCAACCAAAGTACCATAAAGCCTGAACAGTCGAGGGGGTTTATACCTTCTTGCGCACAGTTACGGCACATCTCCGCCGGCTTTTCAGGGCACTCGCTTTATTCCCGAGTGGTTAGTAGACTCCAACTAGTGGGCAATGTCATTCTTACCGAGCAAAATGACCTAAACAAATGTTAGTATCCGTTTAGATAAACCTTTGATAAGTTGGACAACAAACCTTCTTTTTCGCAGTGACGGCACGGGCCTTGAGGAACACGAGGATTTGGGCATTCAGCCTTACTATGTCTAGGAGCCATGTCAGCCAATAACCATGAACTTGCTACAACCACACAATATGCTTACCCCTGCTCCCCGCAATTGAAGCAAGCTCCAAAGTTAGCGGGCTTATCAGGACAATCTTTCGAAAAATGGCCCTCCTTAGAGCAACTACAGATGAAAGGCAACCTGTCAGCAACTTAAGCCCAAAATACAATCGCAATGAAGTGACTTACATGCGACATGTCACATCTACAGCAGAACCACCACCACCAGCATCGTAACCGTCATTCCCGTGATCACCGATATCACCATTGCTAGGAACTTCATCAATTGGAACACTGATATCTGCTTTCCAAGATGCACCGGAATCTGCCGCGACAGGCGCAGCAGCCCCGGCACCCCAAGCTATAGAATAAAGAAGTTAGAGTGAACCTTCGCCGTGAACTGAAATAATAGTCGTTGAATAGCAAGGCGAAAAAAAGAAAAGAAACATAGAGAGCATTAGGTAGGAGTGGGTGATCTTGACAGAAGCGTCTTGGGGGGGTGCAAAAGATAGCCCAGGAGAGACAATTATTTAACTCAAGCACAAGGACTGATAGGGGAGGGTAAGAGCAGATCTTGATGGGTTGAAAAATTGCTCTTGAGATTAGGAAATCCGATAAAGGACCAATTGGGACTTACCGTTACTGCCGCTAGAAGTGGCAATAGAATCGTCCCAGCCAGACATTTTTGATTGTAGAGAAAGAATGAAAGTTGAAGGGTATCGAAGAAAACCAGATACCGGAAAACAAGTGAGGGAAAGGATGATGAAAGGTGGAGGGGGGAGAGCGGGGGGAAGGAGAGAAATAGGGGAGGGAAGGAGGGAGGAATGGAGGGAGGATTGAGATAAGAGGGTAGAGGGTTGCCTAGAAGGAGGGGGGTTGACAAAGCAAATACCGTTGAAGAAGCCCGCGCGTCATCCAGACTGACCCCTTGTCTAGAGGCCTCTGCCCTACTGCGCAAGCACCAAGCCGTAGGTATGCGTACACACATGGACATTATTAATTCAAGCAGAAGGGATTCCAGAAAAATGAGGCTCCCTCCCTTATTCCTAATCAATTGTTGCTAAGTTAAATCCCCAACTACGAACTCTAGGTAAATTTAGTACATCAAAAATGGGCTGCAATTTCCCTCCAGTTACCTTATGGGAAGTCTTATCAACATCACAAATCACTCGTAGGGCCCTGAGTCGCGCTAACAAGTCAATTCTCACTCGTAGCCTTGGCGCTTCTCATTCACACCACTCATCAATAAGTCAAAAATTAAAGCCCCAAATTCCGCCCGTGAAAACAACACAGTAGAAATCGTACCAAGTAAGCCCCGGTGAATTTTCCAATAATCCTGAAAAAGTAAAAGCGAGCGCCCTCTCCAATGTCTGTTGTCCCTAAGATATCTCCAAAGCATAGCCCAAAGAGTGAGAAATCATGATCCATCCTGGTAAAATTCGCTATCTATAGGATATCTTATTTTGCTGAACACCAAACCCGTCTTCCGGCCTTAGATGTACCCCCCTTCCGCTGCGCTATTCCTAGAGCTAGTAATTTTTCAATTAAAAATCAATCAAATCTTCATGCTGGTAGCCTTTAGGAGATGCACTTTGCAGACCCAGATTGAGGAAGGCTGCAGCAGTACTACGATCTGGTTAGATAGGATTACAATTACCGACTTCTGTCGCGGTAGTGGTGCTGGTCTATACAACAAAGAACATACCTAGCAATACACCTATGAGGACAAAAGTTAGCACAGAAAAGGCAGCTGTTTTCATCAGGGTGTTTATGAAAGTATTAGGGAATTACATGCTAAGGATCCCGACCAAAAACGAACCCGACTAAGAAAGCTAGGTATACAAAGTCCCGCCCTGCAAAATTTGTTGTAGAGCGCGAGAACCAATAAGTGCTAACCAGATCTACATGGTTTGCAACATAGCACAGCTTACCCAATACTGGACTAAATCAAAGGGGGAGAACCGCAGAAATGTGTGCAAAGTGGGGCAGAGCAGAGGTATGGTTTTTTCTAGGAGGAAGGAGGAAGGAGGAATACCATCTGTTGCATCAGTGGGCGCCGCCTGGTCGACACTCTTCCATCCTTTCCCATTAGAGTAGTAAGGCCCTGTTCGGTTGTGATGGGATCGTTCCGTTAGGCTACTGTTTCTGCTGTGAAAATGACCTTCTCTCCGTTTTGAAACGGTCATTTGTATGGGGCAACGGAAAGGTCCCATCACAACCGAACAGGGCCTAAATATATTCCTTCAACCACGAGGGTGGAGGGAGGGCTTAGGAATGTGCTGTCAATTTCATAAGAAGCCTCAAAGATCAGGTACCCTAATGCCCAAATCCCTCGAAGACCAAACCACACCCACATTTTTCGCCGAAATGCCAAGTGACTTTTCCCTTTATAAAAGCGTCCTCCCCCCACTATCCCCCTCTTCCTTCTTCCTTCCACCCCTCTCGCTCATCTCTCATACCCAACTTTTCATCACTTCATCACACTCTCAAAGCTCACCCAAACTCTCAATGTTCTCATATCTCATCTCTAAAATCTTCGGCACGTCTTTCAGGCGTGCCGAGGCCACTGCTACTTCATGTCTCACCCCCACATCATGTCTCTCCCCTCCTACTCCTACTCCTCCTACTCCTACTCCTCCCCCTTCCCTCCCTACCCCTTTATACCCTCCCCTTCCCCAACTCTCGACCGACTCGACTGAATACAGCGAGTCGGAGGACCTTAAGTTTTCATCAAGAACGACTGAGTACAGCGATTTGATGAAAAACATCCCCCGTCTTATCCCCACAAAGGTTGAGAACGCTAACTACGCTGACAAGTTTGATTCTCGGATCATAACTACTGTTTCCGCAGTCTCTAGCAAGAAGGGATGCCTCGTCGAGAAGGGGAAGGCGAGGAAGAGGAAGAACGTCGTGTTCGACCTCTCCGCCAATACTCTCCACAAGTACAACTGGTCGACCCTAGGCCACGACGACTTCCCGGAGAGGCTGACAGAAGAGGAAAAATACCTCTGCATGGTGCAGTACCGACCCGCCATCCTCTACCGTTACCCAAACAGCCATCCCCGGTGCTGGAGAGGGTACCTTGGCCGGGTCGAGTACTCCTATCTGTCCTACGAGGAGAATGCGAATGAGGACAAAAGGAGAAGAATAGAAGCGAGGGCACGGAAACTTATGTGGAGTTTCCTCGCTATACTTGTCTCTTTCCCTGCTCTCGTGGTGATTTGCCTTCTGAACTCGTAATAGGTAAGTATTAATCAAGGTAGGTTAGTGGCTGGGATATGGTAAGTTATCGGCTACTTTGAATGGGGGAAAGGCCCCCGGCGTCACCTGCGGGGTAACTTTTTCGCACTCATAGATTGATCGTCTTATGGCGGGTCCTTGCACAAGAGTGGGAAGATCTCGAAATCGATCTTTTCCACTCTCGTGCTCGGGATACATGGATTACCAATATTGGCTTATATAGGCGCTCTGTAGTGAATAGGATGAATTATATAGCCTACCGTAAGAACCGAAATAATTGAGAATGGCGCTAAGACGTCCAGAATTTCCGGCTTTGGATTGGGGGGAGAAAACACGGCGAGGGGATTCTCCTTCAGTCCTCATTTGAGACATAGACTTTAGTAAATGAGGAGAGGCAACTCCAACGTCCTAGCGTGATTCTCAATTATTTCGGTTTTTACGGTACCGTAAAAACTCGAATAATTGAACCTTATGCTATGAAACCCAGAATTTCCTTCTCTGGAACGGGGGGGGGCAAAAAAACATAGCAAAAGCACAGCCCCTTTTCCCCCTTCCGAGAAAGATGGAAAAAATAAAAAAATTTCTTGACCTTACTAAGAGAGATGAAAGCCCAACGACATAGCACACGGTTCAATTATTCAAGTTTCTACGGTATATAATTACAAGTGCGGACACTTCCAACAACAACAAAATTTCTCAGCCCACCGAGTGACACCTGATGACCAAGTGTACCTTTTGAACTGAACCTCCCACCAAGGCATCCAGAGTCCCCTCCTTGGATAAAAAGGGGGGGAACCTGAGAAAAAATGTCTTTCAATCAATCCTCTCTGAGAGATAAAAGAAAAGAAAAGAAGAAGAGAAAAAAACACAACAGACCTTGCCGCTGTGTATAGGAGTGGCAGCTCCAACACCCTAACGTGAGGCTCAACTAAATTATTCTATCATAGCTTTTATCATACGGCAACTGTCAGTACCGCGCCTACCATAACACCTCCCTGCCGCAACATCCGACCCCATCCAATCCCTCCCCTAAAAAAAACTCAAAGCTCAAAACTCAATCTCAAGACATCGGTAGCATACTATACCAGCAGTCCAACACTCCCCATCCGCTAAGCAAAACGGACCACCGGTACGGACCTCCGCAAGGGGGGGCACCAAAAGCCGGAAACTAGAGTGCAGCAATATAAACCTTATTCGATCAAAAAATCATGATACATATCCGAGAACTAAAATGTTAGTGCACAAGAGTCATGGGCTCAGACGCGACACAAAACTATAATACCGGTAAGGCGCTGTCTGGCACGCCGTGATTTGGGCTGTTCGCTACCTCAAATCATGATTTGAAATATTATATTCACGGGTGTTTTGGCTGGGCGGCATTTTCAAATCGTGATTTGGAAATCGTGGACTCAGATCACGGCTGTCATGTCCCAAATCACGTCTTGCCAAAACAGCCCCTAAAAGCAAATGAGAATTTTCGCTCTTGCGACGGACTCGTGTAGGAGTGGGCTACTCCTGGCTCCGATCTATGCCTTATACCTAACCATCATCCTGTTTTCTAGGATATCATAGAGTACTGTACTCCCAGCAACCACCCTCTCCAAAAACCTCTAGTCCCCAATTCTCAATGCAATCCCGCCGCTTAGCAAGAAATCCAAACGACCACTTTTTCCGACGTTCAATGACCTCCCCCTCGGCCGAGTACTCTACAGCATCCTCCCGCCCGAACCGACAGCATACCATAGAACTCCCCGGCGCCCAAGCCCCAAACCAGCGAACCTTTCAGGCAATAATCTAAGGTGTAATGTGTGTTCCCAAGCGGCAAGTCGAGTGCACATCCGAAACCGGCATGGTATGACATTTCTGCAGAAACTAAACTAGCACAAACTAGGAAACTTGAGTGTGAGTGATCCCTTAGAACGGGTGGAGGGACACAAAAGGTCGGGTGGGCCGCACTCGGTAA
>Ga0307510_10007514_pt1 | contig 12979 bp, 9 predicted proteins | sample 12_EM_MG_FD_207224 | JGI IMG/M metagenome (GOLD analysis project Ga0307510, IMG submission 207224) | Populus trichocarpa ectomycorrhiza microbial communities from riparian zone in the Pacific Northwest, United States - 12_EM | ecosystem: Host-associated > Plants > Roots > Unclassified | place... | reverse complement strand
AAGGTGGAACTTCTGATGATCGCCTTGACTGGGGGCCATCCTTCATTTGTGGCGATGACACTGCCTATTCTGATGGCAAAGGAAATCCTGATTCAGGAGATGACTTTGAGCCTGCCCCTGATATTGACCACCTCAATCCAAGAGTTCAGAGAGAATTATCAGATTGGATGAATTGGTTAAAGTCTGAAATAGGATTTGATGGATGGCGATTCGACTTTGTTAAGGGTTACGCTCCTAGTGTTACCAAAATTTACATGGAAAATACTTCACCAGATTTTGCAGTTGGTGAAAAATGGGACTCTCTTGCTTATGGTCAGGATGGAAAGCTTGATTATAACCAGGATGCGCACCGCGGCAGTATAAAAGATTGGATTCAAGCAGCTGGTGGTGCTGTCACAGCATTTGATTTCACATCTAAAGGGATACTTCAAGCTGCTGTGCAAGGAGAGTTATGGAGGTTGAAGGACTCAAATGGAAAGCCACCAGGATTGATAGGCCTGTTGCCACAAAATGCTGTGACTTTCATTGACAATCATGACACCGGGTCTACTCAGCAGATTTGGCCATTTCCATCAGATAAAGTCATGCAGGGATATGCCTACATTCTTACCCATCCAGGGACCCCGTCCATCGTAACTTCACCTCTATTTTTTTTCTAATCTATATACTCTTTTCTCTTTTAGTTGTTTGATGTACTAGGAAACTCTCATATTATTGCTAACTACAGAAGCTTTCTGTGTTTTGCAGTTTTATGATCACTTCTTTGACTGGGGCCTCAAGGAAGAAATTGGGAAATTGGCAACAATTAGGAAAAAATACGGGATTGGCTCTGCCAGCACTGTGAATATTTTAGCCTCTGATGCTGATCTTTATGTGGCAGCAATTAATGATAACATAATCATGAAGATTGGACCCAAAACCGATCTCGGAAACCTTATCCCCTCAAACTTCCAGGTTGCTACATCTGGAACAGATTACTGTGTGTGGGTAAAATAGTGAATACCCATACCCTAGCTATATATGTATGAAACTGCTTTCAAGAATAATTCATGAAGCTCGTTGTGGACAGCAAAAAACTATTTTTGCATGATCTTAAAGTGTCACGAAATTTCTTCTATTTTCACAGTTGTTCGAGGCAGGGGTAGTATACAGGTGTGCGTGCAATGCTTCAGCATTAATGTTGTGTTTCATCCATCAAATCGCAGGCAGAAGAACAAGGACGAGCTTAGCTACCAATAATTTGTACTAATTGACTGCTGATAAGTTTTTTGGCCCTAATCATTTGCATTGATCTTCTAAATCCTTTCACATCAATTTCCAGCAACCAAAGGCAAAAGGGTAATTCTGAAACAGGATATGCAAGTCCAAAATTACACATAATAAGACCAAAAACTAGTGAAGAATTAAGGAAATATACATGCATGGTGTGGATGTTCTTCAGTAGACCCTCACAATGTCACAGCCAAGCACTTGATGAAGGAAACCCAATTGGCAACCTTCTCACAGTGCATATTGTAAACAACATCGCGCCACTCAGTATTCCCCGATAGTTCTCCATCTCCCTTCTTCTCCACTATAATTTCGGCACGCCAAGCCTCCGAAGTCTCTTCCCTTCCCTTCATATCCCTCATTTTCTCCACTCAAACAGCCACCATCTTTCCGCCTATATTCACTATCTTGGTGACACTAGGAAATCTTAGTATCCCCCTTCCCTTCCATTTCACCTCTTTCAGCCCTCCTGTCTCCAAATCAAAACCCTGAAGCCCATTTCACCATCTCTCCGCCTATAAAAAAATTATTTTGTATTTATCTTTTCAAATTCTTGACTTTCTAATCGAGATTTAATTAGACTATTCATAATCAATTTAACATGCTTTCTCGAAATTGTTTTGGTCTTTTCTAGATTGGAATGCGAAATGATAATTTAAAAAATAAGAATAAAAAGAAAAAAGAAATCTCATTGTTCATTATAATATATATGAATAGTTGTTTTAGTTAAAAAATTAAAACATTATCTTGGAATTTCATTTCAAAATTTAAGCTAGTTTAAATTATATGATGAAAGTAGAAACCACTAAACTATCAAAATATATCATGACTGGTTGGGATCTCTTATACATAATAAATATAATTGTATGTTAAAATATAAATATGTAATATGTAATATTACTTTTAATTTTAATTTTGATAACATAAAATTTCCTATAAAATTATAAAGATTCAACTTAAGGATTTAATAAATTTCGCTATAATTAAATTTTAACTTTTAATATTATATATTATTTTTGAGTTTTTAAAGCATTTTTAGAGTTTTTATAAGAAAAAAAAGATTAACATATTTTTAGATTTTAATAATTTCTCCAATGTTAGTTTTTTCTTTAATTAGGAGTGGATAAACTTTACATACCATTATTAAATATATATTATACTATTATTATTGCACTAAAAATATAATAATCAATAAACTTTTTTCTTAAAAAAAATCATGTTTTTAAATATAATTACCGGTCTGCTATTTACAATGCTATCAACATATAAACGTGGCAACCACACTGGATACTATGGGTCTAAACGATGTCGTAACACAAGGCTAGAGATCTCTGCAAAATCAGATGAAAGAAAACCTTCCGTACCAACGGCCAAATCTCGCGCCAAAAAAGTGCGATCCTAAGAAAAAGCATGAACTTGGCCCCTCATACATGGCTATCCTCTCCAAAGCCCAATCTCTCTTTCTTTCACTCTTTACTCAAATCTCACAATGAAACACACAGCCCAAAATCAGCATTACTTCTGTTTCGTCACTTGTTACAATCCAATCTGAAACCAAATGATCTTACGTTTTCATTACTTCTTAAATCCTTCACTTCAATTCCACTAAATGAAAAACTAGAAGCCAATCAGATTCATACCCACTTGCTAAAATCTGGGTTTGACCAGTTTGTCTATATAAGCACTGCTCTTCTTGATTTTTACATGAAATTGGGATGTGTACATTCTGCACGCAACCTGTTTGATCATATGCTTGACAGAGATATTGTTTCTTGGAATGCGTTGATTTGTGGGTGCTCGCGAAATGGGTACGATGTTGATGCTTTGGAGATTTTTGTTCAAATGCTTCGAGAGGGTTTTTCTCCTCTTCAAACTACTTTGGTTGGTTTGGTTCCGTCTTGTGGACGACGTGAGTTTGTGTTTCAAGGGAGGTCTATTCATGGGTTTGGTATCAAGACTGGTATTGATCTGGATTCTCAAGTGAAAAACGCACTTACGTATATGTATGCTAAATCCGGGGACTTGGAAGCGGCTGAGCTTTTGTTTGAAGAATTAGAGGACAAAAGTGTTGTTTCTTGGAATACCATGATTGGTGCTTATGCCGGAAATGGTTTCTTTAATGAGTCAATGCTTGTGTTTAAACGAATGGTAGAGGAAAAAGTGGAGGTCAACCCAGTTACTATTATGAGCCTTTTACCAGCAAATATTAGTCCTGAACTGATCCATTGTTATGCCATCAAAACTGGACTTATCAATAATGGCTCAGTAGTTACTTCACTAGTTTGTTTATACGCAAAGTGTGGGAGTACTGAATTAGCAGAACTGCTTTACTGGTCTTTTCCACAGAAAAACTTGGTTTCATTAACTGCAATTATTTCGAGCTATGCTGAAAAAGGAAACATGGATTTGGTGGTGGAGTGTTTTTCTAGAATGCAGCAGTTGGACATGAAACTGGATTCAGTTGCTATGGTTAGCATCCTTCATGGAATCACAGACCCTTCTCATATGAGTATCGGAATTGCTCTCCATGGCTATGCATTAAAGAATGGTTTGGATACCCATAATTTGGTTTCTAACGGGCTAATAAGTATGTACTTCAAGTTCAATGACATAGAAGCTGCCATATCTTTGTTTTATGAAATGCCTGAAAAACCATTAATCAGTTGGAATTCGGTTATATCTGGCTGTGTGCAGGCTGGAAGGGCGAGTGATGCCATGAAGTTTTTCTGTCAAATGAAGATGTTTGGACTTAGTCCTGATACTATTACTGTTGCTAGTTTACTGACTGGTTGTTCCCAACTCGGATACTTACGGTTAGGGGAGAGACTTCACAACTACATTCTTAGAAACAACCTAGAAGTGGAAGACTTTGTTGGGACGTCTCTTATAGACATGTATACCAAGTGTGGAAGCATTCTGCTCGCAGAAAGGGTATTCAAAAGCATCAGAGAACCGTGTGTAGCTACTTGGAACACTATGATTTCAGGCTATAGTTGGTATGGCTTGGAACATAATGCTCTAAATTGTTACTCTAAAATGCGAGAACAAGGGCTAGAGCCTGATAGAATAACTTTCTTGGGAGTTTTAGCTGCTTGTATCCACGGTGGTCTTCTTCATGAAGGGAAAAAGCACTTCCAGATCATGACAGAAGAATTTGGTATGGTACCAAATTTGCAACACTGTGCTTGCATGGTTGGTCTCCTAGGCCGTGCAGGTTTATTTGAGGAAGCATTATTATTCATCAAGAACATGGAATCCGAGCCTGATTCTGCAGTGTGGGGTGCTTTGCTTAATGCTTGTTGCATCCATCAAGAGATCAAACTTGGAGAATGTTTGGCCAAGAAGTTATATTTATTGGATTACAAAAATTGTGGGCTCTATGTATTGATGTCAAATCTTTATGCAGCCACAAATAGGTGGAATGATGCTGCAAAGATGAGGGAAATAATGAAAGATATTGGTGGGGATGGCACTTCAGGAGTCAGTCAAATTGAAGTAATAACTTCATCACGAGAAATGGATCCAGACTTGTACCAAGAATTCCTTCAATTCTAATTTCTGTAAAAATTCAGCTGGGTCTTTTTTTTTTATGGGTGGGTGTTTAAGCGCAGGCTGTCTGCTGTGGGCTGAGTAGAAGACCCATGACCCATAATTGGTCAGTACAGGATCCAGATCTAAAAAGACTTGAATATGTCCACGCAAATCTGACATGTGGCATCTACGAAATTCCAATTTATTTTATGTTTTTTAATTCGTTTGTGTCTGAAGACAACAACCATCCGCTAAAAAAAGCCAAACTTAAAAGACTTCCAATTTCAAAATTTGAGCTTGGCGCTCTTCATTTTACCAATCCCTCTATTTCAAAAAATAAAAAACCCTAAAACTCTCATTTCTCTCTGTTTCGGGGAAAAAAGAAGGAAAAAAATAGCAGCAAAAATGGGGGGTTCTCATAGCCGTGAAGATCTAGAGCTCTCAGACTCGGACGCAGAGTCCCAACAAGAAGAAGAAGATAGCTACCAAGATGTCAGCACTGAAACCCCAGAAAAATCATCCTCCGCCGGAAGAAACAGACCCAAAACTCCATCTTCTTTTGATGAAGTTGAATCCAAGCTTAAAGCCTTAAAACTCAAATACCCTTCAACAACAACCCAAACCCAGCAAAGCCCTAACCCTAATTTTAAAAATGGTGTCAAACTTTACCTTCATATCGGCGGTAACACCCCAAAAGCCAAATGGGTTACTTCAGAGAAGTTGACTACTTATTCTTTCATCAAGACCTCAAAAATTAATGGTCAAAATGAAGAAGAGGAGGAGGAGGAGTCAGAATCTGAAGAAGTTGCTTGGTGGGTTTTGAAGGTTAGTACTAAAATTAGGGCGAAAGTCGCTGTTGAGATGCAATTAAAGACATTTAAGGAACAGCGCCGCGTTGATTTTGTTGCTGAAGGTGTATGGGCTATGAAGTTTTTTAGCGATGAGGATTATAAGCTTTTTAATAGTAAGTATCAGGATTGTTTGTTTGAGAATACTTTTGGGTATGAGTCGAATGAAGCAAACAAGGTTAAAGTTTATGGGAAGGATTTTGTTGGGTGGGCGGACCCGGGAAAGGCAGATGATTCTATGTGGGAGGATGCAGAGGATGAGTTCTTGAAAAGCCCTGGATCTGCGACTCCTGCGAGTGGAAATCAGGATTTGAGAGAGGAATTTGAGGAGGCGGCCAATGGAGGGATACAGAGCTTGGCATTGGGTGCGTTGGATAATAGTTTCTTGGTGGGTGATTCAGGGATTCAGGTTGTTAAGAATTTTAGCCATGGGATTCATGGGAAAGGTGTTTATGTCAATTTTGGAAGTGGGAATCATAGTAGTGGTTCGAATTTGGTACATTCAACCCCTAAAAAGGCGCTTCTTATGCGGGCTGAGACTAATATGTTGCTTATGAGTCCGATGAACGAAGGGAAATTGCATTCTACTGGTTTGCATCAGCTTGATATTGAGACTGGGAAGATTATTACTGAGTGGAAGTTTGAAAAGGATGGAACTGATATTACCATGAGGGATATTGCAAATGATAGCAAGGGAGCACAATTGGATCCGTCAGGATCGACATTTTTGGGGTTGGATGACAATAGGCTTTGCAGGTGGGATATGCGTGACCGGCATGGGATCGTTCAAAATCTTGCTTCAGCTAATACTCCTGTCCTGAATTGGACTCAAGGGCATCAGTTTTCAAGAGGGACTAACTTTCAGTGCTTTGCTAGCACTGGTGATGGATCAATTGTTGTTGGGTCTCTTGATGGGAAGATTCGATTGTATTCAACCAATTCTATGAGGCAGGCAAAAACAGCTTTTCCTGGCCTGGGATCACCTATTACTCATGTTGATGTTACCTTTGATGGGAAGTGGATATTGGGCACCACCGATACTTATTTGATCCTTATCTGCTCTCTTTTCACAGACAAGGATGGTAAGACAAAGACTGGTTTTAATGGTCGTATGGGTAATAGGATTGCAGCTCCAAGATTGTTGAAGCTGACTCCTTTGGATTCACATCTAGCTGGCGTTAATAAGAAGTTCCAAAAGGCTCAGTTCTCTTGGGTAAGTAAACTTATATCCCTTTTCACAGAGTTGTCAATGCTTGTGTTGCATCTTCTGTTTAATGCATATGATATGTATGCAGTCCTCCCATGGCCATTAGATGCATGAGTTATTGGTGATACATGACATAACCAAATTCCTTTTTCTTTATTACCTTTTCATCAATGCCTAGACAGTTCAATATGTGAATCATTTGCGTTAAATTCCAAGCTTTGGTGGTTCCTTCAGGAAAACTTTTCTGGATAAGCATAATGAAAATGGTTGTTAATGGTGTTCACCTTATTTTGGTTGGGTCTCCATTTTACTAATTGTTTTCCTTCTTTACATAATATCTACTTGTCCATATGCAATGCTTATGTATTTGTTGTGCTAGTGAAACAAATTTGATTTAGTAGAAACTTCATTGGAGTTGTTGCTTTGATGTTTATTTGCTTCTTCAGAGAGTTTTAAGGAGGAGGAAAATGGTTCTCTTAGCAGGTATTTCAGGTGGTTTTCTAACTGTTAGATTCCTTACCAGGCTCCAACACACAGTTTTCTACTAACTTTTTTTTTTCTTACAACGTGGAAAAACAGTCTTCCTGTAATTTGAGAGGACCATTTTACATTATAATTCATGTTGCACCTAAGAATGTCTTGCCATGTATATTTTCCAGTAGTTTATATTTTAGAATTATGAGGTGTCCAGGAGTGTGTGTCTTTACCCACTGTATGTAGATGAAGATTGCTCTACGCGATCTTATTCTGTTAAAAAGGGTGTGGGAATGATGCTTGTAGGTTGAAGTATCGCATACTTGCTTCACATGCCACTGAATTCTTGAGGATTAGAATATGTTATGGGATTAGTCGGTTTACTGCAAGGGATGTTTCTTCTTGTTGCATGAGCATTTGATTCAAGATGTTTATGTCCTGATTGTTTAGCTAAGAAGGTCGTCTTTTTTTTTAGTGTCTTCTCAATAGTTTTGAATCCTTCTAGCAATGCTCTGTGCCCAACTTCTGATTTCCCATTTAACGATATAAAAATTCACCCAGTTTTGACTGCTTGATGAACTTCACCAAAAACAGAAGTTAAAAATTTATATATTCCTAGAACTCAACACTGAAGCCTTAGTTGGAAGCTAAGTATTATGGAGTAGAAAGATGGCTGTTCATGAATCAAGTTTCATCGAGACCTCCACCATTGAAAGACCATGGTCATATTTCAGCAATCAAAATGATAATGCGTGGCACTGGATTGTGTCTGAAGTTGTGGATTTATGTGTAAAGTGGTGTGCAGTGTGCCTTTGTTGCGTTACTGTGTTAATCTGAAACTTGTTCAGTTGAACCTTATACATCTGAAATTGCATAATGAGCATTCACAACAGGTCTTAATTGCACAACAATATACTTTAGTAACTATCCATTTTAGTTTTTGTCAATATACACTCTTGCACTTAAGTCAAACGAAATAGCTGTTCTGGGATTCTCTTGCAAACTTGGTTCCTTTTCTCCTGCTTTACCTGCATATCTTGCCGTGACTGCCTTTGCAGATGAAAAGTTCAACATTATTCGAGCTTAAAATTTTTGCAGGTCACAGAGAATGGGAAGCAGGAGCGGCATTTGGTTGCAACAGTAGGCAAATTTAGTGTGATTTGGAACTTCCAGCAGGTAAAGAATGGCTCCCATGAGTGCTATCGTAATCAAGAGGGCTTGAAGAGCTGCTACTGCTACAAGATAGTCCTCAAGGATGACTCCATTGTTGATAGCCGTTTCATGCATGACAAGTTTGCAGTCAGCGATTCTCCTGAGGCTCCACTGGTGATTGCAACCCCCATGAAAGTCAGCTCCTTCAGCATATCGAGCAGGCGCTGATCGCTGAATTATTTCTCTTTAGTTGATCACTTTCTCAGTGTCGCAAATGCTTTTCTAAAACTTCTGTACTGTATTTTTCGTTGCTGTTTAAGTAGGTATGTTTGGATTAATCTTCCAGGAAGACTGATGTCTGATTTTACTGTATTTGGAGTTTTGCAACACTTTGCTAGTAATTTGATGTCTCCTCGCATCTTATTGTTGTATTTCCTCGTTGAATACGAAGCTCCTGTCTTCAGCAGGATGAAGTACTGTCATTGTGATTTCGGGCCTGTTTGTTTCTGTGTTTCAAAAGCACTTTTAACAAAATTTAAAATTTTTTTATTTTTTTATTAACTTTAAATTAATATGTTTTTAGTGTTTTCAAATTATTTTAATGTGCTGATGTCAAATTAATTGACATGTATTTTAACACGAAAAGCTATTTGAAAAGCAACCACAACTACACTGTCAAAAAAACTCAAATCCTTTTCTACTCGCTGTTGAGAAGTTAGGCTCCCTCGCATCCTCCCTGGCTGTTTGATTGGCCATCACAAATTTAGTGGGAGTTAGCGGGACCATGTTATCGTCATTTCTTTTTATGGATGAGTTCTTATTTTGGATGGTAGTTATATACGTGGCTATGGTGGATGCCTTTAGTTACGTCTCGCTGAGAGAGAGAGAGGGTAGGAAAAAATGGCAGTTGCAATGGGTAGACCTTTCGTTATTCAGCCATGTTTGTCTTCCTCCTTGTGCTCCTTGTCTAAGAACATAAATAAGTCATCATTCGGCGCAGCAGAAACCTTTTTGCCTGCCAAACCAAGCAGTACTCGTTGCACACCAGTTGTGGTTCATGCCCAACAGCGACCAACATGGCTTCCTGGGCTTGACCCTCCACCTTATCTTGATGGAACGTGAGCCACTGTGCTCTATCTACCTCGACATTGAACTTCAAAATTTATGTTTGTTGTTTTTGTTTTGCTTAATCTCGTCCTCTTTCTCTAATTTAGTTTGGCTGGAGATTTTGGGTTCGACCCTCTTGGCCTCGGAGAGGACCCACAGAGCCTGAAGTGGTATGTGCAGGCAGAGTTGGTCCATGCTCGCTTTGCCATGGCTGGAGTTGCTGGAATTCTTTTCACAGATGTGAGTTCCACAAAACCGTCGTCTTATTTGTCTTGTTGGTGGCATTTAAATTTCTTCTTATTTTCTAGTCTCTCCCTTCCCAAAACTACTGCTGAAAGTAGAAAACACTTGCTAGACAGGGCAAAGAAACTAACACAAGAGTGTGGAAAGCAAGATATGATCTTGTCAATTTACATATTTAAACTGAATACAGATCATTCTATTGCGATTTGGTTGTTGTCTCGTGATAAAAGAGACACAGACGACGGGAACAGATGTGACATGTCTTTATTTATTTTTTATTTTGAAAAGTATAAAAATCTACTACATAATTGTCCATGCAAACCGATCAATGTCACTAGTTTTATATATACATCCCTGCTACTAACCATTTAGTACTGTTGTTGCAGCTACTACGAGTGACAGGGATCAGAAAATTGCCAGTTTGGTATGAAGCAGGTGCTGTGAAATTCGAATTTGCAAGCACAAGGACGTTGATTGTGGTCCAGCTGCTCCTGATGGGGTAAAAAGGTTTTTAATCGTTAATTAATGCTTAATATGAGTATTATAGTGTAACATGCGTTGTGCAAAAACAGCATTAGAACGTTCGTTCTTTTAAACAATTTACAGAACCTCCGTTCCTCATTTTTGGATGCAGATTTGCTGAGACAAAAAGGTACATGGATTTCGTTAGTCCTGGATCTCAAGCTAAGGAAGGATCTTTCTTTGGACTGGAATCTGCACTAGAAGGCTTGGAACCTGGGTAATTCTATGACTTGAAAGAAACAAGAAAAGGCTATGAACCCCATTAGTTTATATTCCTTATATTTTGATCCATTTTTACAATTAGAAAGAAGCTAAAAGGTAACGGTGTTTCCCTTTAGCTAAAAAGTAAATGGCTACACCTCTAAAATGATATTTTTAAAAAAATATATTTTAAGTGTTTTTTTAATATATTTTTAAAAAATAATCATTATTGTAAAAGATAATAGCATGAAATAGTCTGAACGAGGCATGTGCCCTGTAATACTTCAATTGCATTGCACTTTATTATTAACATTATTTGGTTTGCAAATACAGCTATCCTGGAGGTCCTCTGTTAAACCCTCTAGGTCTGGCTAGAGATATCGAAAACGCCCATGTCTGGAAGCTTAAAGAGATTAAAAATGGTTTGTTTTGCTGATTTCTTCTTCTTCTTTCTGATTGCTACAAAGGCTTTGCAGCTCATTCAAACTAAGCATAGATTTCCTCTGCAGGACGGCTTGCGATGGTAGCCATGGTGGGCATTTTTGTGCAAGCTGCAGTGACTCATGCAGGTCCAATAGATAACCTTATAGAGCACCTCTCTAACCCATGGCACAGAACCATCATTCAAACCCTTGCTAACTCTGGTTCCTAGTTCGACATAGAAGCTGACCACTGCAATTTAAATTTAATTACAACGTCATTGGTTTCTTTGTTTCAATCCTTCTTTTAATGGACTTCTTAAGGCAACTGAAGACTTAAGTTTAATAAGGATTGGTTGGTCAACGTGGATCCAATATCTGTTTATGTTTTTATTGGTCACAATGCAATTGGAAATATTTTTTGTATGTTCTATGTTTCTCAAGGTTTAGATGCGCAAGAACTCGAATATATATGTACCGAGAGGTGAACCTCCCTTGGATTGACAAACAACTCCATGTACAAAGTCAGTCAATCGAACAAAACTACATTTATGATGTTCTGTTTTTTTTCTCTTTTTCTTAAAAAAAATTGTTTAGATGCACAGGCTTGTTCCCAAGGGCGGCCCTACAGCAGGCTTTGGGGGAGCTCCTTTTCTCGGTGTCGAGCTGTGGAGTCATTATTTTTTAAGAGAGAGCCTTACTTCGTTCAACTTGTCAAGTAGACATGGATTGATGCTGATACTAAAGTCCAGCAAAACGCACCATGCAATTTGGTTCTAAGCTATCACACGGTTCCTATTTTTACCTACCGAGTAAAAAAATTCGGAAAGAACTCCATTTGTTCAGAACCATCATAAGGTTCCAGCATCGAATAATCTCAGCATCCACAGAAATCAAAGCATATAATACAGGAGAAAAGTCCAATCTTGTTTCTCACAAACATACAAATTGACCAACTTCTTTGATTAAACCAAGCTCACACCTTTAAAATGATTCGATGTTCAAATGTCCAAAGCCTATACATCACAGAACCACCTGGTTAAATGTCCATCTGAAACAAAGAGAACTGTATTCTGAAATTGTTTCCTCCTCCAAGGCCAACCAGCCATGCAACTATGCCTTTGAGTGAGACAACAATATAAAACAATGAACTCCCCCATTTACATGAGTAAGAACTCCCATCTTTTCGTATCCGGGTTTGTGGTCAATGTGAGAAAAAAAATGCCCAGTATAGACAGGTAAAATCATAGCAGGAAGGAAAACACATCTGTTTTCAGCAAGAAATTACCCTGTCTTCGATGCATGCGACTTCTTCCTTGCTAAAAACAGTAACAATCGTGGGAACAATGATTTCTTCTTCTTCCTTGGAACCTTTACTTCTGGAGAGGAATCGGTTTCGGTGTTACTTCCAGGTACATGCGATTTTGGACTTGAAGCATAACCCACAGCAGCATCTGGTGCACGGTCGAAGTTCTTTGATTCTTTCCTGTCCTCAAAGCTTGCCCCTGGGGTTTTAATGGGGTTTGCGGCTCCCTGACCAGATTCACTAGCCCTTCGCTGTTGCTCATGTTCAGCTCTCCACTTTCTCAACTCCTGTTCTACACCCAACTTCCCTTCCTTGGCCTGCTCAGCCTTATCCATTGCAATTTTCAGAGCTTCCTTTCTTGCACTCATCTCTTGATTCACTTGTTCCAACTTCTCTGCAGTTCTTGACTCGGATTCCTTGGCTACCTCAATTTGTGAAATAGCAGCTGCTACCCTCAGGTTGGCCTGCTCCTCTGCTTCATGGGCAAGCTTGCTGAGCTCATAGTACTCTTCTAAAGAAAGTGTTACACTGGTAGGTGTATCCACATCACTGGTGCTGTGAGCAGATTCACTCTCTTGCAAAGCTTTAATGGCTGCTAATGCCAATTTTTCAGAGGCCCTGGAAGCTTCTATCTCCTTTTGAGCTGCAAGTAATCTACTCTCCATCGTACTTGCACCAGCCTTTGCTTGTTCTGCTTCTT